>Ga0172381_10003935_pt1 | contig 15533 bp, 10 predicted proteins | sample Leawel6488metaG_FD_119754 | JGI IMG/M metagenome (GOLD analysis project Ga0172381, IMG submission 119754) | Leachate microbial communities from a municipal landfill in Southern Ontario, Canada - Leachate well 64-88 metaG | ecosystem: Engineered > Solid waste > Landfill > Unclassified | place...
AACAACGGTGATAAGGCCGATTGCCAATGCCGAAGAAACTCCTGATTCGGCTCGCCATGCAAAAGAAAATATGATGGTGATCAGCAGGAGAATATAATTCCTCAATTGTGGATCTTTCAAGAATCTGATCAAAAAAATCCCGGCAATAAGAATAAAAAAATTGGAGGAATAAAATATCCCAAAGACCGGGAGAAATAACATTAGTAACAAGGCAACGTGTCCCTCGACAAATTCCTTAAGGAAAAAGTAACCTGCCAGTACTATAAGAACTGGGGTTATCCATTGCCATAAAAAGCAGTCAATAGGCTGGTACCCATTAAAAATGGAATAGAATATTGCAAAATAAATATCCATAAACCCATGGGGATTAACAATATTTACGAATGGTATTTTCCCAAAATCAAAAAATTGTTGGACCGCGGTGCTTGTCAGACCAAATTCAAAAAGATTTCCGCCCCACTGAACAGATGAAAATGGGGCAGTAGCCCAATAATTTGCATAGAGTGAAACGGCGGCTAACAATGCTGGTAAAGAGAGGTTATCGAGTATGGATTGTGGATTAAAGAGTAGGTGATTTTGTTGTGCCTGTATCCGATAAAACACAAAACTGAGCAGGATGAGAAGGACAAGAACAATAAAGGAGAGTATCCGTGGATCAAATGAGAACCATTGCGAAAGAGTATATTGCACCTCATTGGTAAGTGGAATGGAAACCGGGTAAAGATAAAGTGGAATAAAGCTGATTGTTATGATGCTACGAAACTTGCCTTCCATAATTTGGGGGAATTTATTGAGACAAAATCCCGTTAGAGTGAACAGCAGAACTGAGTAAAGCAGAAAATATTCAACAATTGTAAAGAATGTGAAAACGAATGTTCCCCCTTCGAAAACTTGGATTACAAAAAGGAGTGGCACAGGAATAAGAAATATTGTAATTATGAACGGTAAATCCTCAAATAACTGGAAACCGTGCGGGTATTTTAACTCCGTATATTTTTTAGCCGCAATGAGGATAATGATACAAAATAAAAGGCAGATAATCAGATAAACATTAAATAGGAATACCGAATTTTTTGTAAGGATTCCAAAAATTAGGTTGACCGTGCCAAAAATGGATATTAACGCCAAAAAGAACCGTTCATTTTCATAATGAACTGTCGGTATGAATCGGTTCATCGTTTTTTCCAGAATCATCAGAAGAATCAATGCAAGAATTCCAGTAAGAATTAAAGCATAAAGATAAAGGTGAGTTCTTGATATTGTATCGGTTCCTTCCAGAACAGCGATCCCGATAATTCTATTCGGGAATGAGGTAAGCTGAAAAGATTCTTGCTTGATCAAAATCGAGAACAGAAATACATAAAAACCTGTGCAAATGAATGCAGTAATCGCAAATATATCCAAGGGAAGTTTAAATTTATCAGGTTGTTTGAGAGATTCATTTATTAAAGTCATTATGTACTCCTGATGTCCCGTCTTGAAGTCATTCCTTAAAACGATTCCTGATATCTGGGTCATCTCTTAAGAAATATTTCTTATTATAAAAATCTAATGGGGATATTTCATCATTTCCGCTATACTCATCTTCTATAGAAAGGCTGGATTGTAAAGAGCCAATGTCGATATTCCCACTGACCACAGATTCATAACAAAGTTGTACTAAATCTTTTGGGAATTCAATATCCAATGCAGATGGCCCAAATTCATCGATCATTTCAGTAATAAATTTTAAAATCCCTTCATGGATCTGACTGATTTGATGAAATTCATTTTGGGATATCCCATTCTCTTTAAAAATCGGGCAGGGTTTTCCTGAATTATCGTGACTAAATCGGATTACTTGTCCTGTAGGTGCAGTCAGTATCGCTTCCAGAAGTAAACTATATTTATAAATAGAAAGATCGGTGTCATATGGATTGATAAAATCCCCGAAATATGCTTTGCAAATCGAATCCGAATGAGATCTTTTTAATGCCTTGTCTATAGTAACAAAATAATATCCATTTATGGGAGAATTTAATAATTTCATCAATCCTGATTGCATTGATCCTGAGTATCCAAGATCAACAATACCTATTCGTTTTGCTTTCTCAAATCCCTGTGTATTACAATATTCTAACAATATTTTCTGTTCGATTTGTGCATCATCAACTAAAATATCCATTACTTGTTCAATATATTTAAATATGGAATCATAATCTTCAGGAAGTGTGATATGTTGCTCGAGTGTTTTTACTCCAAGTCGATGTTCAATTGGTTCGATGGAGGATACAGCAATTCTTTTAGTGAAGAACTCTCGAAGTGAACCATTAAACATACCATCTAATAGTCGAGATATATCTTTATTAGTTTTTAACAATGAAAAAACTACTGCTCTCCGTGAACACAGGAAATAACTATTTTTAGGAAGCGGATGTTTTTCCTTAATGTTTGAAAGATTTGGATGGGTTGCAATCTTTTCAAACGCTGCATTAAGGAGATATCCATCCCGGGATAAAAACCAGAGTTGTTGACATTTATCTTCAATCGATCTTTTTATCAACCAATTCATGAAGTTAAAAATTATCGGACCAAAAACAACATATCCAAACAGCTGGGGATCTGCAAAAACTTGTTTGGAGTTAAAAAGCTGTAATTCATTTGGACCCGAACACAGATGGTTTGCAATTTTCCCATAGACTAAATTTTCTCTCCAACCATTATTCGGTGCCATACGGTCCCACAGCTGTGAACCTAAATTACTCTGTCGGAATAATGCAGTGGGTCGCATAACATGAATTAAAGATTGATAACCTTTATCCCCGATTCGTTGATAATCCGATTGTTCGTTATCTCCGACATGTGTGAAGTTTCTTGGGGTTATTCCCTCCCGTTCAATAACAAAATCCCATAAATCACCACGATCTTTTCTTTTTCCAATTTCAGAGGATAAATAAATTTCATCAAAAAAATCAATGCCATTTAAAAATAAAATTTTTTCAATATGCGCTCTCTCTAAATATGTATCGGAAATGAGGATTATACGTTTTCCATGATTTTTTGCCTCTTTGGCAGCGGTTATGATATTATCCCGGCGGATCAGCAATTTTGTCTCGGTGTTTACCTCTAAATTTAGCAGTTTGTTCGAAGTTTCTGAATCGATTTTTGCTAATTCGGAAAAAACTGAATAAATTTCAGAAATTTTTACATCGCCAAGATAATTTTTCTGTTCCCGTGCAATTGATTCTGCTTCGGATCGGAGCGCTTGATATTTTTTAATACCGTATTCTTTGTAAATAATTTCTTCAAGATAACTAAAAACCATGTTTGGTGTAGCAAAAGGTCTGATTAATAAGGTATCAAAAATATCAAACGAGATAATTGTTGAATATTGTAATATATGCATAAATCTATTTTCAAAAGGATTATCATAATATTGATTGAGATTTCTGCTGCTTCGGTAGCTAAACATATGTGTGGTTGGATCTTGTATTACTAAATAGCGAAAACCACCGCTCTGTGCCGATAGAACAAAACAACGTTCAATGACATGTTGAAGTGCTCCATCGTTTTGATTGCATTCTTCAGGAAAATCATTAATTGTTAATTTTAAATTTAATAGCGGCTCTAACGCTTCTTTTCGAACCCAAAACATTGAACCTACAGGAAAATCAAGATACTCGTCAGGATCAAATCGTATATTTAATTTATTTAAAATTGTTGGAGCAATCCCTTTATTTGATAACCACGTTAAGGCAATATATGAAATGTGAGGAAAAATTTCAGGGTATATTATGCCTACGGAGGTATCTTTTTTAAACATCGTCAATATTGAATTTACTGTATCGGCTGAACCAAGTAGCCTCTCAAATAAGTATTGTCTCCACTCGGTTTTTTCCTCTCCGGAATACAATGATTTTTTGGTATGGATGTGACAGATATAATCAAAATTCTTTAATGATGATCCGAATTCAACGAGAAATGGGGCGATGTCGCGACCCCGGTTTTGAACTACACGTATTTCAACATGTTCCACACGCGGCATTGTTTTTAGTTTCTCTAAAATAATTTTTTTATTTTCATCACTCGTTACTGAAATAAATAAAGTATACGGTATCGGAATGTTGTTGAGATACGTGCAAATCTCATCAAACAAATTGATATAATAAACATGAACTTGCACAGCAATTTTTATATTACCTACTGGTAAAAATTCAGATGGATTAATTGAAACTATTTCGTCCGATGGAGCTTTAAAATATTGAGGGGGGTTTATTTTTTGTTTTATCTTATGATTGCGATTATGATACCTTGACATAGCTATTAATAACGATTTGGGGCCCTTATTCACAAAGATTCTACCACCATTTAACCCAAGATCGTAATATTTTCGTCTTCCTGTATTCTGGGGAAGTAACCTCTCGACAATTTTGTTATGAAATTTCGTAGTAAGTTGCCAGACAATACTGTTCTCAATGGATGAAATTTTCTGTTCAAGAATGTGAATACGGGTAGTTTGTTCTTGTAACTGTTGATCTTTTACGATTACGGTTTGTGCCATTTCCTGAAGTTGCGTGTTCTTTTTAGCCAGTTTTTCGTCAAGGCATTCTACCTGCATTGAAATTTTTTCAAACTGTTGCTCTATAAAATGGACCTTGGCAGTCATTTCCACGAGTTGCTCATCCTTTGCTGTTGCTGCCAGTTCCAAAGATTGTACCTGGGCATTCACGTCAGCAATCTGTTGATCCTTTGTTGCTGCTGCCTGTTGAAGTATACTAAGGTTTTTAGTTATTTCAGCGAATTGATGATTTTTTGCAGATATTGTTTGTTCAAGAGACTGAATTGATTGATTGCACTGATGGATTTTATTTTGATGAAGTGAACTCTTTGTATCTGAAATATCTGTTAGAAAACTTTTTTGGAGAATATTATCATCTATTTTTTTATTTGAGGCGATTGCAATAAAATACTGTGACACTTTCGCGTCATCATTTTTAAAAGAAAAATGATCTAATTCCCGTGCTATGATGAATTCACTATAGGTATTTTTGTGGGAGTTTTTACTTACTGGGAAGATTGATGATCCAGAATAATCCTGTTGTCCGAAAAAAATGACATGTTGAAATTTTTCATTCAATAAATCATAAAAATCCTGGTAATAGATTTCCTTCACATGAAATGGATTGTGATAATTTGGGATATCGGAATATGCCTGTTTGTTGGGTGTTGATATGATTAATATTCCATCATCTGTAATCAAACGTTTTATCTCTTGTAATAGGATTTCATGTTGTTCGATATGCTCTATTGCCTCAAAACACACAACCACATCAAATAACTTCTCCCCGGGAATAGGTACATCAGTAATTGAACCCTGTAAAAATGTTAGATTATTTTTTTTATAGACTCCTGACGCGTGTTTTACCGCTTCCAGATCTATATCAATACCCGTTACAGATTCAGCACTTTTTGATAAGAGAAATGAACCATATCCTTCACCGGAAGCAAGGTCAAGTACTTTTTTCCCCTTCACATATTGTGAAACAAATGCATACCGATGGAGATGTTCATAATGTATCTCCGCACCAGATATCGAAGGATCAATATCGGGTATATACCGTTCTCCGGTCCATTCAAGCATAGTAGCACTCTTTTAGGAATTTAAATTCCAACGTCACAGATCTGAAGTTTTAATATTGTCTTCCTTACCTATTTCAATTTCCGCTTCAAGATCAAGAAGACCCGTACATTTATCGTGAATCACTTTTATCCAGATATCGTCTTCAAGACTATCTAATATCTCAACATCAGTTGGTGAAAAAGCATTCTCCTCCGAATGAACAATTGCAATTGCGGGTGTAATTGAATAAATTCCTGCACCCAATTTTACTGGAAATTTTATCGTGAGCGATGAGATATCCCCTTTCTTTTTAGGTGGGAAATCTTTTTTCTCCCACCGAGTGTTGGTCAAATAAATATCCTGATATTTGCTGCGAATTGTACATCCTGCCGTACTTTGACAATTAACATCGGAATTAAATTTAATAAAAAATCTAATACTTGCAATTTCCCCAAAATGAAAAATTGATCTTGGATTATTTTTTTCGTCTAATAATTCCACAAAAAAAATCTCTGCTTTCTTATTTCCAATTTGGTTTTTTATTTGTTTTTCAAGTGTTTGTATGTCTAAATTTTCAGCAACATTGTTGGATGCAGTATTTACCTCCACTTTACAGGATTTAACAATCTTCCCCCATCCCCATGCACTCCAGCAGTAACTCAAATCCTCTCCCAGTCTCGAAGTACTGAATATCAACCCTACGGTTTTCCCGGAATATTTTTCTAATGGAACCAGGAAATTGTGCCACCCCTTATCCCCAATATTCCGTTTGGGTTGCAGTACCCGGGAAAAAATATTTTCAGTCATCCCATCATATGCCACTTCGATATCGAATTTTACGCCTTGTGCGATCTTGTCCCAAGCCTCAGGCAGAATCCCGATTGCAAACGCAAGCGATGATCCCGACTCGACGGGAATTGTATACGTGATCTTTGACTGTGGATGTGCAAAAATAATATGACGTGGAATTGACTGGATCTCGATCGTTTGTGACTGGACCGGAATCCCTTCTGCACACTCAATTTTAGCCTTATAAAGATTCCGGACAAAATCATACGCAGTCTCATACACCTCGCCGGGAACTTCTCCATGCTCAATCAGGTTTCCTTCACTGTATGTTCGTTCCCGTTCGGCGATTAAAGCGTAGTACTTGTTCACCACCGTATTGGGGTCTCCCCGCTCGATGATCCGCCCGCCATCCAGCAGCAGAGCTTGTGTGCAGAGGTTCCGGACCGCTTCCGTATCGTGACCAACATAAAGAATGGTCTTTCCTGCTTCCTGCATCTCGCGGATCTTACGGAAACACCGGTGCTGGAAGATCGCATCACCAACTGCCAAGGCTTCATCAACAATGAGGATATCAGCGTTCACATTCACCGCAACGGAAAATGCGAGCCGGACAGTCATACCCGTAGAATAGGTGCGAAGGGGCTGGTCAATAAAATCACCTAGTTCGGAGAAACGGACGATCTCATCGAACCGGTCATCAATCTCCTGCTTGGAAAGCCCCATTATCGAACCATACATATACACATTGTCCCGTCCGGAAAATTCCGGGTGGAACCCGGACCCCAGTTCGAGAATTGCCGAGACCTTTCCGTTAATCTGAAAGGATCCCGCACTAGGCTCAAGAACCCCAGCAAGAATGCTCAGGAGCGTACTCTTCCCAGATCCGTTCTGCCCAAGAATCCCGAGCGTCGTACCCGTGGGAATTTCAAACGTAATTTCTTGGAGCGCCCAGAAATCTGTATGACGGGTGAGCCTGCCGGCGCTAAGGTATTCTAAGAACCGCCCCCCAGGTGACGGAAACATTTTGAACTTTTTCCCAAGTTGCTGAACCGATATCGCATTCACAGGAGCTCACCGAACCCACGTTTTGTTTTCTTAAAGAACCAGATACTTGCGATAAAGAGTAAGACAGAGAATACCATGAAGGGTATCAGGATATTCATGTCAGGGATCTTCCCATAGAACAATGCATCCCGATAGATCTCCAGCATATAATACGCCGGGTTCAGGGTGACAATCCACTTGAATCCTTCAGGAATAAGATTCACTGTATAGGCGATAGGTGTCGCCCAGAACCAGATCATAAAAATGGCGGTCAATATCTGGGGGATGTCCCTAAAGTAGACTGCACCGCTTGAAAGGAAAAAGGCCAGCGACAACGTGAAGATCAGCTGGAGTATAATTGCGAGCGGGAGAAGGAGAATAAAAATTGTGGGCAGACCTTTTAGGATCAACAGCAGCACAAAAAAGATCGCAAGCCCGATAAACAGGTTGACAAATTCCGAGAGTGTCGTATAAATGGGAAAAATTTCACTCGGGAATGGCACTTTCTTGATATAATTTTTATTATCAATGATTGAACGCGATGCTTTCATCACCGAATCCTGAAATGTCAGCCACGGCAGGAACCCGGCTGCAAAATATAATGCAAAATCCCAGATGTCCGTTGATCCGGGGAGACGTACTTTCAAAAAAACCCCAAAAACCATGATATAGACAACTAACGTGATGATGGGATTGAGAACCGACCAGTAGAGTCCTAGAAGTGATCCGACATATTTTGAGGAGATATCTCTTTTAATAAAATTCCAGATAAGTCCCCGGTATTCGAAGAGTGAGGTCATTCTGATATTCCCGTTTGTGAATAGTATCTGTATCCGCTTTTCATAAAACGATCCCCTTTTCGCCCTTTTATGAGAGATCGTATCTTGTGAAAAAATGCAGTTATTTGGTTTTAGGAATGGCACTCCACGTAAGGATCCAACGTTCAATAGCATCAACCGTTGTTCGTCTTTTAATAGTCTGACGTTTCCGGAATATCATACGAAGTCCCTTTAACATATCGATCTTTGCCTTGATGATTGCACGCCCCTTCCCATGAAGAAGGATGTAATACGGAAGATCTGCACAGTTTCTGCCAATGATCCACGGACTCGATAACAACAGAGTCTGTGAGGGAAAATTTTTCACAACATACCAGACAAGATTCCGGTTCCCATAATAAATCGAAATATCCGATTTGAATCCAGCCGTCCCCCCATGAATATGCACCACCATTGCCGTCGGCACATACATGCACTTCCATCCGGTCAGCCGGGCGCGGAACGCAAGATCGACATCTTCCATAAAGAGGAAAAAATCCTCATCAAAGAGCCCGATCTCATCCAGCATCGTGAGGCGATATAGTGCCGCACCGGCACAGGGACCAAAAACTTCCTCCGCGGAATCGTACTGCCCATGATCCGGCTCACCCCCTCCCCGGTCCCACGCAGCACCGCTGCGGGAGATGCAGATCGCTGTGGAATTGATCCGGCCATCGGGAAAAATCATCTTTGAGGCGCACATCCCAACGGAAGGATCCGACATCATGGGTTGTACAAGTTCTTCGATAAATTCGGGAGAAACTATTGTGTCGTTGTTCAATGTGAGGATATATTCCCCGTGTGCCTCCCGGATGCCTGCGTTGGAACCCCCGGCAAAACCCAGATTTTCCTTCTGGATGAAAATTTTCACATGCGGAAAATGCTCCTGGACGAATGCAACACTGCCATCATGAGATGCATTGTCAACCAGTATTACTTCAAACGGGGAATAGGTCTGTTTCAGGAGCGAGCTGAGGCAATCCTGCAAAAAATGTCTGCCATTAAAATTAACGATGATTACGCTGACCAGGTTTGTGCGATGATCATCAGGCATAGTATTCCTTTTGTACGGTGAGAGTATGCTGGGGTAACCCTTTACCCTTGTGTTTTAGTAAAAAAATGTGACCTGTTCTCTCATGAATTTTCTTTTGATAGTATTGTTACATGAGATTTATTTCCCGGATGATGGATGGTGGGAACATGGGTAATAATTCCCCGGCAAGCCCGGTAATTTATCTGAGATTTATTTTGATCGCACGGATGGTTGAACCCTCAGTAGAATAGTGAGCGGCTCACTCCTCTCCGTGTTTTTGGAGGCTGTTTTTTTGCACAAGGACACTCGCCCGGAGAAGGCTATCAAATGTCCCGGCGTCCGACCAGTACCCATCCAGGATCCCATACTTCATCATACCCTTCTTCAGGTACGCATTATTCACATCCGTGATCTCGAGTTCCCCTCGGCCGGAAGGCTTCAGCGTCCGGATGATGGTAAAGACATCGGCATCATAGAGGTACAGGCCGGTGACGGCATAGTTTGACTTCGGCTGTTTGGGTTTCTCTTCAATCGAGAGGACCCGGTCTCCTTCAAGTTCGGCAACACCAAAGCGTTCGGCATCCGGAACCGTTTTTAAGAAAATCTTCGCTCCTTCTTTGAACGACGCAACATCGTTCTTCACGTCATCCTGGAAGATATTATCCCCAAGAATTACCGCAACCGCATCCTCGTCCGCCCATTTCTCGGCAAGCCCGAGTGCCTGGGCAATACCCCCGGCTTTCTCCTGGATCTCATAGGTCAGACGCACACCAAAGTCCGCACCGGATCCGAGCAATTCCAGGAAATGTCCTGCATGTCCCCGGCCGGATACGATCATGATATCCGTGATTCCCGCATTCACCAGTGTCTGCAGGGGATAGTAGATCATCGGTTTGTCATAGACCGGCAGAAGGTGTTTGTTCGTAACTTTGGTCAAAGGAAATAACCGTGAGCCGGTCCCGCCGGCAAGGATAATGCCTCTCATATCAAATCGCCTCTTTTGAGTGTACGTATTCTTTTACTGCTTCACTCCAGTGACGGAGGGGTGTTGTCTTCGAATTCACCAGCACGGAAAATGCCGGCCTCTTTGCTTTCCGGGGAAACTCTGCGGTGGAACAGGGAACCGCATTCGGGATAAACGTACTTGCAAACTCGTACCAGCTGCATACGCCATCGTTGGTAATATGGTAAATCCCGGGCTCCCGGGAAATAATCTCCGGTGTCTTCCGGGCAAGATCGACCGTATATGTTGGCTTTCCAACCTGATCGTTTACCACTTTCACCTGCGGCATCTGTTTGGAAAGCGAAAGAATCGTGTCAACAAAATTCTTCCCATGAGGTCCGAAAAGCCAGGCTGTTCGGATGATACGGTAATTCTTCGTATTTTTTTGTATTGAGCGCTCACCCAGCAGCTTTGATCTGCCATACGCGCTGAGGGGGCCGGGCACATCGTCTTCCCGGTAATCCATCCGGCTGCCATCGAAAATATAATCGGTACTGTAGTGGACAAGGATTGCCCCGGTTTCGGAACACGCGGCGGCAAGGTATCCCGGTGCAAGGCCGTTTACTGCGTCAGCATGCTCCTGGTTATCCTCGCATCCGTCAACATCTGTGTATGCCGCGGCATTGATAACGGCATATGGCCGCTCCTGGAGAATTTCTTTCCTGACGGCAGACGCATCCGTTATTTCCACATCCCGGTGCCCGAGGAAAGACGCATCGGGAAAAACATCCCTGAGTGCATGGCCGAGCATCCCGTTTGCGCCAAAAATCAGAAGGTGACGGGGATTTACTTCTTTAATGGCTGCCACCACCACTCGTTCTGACGGTACCAGGTGACCGTCTCAAGAAGAGCCTCATCAAAGGAATACCGGGGCTTCCACCCCATCTTCCGGAGTTTTGAACAGTCAAGGGAATAGCGGAAGTCATGCCCGGGACGATCGGTCACATACTCCATCATGGACTCATCTTTCCCAAGAAGCTCGAGGATCTTACGGGTAATTTCAAGATTTGTCTTCTCGTGACCGCCTCCGATATTGTAAACCTCGCCCGGAACGCCGTGGCCCAACAAAAATTCAACGGCACGGCAGTGATCGTTCACATGGATCCAGTCCCGGATATTTTTTCCGGTCCCATACACCGGGACTTTCTTCCCTTTAACGAGGTTCGTGATGAAAAGCGGGATGAGTTTCTCCGGAAACTGGTAGGGTCCGAAATTATTCGTACACCGGGTGACTATGACCGGAAGATGGAATGTCGTATAATACGAGAGTGCAAGTAGATCCGATCCGGCTTTGCTTGCCGAATAGGGGCTGGAGGGTGAAAGGATATCCGTCTCTTTGAATGATCCCTTCATGATGCTCCCGTAGGTTTCATCCGTAGAGATATGGATGAATTTTGGCACGGAATGTTTTCGGGCAGCTTCGAGAAGGGTGTGTGTCCCGAGGACATTTGTCTTCACGAATGCTGAAGGATCGGTGATGGAACGATCGACATGGCTTTCTGCGGCAAAATGGACGATCGCATCGACCGGGAATTTTTTGAGGGTTGCATCAACCAGCGCCTGGTCGCAGATATCCCCCCTGATGAATGTATACCCCGGTTGTTTGTCGATTCCCTTCAGGTTATCCAGGTTACCGGCATAGGTGAGAACATCAAAATTGACAATTTCCAGATCCGGGTGAGCACCGAGCATATGCCGGATAAAATTAGTGCCGATAAATCCTGCGCCGCCGGTGACAAGAAGTTTCATGGGAGTTCTCCGCACCTCATGATTTATCCGTGCTTCAAACCCGGAATAAGTCCCCAGTCATAGGGAATTTCCGGTGAATCCGGGGGGAGTCGGTACTCGTCAGGCTCTTTGTAGTTATACGGCATCGTGGGAATGCTCATAAAAAAGGCAGTCTCGGTTCCGATCGCCTTGAAGCCATGATAGACCCCGGGGGGCACACTGATGAGGACCGGGTTTTTCTCACCAACAAAAATTTCCATCAGTTCCCGGTATGTCGGGGAATCTTTTCGGGCATCATATAATGCGACTTTCATCATGCCATGGACACAGGTAAAATTATCGGTCTGTATCTTGTGGTAATGCCATCCCTTCACAACATTGGGATAGGCAGTGGTGATATACACCTGGCCGAATTTTTCAAAAAGGGGATCGTCGCACCGCAGGATCTCCATGAGCCAGCCCCGCTCATCCGGAATAACCCTCAGGTTTTTTAAGACGACCCCGTCAATGGATTTTCCCATAGTGTATTGTTTGACGTGAGCATATAAAAATACTAATTACTGGAGAATCTGTTCCGATCCTTCTAAAACCAGTCAGGCAATTCGTGAGATCTCATGTACCTTTTTACGCAGTTTTTCTGCAAACACGGATATATCAAATTGCTGTGCCCGGCAGATACATGCATCACGATACAATCCAGGGTTTTTGGAAATCGCCCGCACGGCTTTAATGATACTCTCCTCCTCCGGAGGTACCAATATGCCGGTTTCTGAAGTAATTGTCTCACAAAATCCCCCTTCTTTCACCGCGACTATCGGTTTTCCACTTGCCATCGCTTCAAGAGGTGTAAGCCCGAAATCTTCACTAAATGCAGTACAGATCAATCCTTTACATCGTGCATAATGATTACGAAGTTCTTCTTCGGATACTTCCCCGGCAATAATTACATTTGGGGGTAAATCATTGTATAAATCTCGTGCATAATCCTGTGCATGATCTCCCTCTGCATATCCCCCGATAATAATTAGTCTCTCTTTAGCCATCTTTCTGAAACAGTTGATCTGGAGATCGATACGTTTTTCCGGGTAGAGCCGGTTCACGGAAAGCCAGAAATTTCCCGTTTCTATTGTAAAGAACCGCCTGGTATCAACCGGGGGGTAAAGAACAATCGAATCCCGGTGGTAATAATGCAGAATTCTCGATTGAACCTGATAGGAGTTCGCAAGAATCTGATCTATTGCGCGAACAGATTGCTGATCCCATTTCCGGTGAAGAAATGACCACAGTCTGAATAATAACCGGGAACCGGGATTTAATCTCTGCGCGAATGTTTCATGTAAGTCATAAAACATTCTGGCAGGTGTATGGCAGTACCAGATATTGGGATGGTGTCGGTGTGCTGCGTAATGTGCCCAGTTTCCACTGAAAATAAAAACATCGTAATTTTGAGAAAAATTACAGAAATAAAATTTGAATGTGGCAGAAATTTGTTTGAGGGGTGATAATTTGAGGGTTTTTCCGAGACTGATTACCCGTACAGTTGGATCAATCTTATGAATTGCATCCGTATCTGTAGTGATAATGTCCGCATCGAGGATCTTCGCCATCTCGATAACTACTTTCTCGCCCCCGCCAATGGCTCCGAAATAATCATGGAAGATGGCAATTCTCACGGTTCATTCCCGGGACCTTAGTCCCCTTTCCACCATTTCGTCGGGAACTTCTTTGCAATGATCGCGTCGCCTTCGCCGGGCACTTCAAGGCCCGCGGCCCGGAGGTCGGCATCGACCATGATCTTCACCAGGTCGCCGAACTTTATCCGGGGTTTCCAGCCAAGGGTCTTATCCGCTTTACTGGCATCGCCACTGAGCACGTCAACTTCCGTGGGCCGGAAATATTTCTGATCGATCTTCACATGCACATCCATATCCAGGCCGGCATACGCAAACGAGGCCTCCAGGAACTCCCTGACCGAATGCGTCTCCCCGGTCCCGATGACAAAATCATCCGGCACTTTTGCCTGGAGCATCCGCCACATTGCCTCCACGTACTCCGGTGAGAAACCCCAGTCCCGCTTTGCTTCCAGGTTCCCCAGGTACAGGTGCTCTGCTTTCTTTGCAAGGATTGCTGCGATCCCCCGGGTGATCTTCCGGGTTACAAATGTCTCGCCGCGACGGGGTGATTCGTGGTTGAAGAGAATACCATTCGTGGCGAACATATTGTAGCCCTCGCGGTAATTCCTGACCATCCAGTACGAATAGACTTTTGCACAGGCATACGGGCTTCGCGGGACAAATGCGGTCTGTTCGTCCTGGGGGGGTTTGGCCCCGCCGAACATCTCGCTTGAGGATGCCTGGTAGAACTTGATGGGCAATCCGCTCCTCCGGATCGATTCGAGGATACGCGTGGTGCCAAGTCCTGTAACATTTCCGGTATACTCGGGGATATCGAAGCTCACCCGCACGTGGCTCTGCGCCCCGAGGTGGTAAACCTCGTCAGGCCTGGTATTGTAGATGATATTAGCGATCTGTTCGGAATCCGAGAGATCCCCGAAATGCAGGAAGAACTGTGCTCCGGATTCGTGCGGGTCGACATAGATGTGGTCAATCCTTGAAGTATTGAACGTCGATGCCCTGCGGATAAGGCCATGGACCTCGTAGCCTTTTGAAAGCAGTAACTCCGCGAGATACGATCCATCCTGCCCTGTAATGCCGGTGATGAGTGCTTTTTTCTGGCGTGTCATATAATCATTCCGTATTTTACGCTCAACATATTCAAAATGCCAAAGATCACGAGTATTGTACCCGTCATTCAATTATTTTTTCCGTGTGACAATTCCTGCCGCATGTGAAGATCCCAGTAATGATACATGGACTCCAGGCTCTTCTCAAACGGGATCACCGGCTTCCAGCCCAGATCACGTTGGATCTTCTCGTTGCTGCCGATAATCCGGGGGTTATCGATCGGCCGGATCTGTGCCATCTCCTCGTGCACCTGCACATCGATTCCCTTCAGGGTTGAAAGCAGGGTTACAATCTCCGTTCTGCCGGTGCCGCTGCACACGTTGTAGACTTCGCCGCGTTTTCCTTTCGAGAGGAGAAGATCATATGCAGCCACGACATCGTGGACGTCCACAAAATCACGCACAATCGATCCATTGCCGATATGGATTACCGGATCCTGGAACCCGTTGGCAATTTTCACAAATTGTTTCACGATCGCGCTTACCACGAAACGATCTGTCTGGCCGGGGCCGCAGTGGTTGAAGGATCGCGTGCAGCAGATGTCAAGGCCGTACCCATCCGCATAGATCTTTGCTAATTGCTCCTGGGCAACCCGGGCAACGGCATACTGGGGGGTCTCCTCGGAAAGGGGCAGGTTCTCTTCTGATACTACGCCATACTGCTCCGAGGATCCGATCGAGAGCACCCGGGCACCGTTGTCGTTGAGCCGGACCGTGTCGAGGATATTTAAGAAAATATTGGTATTGTTCATGAACGAAAAGACCGGCGTTTTCCA
>Ga0172381_10003936_pt1 | contig 15533 bp, 46 predicted proteins | sample Leawel6488metaG_FD_119754 | JGI IMG/M metagenome (GOLD analysis project Ga0172381, IMG submission 119754) | Leachate microbial communities from a municipal landfill in Southern Ontario, Canada - Leachate well 64-88 metaG | ecosystem: Engineered > Solid waste > Landfill > Unclassified | place...
AAGTGAACTGGTAACTTAGGTATGTTTATATCAGGAAAGACCTTAGCGATTTTATTATAGCACTCGTTGACTTTATCTTCTATAGCAGTTTTAATATCATCATTGTGGTATGTATCTATTGAATTAGAAGTAGTTTGATTTTTCAATAGATAGTTTTGTATTGTGGCATGAACGGTTTGAACTGTTATACCAAGTTGAAGTGCTACTTGTTTTTTACTTTCGGGGGTGTTATTGATCTTACCGGTTTCAAACATCAGGCGGATTAGTTGGGCTTTACTTATTGTTGACATTGAAATACCTTTCTATTCAGGTATGATATGAATATACATTGTGGGAGTTAGTTTGTCAAGAGGGTATACTTAAATACTTTATAATTAGTTTAAACGGTTAAATAGAAGACCTGGTTTCGTCTTGGTTCCCTGTGCTAAGTTAATAGCAAAGATATTTCAGTTAGAACAATATACATCATGGAAGTTAATTTGTCAAGGGTAAAAAGAAATGGCCCGCACCGAGACAGGTACGAGCCATTCCTTCCCTTCTATACTCAACAGTCACTATCCATTGGACTGCTCGCCTGCAAGCGACTCCATGTAAGTCCTTTGCAGAGAACTTACAATGTCGTGAGATTTTTAAAGAACAAAGTCACCATAGTTGGGATACACAATCGAAGTATCCATTCAAGGGCTCCTGTATTGTTCTAGGGGGATAATGTTGCATTCCTAGTACAGGCTATGGCTAAAATGTTAAAGAACAATCTTTCTTGTATTTATAATATACATCATGTATCTTGAAAAGTCAAGAGGCAATTATACTCCAGCATTTTTCCGATTTTCACGGATGGTGCTTGGATTCGCCAATTCTAAAGTCTTGATCCATATGGTCGCCTTTCGACTTGACACTCCCAGCTAAGGGTCGTGTCTTATGGATTGCAGCGTCTCGATTCCGCCAAGTATAAAGGCCCCGGACTTTCAAAGAACAAAACAAATATACATCATGCCGCACAGATTGTCAAGACCCAATTGAAACATTGTGTAACATAAGGGGTTACCTGCATTATCAACGTAGCAACCTGATGAACCAAAGCAATACCAAAGCCTACCACCATAATCAGCATCATAACAAGGAAGGAACCTACCGTGAGAAGGATAGCACCGATTGTTGCAAGCATTTCATTTCTCCTTGTTTAAGTTATGATACTAATATACATCATGGTACTTAGTTTGTCAAGACCTATTCAAATTTATATACTGAAACATTTGGACCGTTTCGCATATCGTTTGAAACAATAACAGCTTCAACAAGGTCCCACTCACTACAATCAATGTTTCTCCACTTAGCAATATAACCGGCATGTTTTGAACAAGCTATCGGCGCCTCCCGTTGCATTGAACCAATATTATAACCTTGATCTTGCATATACTTTATAGCTTTATTAACAGCTTTAAAGTCTTCTGAACTGTCAACACTGAACATAAGATCATACTTTCGGTTAGTTGATGTGGCGATTTCTTTTACGTCTTTAAGTGAACTCATAATGTTTTCCTTTCAGTTAATCTTAATATATATCATGGTACTTAGTTTGTCAAGAGTTATTTAGATTTCTTTTTAAGTTGTTTCAATGTTTCACCGCCGCCGCAATCCTTAGTATTTTTATATTGACAAGTCTTGCAGGCATTCAATCCTTCAAACTGTACTATCCAACAGTCCGAAGTTAATGTAGACTGATCAATTTCCTTTGAGAACGTAGGAACTATTTGGCCGTTTTCAATCTTGGCTTTTTGATAAAGCATTGTTAGTTTCCTTTCAGATTATTTTATCGTCCTTACCAATTGTATAGCTTGAACCACGACTTCTTTTAGTAAGCATCAAAAGAAAAACGGGTTTCCATCCAGATGTCACACCAATAGTACCCCGTTTCTTTTCATAACCAAAGTCAACAGTTACACGTTCACCACTGTTAAATGCTGGTATAAAAGATTTATTAAGATCGGAAGGATCAAACGACTTACCATATTCACGTTGTTTACGTTCAATATAATCATTAAATTGCATTGTTAGTTTCCTTTCCAAGATATTTTTCTGTATAGTATTCAATTGCTTTAACGTTATCAGTTTCATAAAAGAGAACGTTATCGGTTAGGTTATAAGTATTACAAAGGAATTGACCTAACCTCAGAGGATTCTTTTTGGTCTGATAATACTCTAAGACGATTGCATTGAATTTGATTATAGGTTCGTTATTCATAGTTATAATATACTATATGGTTTTAGGTTTGTCAAGAGGGCAAGATATATTATGATTAAGTAAATATGTTACGCGCTCAACAACAAACTTATTCAACGGAGGTTTAGCCTGAGTTCCAAAGATGGCTTTATTACTATTAGTATCAACAACAACCCAGCCCTGATAGTTCTCTTGATACTCTGCCTTGTATCTTTTAAGAACCTCTGTATGTTGAATTGTTTTTCTCATGACAATAATATATATCATGCCTAACGAAATGTCAAGAGTTGTTTTAATTTAAATAAGACCTTGACAAATTAACTACACTGATGTATATTGTTATTACTGAAATATCTGGTGGGTCTTAATTCACCGGGGAACTAAGACGGGACCTGGTCTTTTATTTAAGCGGTTAAACTAAAGATTAAATAAAACAAGAGGAGACCTTTCGATCTCCTCTGTTTCCAATTAAGTGAATCTAATCTAGTTGAAGATTATTCCCGGCCAACCGCCCTGTCAACCGCCTGCTTGACCGTCTGAGGAGTCATACCGACCTTCCGGGCGATCTCGCTGTTCGACATCTTGGACATCTTCGCCAGGACCACCGCCGCCGCCGACCGACTCTTGTACTGCACCGCTCCCATTTTGTAGGCCTTCATGTTTGGCCCCTTTCTTTGATTGAAGTGATTAAGCATTGAAGTCTTCTTGTTTCTCATGTTACTAATATACATCATGGTACTGAGTTTGTCAAGGGGTAAAGTTAATTATTTTTAAAGGATAAGATCTTCAAGGTAATCGGGTTCCAGTCCGTATTCCTCTTCCATAAAATCAAACGGCATATCGCCATCTTCCAAACGGGCAGTCAAAGCATTTTTGGCCCGGGCAATTTCTTTATCAGCTTCTTCTGCCGTCATGCCGTCACGTTCCATCAAGACCTTTTTAAGTTCGCTCATACAATATCCTTTCTGTTAAGTGTAAGGATAATATAATTCATGGTACTGAGTTTGTCAAGGGGTAAAGTTAATTATTCTACCCATATTAAATTATCATCACAGTAATCATATATTTGGCTTATAACTTTATTAAACTTTGCTTCAGTTTTAACTTTCTTAATAAAAGGAATGAACTGCTTAAGGCATGATATACTTGAAAGCCGTTCAATCCATAAAGGTTTAATTCGTTCAATTTCAATTAATTCATCAGCTGCTGAAGAATCATATGAGTAGATTAAATCCGTAAGTTTGATCTTCTGTTTCCAGTTTGCCATATTGTTTCCTTTCTGTTAAGTGTAAGGATAATATATATCGTGGTACTGAGTTTGTCAAGGTTTATTTTAATTTAAATAAGACTTGACAAACATCTCGCCATGATATATATTATGTATACCTAAACGAAAGAAGGTATTCAATGCCAAGAGGTCGAAAGCCAAATCTTAATCCTGTAACAGTTGATACTTCCAAACTTGCAACCCTGCCTGAAACCAAAGAGAAAAACGGATATCATTATACCTTGGTAACTCGTTCAGCCAAAGCCGCAATATATAAAATGGTGAACCTGAAAGAACCTGAAGACAAGTCAGTTCATTATGAGGTATTCAAAGTCTGTATAGCACCGGCAGTTACATTAATAAGTAAAACATCTGGCAAGGCTTATGTATATCCACCTACTGAAAGATTTCCCGGTAATAATGACTTTGGTGTTTATGCCTGGACATATAACACTAAAGAATATGCAATGCAGAAATATAACGAACTGAACAAATAAGACCTTGACAAATTAAGAACCATGATGTATATTGTTATTACTGAAACATCTGAGCGGGTAGTCTAACCGGTCGGGGAACTAAGACGGAACCTGGTCCTTCATTTAACCGCTTAAACTAAAACTATAAAAAAAGGAATGAGTACCTTTAGAATGATCAATTCCAAGGTACTCATCTTAGACCTTCTCGAGTGTCTAATTTATAACTACTATACCTGATGATGAATCGTATGCGTAGGATATTGAATAGTTGTTTCTAGAATAAACTATCTCACCTAGCAGAAAACGTATCAAACAGATAGTTCGTTATTTATCCTCTCTTTCAGTTCATACATAATATACATCATGTCTTTAAAAAAGTCAAGGCCCAGTTTAATATTTTTTTAGGTGAAGTCTGTTGATTGATAGTCGGTTCAATTGTTTTAATCATTATAGGATTAGTTTCAATGCCATTACGTTTTAAGTATTGTTCAAGTGCTTTACGTCTGGCATTAATAGTAATAGGTGAAGTAAAAGACTTACTTTTATTTAATTGTTGTTCTAGTTTATATAGAAGGTTAGTTTTAATAACTTCCTTAATATGTCTACATGTTCTACGGAAAGCAAAGCCTGAACAAGTACAATAGATTGAATTATTAGTCTTAGTAAGTTTATATGTTGAGCCAGACTTACTATGACAAACAATTAAATTATCTTGGATAGTAAAGGTATCTTCAGTCATTTATTTCATTTCATTGACTTGAGACTCGATTTGAGACCAGACTTGAGAACTGACTTGAAACCAAACTCGAGACCCGACTTGAGACCAGACTTGAGAATCGACTTGAGACTCGACTTGAGACCCGACTTGAGACCAGACTTGAGAATCGACTTGAGACCAGACTTGAGAATCGACTTGAGAATCGACTTGAGACCTGACTTGATCCCTATTTTTAATTTGTCTTAGTTTCATTCGTCTGATTCTTCTGGCTCTTCAGGAGCTTCAATATTAAGGGAAGGGAAATACATAATACTATCCATACCCATTGAATCAGTATGCATATCACGAAAACAATTAATAACAGTTTGCTTAGTTGTAAATGGTAAAGAAACTAATTCTTCCATTGTACATGATTCTACCATATCAATAATAAATCCAGCAATAGAACCGATAGACCCAACAAGACCAAAACATTTCTTTCCATACATAGCACGCCCGGAATAATTATAATATGGTTCCAGTTTATTATCTTCAGCACAACTAATTATATCTTGAGCAATATCTGAATCAGAATCAATTGTAATGTTATTCATACTGTTTCCTTTCAGTTAATTTGTCAATCTATATCAAGATGTTTAATACAAAAATCAGCGGCACCTTCATAATCATCATACCTAAAATAATTAGCACGTTTATATGCGGTTTCAGTAATTCCTTCAAACGGCATACTCTCTTTACCGGTAGAAGGATATACTACAATATCATCTGAAGAACGATTCTCAGAAAATGCAACCCAAGTATACTTCGGTTTATCACCATTAATATCACCAAGATTACCAATTATAAAACCTTGTTCCCTACAATTCTGATAATGGTTCAATGTCAAATAATCATTACTTTTAATTGTCTTAAGTTTATAATTAATCGTCTGAAGAAGTTTTCGTGCCACATCAACTTTATTCGTGTGAATTTTCATAATGTTTCCTTTCTATTCAGGTATGATATGAATATACATTATGGCTAAGTAAATGTCAAGAGGTAATTTCATCAAAAGAATTTCTTAATACATTATAGGCTATTGCATTATCAATCTCTATATCTACATAATTCCCATTCTCATTAACTATATAACCAGTATAAGACTTATTACCACTACAAAACTTGGTTGTATTATTACTTAACTTTAAATTAGTTCCTCTTTTAAACTTTAACTTAGTCATTTAGTTTCTCCTCATTTACTTGAGACCTGACTTGAGACCAGACTTGAGACCAGACTTGAGACCAGACTTGAGAATCGACTTGAGACCTGACTTGAGAAAAGACTTGAGACACGACTTGAGAATCGACTTGAGACCAGACTTGAGACCTGACTTGAGAAAAGACTTGAGAACTGACTTGAGAACTGACTTGAGACCTGACTTGAGACCAGACTTGAGACTGATATTTTATATTAGATAGTTTCATATAACTTTAAGGAAGTCTTCAACGGTATGTGCATTCAAAGCATTACGAATATACCTGACATCATTACCACCAATCACCCTACGCCCATTCCCTTGCTCCTCTGCAATCACTCTAGCACGGTCTATCTCATAAGACTTCTTGGTAAACTCTTTAACAGGATTAAGTTTTGAATTATTCCTAACTTCAAATTCATCCGCTTTATCTTCACAAGCACCGTCATAACTATTTTCAAATCCCATAATTCCTCCTTAATCAATCCATGAACTTACTTCAATACCATCATATCCATAATCTTTCAATGTCTTAATGGCAGCCTTACACTCTGCAACATTAACTGACATCTCCTGCCGACAAAGTGAAGTAATAATAATCAATTTATAATCAAGAACTCCCTTATACATAATCCAACTTCTGTTATTACCAGACCACTCATTATTCATAAACGGTATATTTTTCTTAATAACTTTAACTAACTTAGATCTTCCATCAAGCGATATGCTAGCTCCTCCACATACATCCAACATAGTCCCAACACACTTATTATCATTCAACTCATCATGAACTGTATATGCAGGTCCACGGCTTTTCAATTCATTAAGAACATTCTTTCCGGCAAGAGTAGCACTTTCAACAACCTCGTTCATTACATCATTAATTGATTTCATAATACATTCCTTTCTATTCAGGTATGATATGAATATACATTAGTGAAGTTAATTTGTCAAGGCTTATTTTGACCGCCCAGTTGGTAGATACCTTTCAATTTTCCTACGATAAAAACCAAACGGGAATGACGTATTAAGAATACTCGGATCCTTAATAACACCAACACTATCCAATCTAAACCATTTGTCTTTATCAATAGGATGCACTTCATCAACACCAGCAATAGTCTTTTCACCAATTGACAACAGACGATATCCCTTACCCGGATCGTAGGCCTGATACAAATTGTGATTGGTTTTCATTACTAATTCCTTTCTATTCAGGTATGATATGAATATACATCATGCCCATTAAAATGTCAAGAGTTATTCTAAACTAAATAAAACCTTGACAAACCTAAAACCATAATGTATATTGTTATAACTGAAATATCTGGTAGACTAAATCTACCGGGGAACTAAGACGAAACCTGGTCTTCTATTTAAGCGGTTAAACTAAAGGTTAAATAAAAATAGCACTCCAACCACTAACAGGATTGGAGTGCCCTAAAATTTAAATTTTCAAACTTTAAGTAAATTAGAATTAAGTATTATGTGTTTTTAATTTACGCCGGGACCTCCTCGGTCGAAGTGACTGCTACCGGTTCCGGAGTCTCAGTAACAGTGTTGTCAACAGGCGCCGCTTCCGGTTCCTTATCCTTCTTTACCTTCTTGGCTTTCTTGGACTTCTTGGCAGGCTTTTCCTTTGCCGGTTTCTTTGCGGCCTCTTCCTTCTGCCGCTTTTCAATATCTTCTTTGGTGGGAAGATGTTCGATACCAGCCTCTTTCAGGATCTCATTCAAAGCGGCCTTTGAAATCTCAACACGCTCTGAAATCATATTGGCGCTGTAATTGCCGGTCTTGGCCAAATGCAATGCCCTGTATGCCATATGACGGGCCGCAACCTTACCATTCTTATCCAGAGCAGCCGCAACTGTCTGGGCCGAAATAACATCCTTCTTGGCAGCCTCGTTGATTACCTTGGCAATCTCTGAGGAACTGGTCATTCCACCCTTGGCCAATGCCCTTGCCGCATCAGAAGCCGAATTATACTCCACACCCTTAACCATAACTACTACACCTTTACGTGCCATCAGCAACCCCTTTCATTGAGTTAATATCCGTTCCAGCCATTCAAATAACAATATACATCATGCCCTTGAAAAAGTCAAGGGGCAAAATTCATTTCTTGACGATACCTTTTAGGCTTTATCACTTTAAAAATATTCATATCATACTTGTTAGAAACAACCTTAACTGCTTCTGCATAACTCTTTGCCAGTATAAACATTGCACCACGAAGATGATTCACTTCAATATTTACACGATAACTTTTCATATAGTATCCTTTCTCTCGCCAGTCTATACGACCTGAGAAACTTTCCTGTTTGCCCTGGATAAGCCAGGGCACTAACCTAACTGCGCCGGAGCAGCCCACCGACCCCGAGGTCCCGGGCCATCTTCGCCGCCATCGCCGCCGACACCGTGGCCGACCGGATCCCGACCTTCTTGGCAATCTGCTTCACCGGCATATGAGGATACCGGACCGCCATCGCCACCGCCGCCGCACTCCGACTCTGATACTTAATCGCCCCAAGCTTATAGACCTTCATAAGGTCTCCTTTCATTGTTTGTTTAGGGGTCTTCTTTTCCATGCTTATAATATACATTAGTGCTGTTAGTTTGTCAAGTCTTATTTTAAACTATTTTATATAGAATTTCATGTTTCAAATCGTGTATTGCTGAAACTATCTTATCATAGCCTTTATAATTATGATTGACTCCACCGATATAATCTTTCATATGCTTAACTTCTCTTACATAAAATTCATGTTCAAAAAATCTATAGTCTGATGAACTGAAATAAATCATACAATCATCAGTAAACTTAATAAACGCAGAACAACAATAATGATTAGGATGAAAGTCAACTGTAGCTTGTGGGAAACTCTTAACTAACAATGCCTTAAGCCGTCTGGTCTGAAGTTTTCCTTTAGGTCCCATATATCCACCAGTTTCACCATCCATAGGAACATAAACTGAATTCATTGTTCATCCTTTCGTTATAGAACTAATATACATCATGGTAACTAAAAAGTCAAGAGTTAATCCCATTTAACATTTTCAAGGTCTTCCGTGGTAGGTACTTTCCAATTAAGTATCTTACCTGTTGCTAGTTCTATATCAATCATTATATAATCACCATAATGATCTCCAGGCATGAATTCAGGAACATAACCATCTCTTGAAGCTAACTGATTACCTATATCATCTAACAAATCAACACTACAACAATCACTACACTTAGCAACAATACTAATAACCTTTGCATTACTGGGATTCATACTAACTCCTTTGGTTTAGTTTCTTTTATTTGTTGCTTTATTTTTTCCCATGAATGAGATAAAATCTGGTTATCAATTATATCTATAACTTTATGAAATATTACAGGATCCATTTGCGACATTATTTTAAATAAACAATCACCCCACAATGCCTTCTGAACTTTTATATTAGATAGTTTCATTGCCCTAGTATTCCTTTAACGGCATCAGCTACTTCATCCTGTTTATCAATACTATTAGGGCAAATCTTATTGTTACAATGAGCTCCATCTACTAACTCACTACCACATAAATCGCATTCGTTCTCAAACCTTACTATAACTGTTTCACCATATATATCAGTAAAACACTTAATCAAATTGTTCCTAACCCAAACCTTCTCCTCATTATCAAAATCAGTACCTAAATCAAGTTCCGTATATATCCCATCAATACCAACAGAACTATCCCCTTTAGTCGTCAATGTTACCTTCATTTGTATCCCCTTTCGTTATAGAACTAATATACATCAGGTAAACTAAATTGTCAAGAGTTATTTTAAATAGAATAGATCTGAAGGTTTGATTTAGGATTTTTAAGAACTAACTGAGACATATCCATATTAACATTAAACCAACTATCATACAATTTAACCGGATGAAAACCAGCTATACTAAACTTACCAGACTCACAATATACCTTCTCAATACAACTCCTTCTAGACCTCTCCATTGAAGGATACATTTTAATACCTATATAATACATACTATGCCTTTCATTTAAGATACAACTAATATACATCATGCCTAAGCAATTGTCAAGGTCTTATTTAAATTAAAATAACTCTTGACTTCTTAGTTACCATAATGTATATTGCTATAACTGAAATATCTGATAGGTCTTCTATATCTATCGGGGAGCAAAGACGGAACCTGGTCTTCTATTTAAGCGGTTAAACTAATTAAATAAACTTCATATGTATTTCACCCATCATTATATTATAAGCACTAATATCTGCCATAATAAGAAAATTATCAATACATCTATTACTTAATACTTCCCTAATATAAAAACTAATAAGTATTTCATTATATAACCTAATCTCCATATCCCAATATAAATCCATATCAATATCATGATACAACCTAGAAGAACTATTACCAATACAATCACTTAGTCTCATATATCTCACTTTCAATCATATTACTTAATCTAATAAACACCTGATACCTATCTATAATAGTCATATATATAATCTCTGGTACTATCCAATCTAAACTATCCTTTAATATATCAAAATTAATCGCGCCAACTACATAATTATTATAATCACCATCCTTTAAATTACTTAACCTCATATAATCCTATTAACTCCCGTTTAACTATACTACCAATCATATCCATATTCCCTAAACTCGATATTTCCACACTAAAATTATCCTGTATCTTATCCAATATATCTAAATCAAAACAACTCCATATACTTAACTCTAATATCTGTATCATATCAATTACTATACCATTAACATTCATTATATCATTTAACCTTAACTGCTTCATGTAACTCCTCCCCTAATATATCCTTACATATCCTTATAGAACTAAACCCTATTAATGAACTCACTTCCTTAGGCAATATCTCCCTTAAATCCAACTTCAAATACAATAACCTATCATTAACCTTCCATATATCATTTAACCTTAACTGCTTCATGTAACTCCTCCCTTAATATAGCCTTATCAATTATTACCCAACGAAACTCTTCCCGGTTATACATACTTATAGGCACTAATATACTTAACTTATCCTTGAAATACAATAACCTATAATACGCAATAGTATCAAACACACAATCCCAATAAACTATATTATCCTTAACCTCTCCTAACTTCATCTATACCTTCCCTTATTAACCTTAGTATACTAAGTTCCATTAAAATCGATGGCTGTAACTTAATCAACCATATTTTAATAGAACCATTAATTAAACTATCTAACCTATTATTAATATCCCCAAAATAAGAATTATACATATAAGACCGCTTACGTAACTCTCTTAACTTCATATACACCAGCCCTAATATAAGGATAAAGTAATCCTACTACCTTTAAATAAACAGAATACTCTAACCTACGTAAAACCATTAAAGAACTACTATAACTTAATGCAACTATCCCATCAATAGAACAACTACACTCCCTTACATATCTCTCAACCCCTATATAACACTGTAACCTAATATTGTCTATATCCCTTACTTCATCTAGTCTCATTTAACCTCCTACGCTTATAAGTAGCATATATCTCCAACTCAATTAAATCCTCTATAGGATTCTTATAATATCTCCTAGTCATTCCACAACCACTCATATAACTTGGTACTAAATACTCCATCCAGTCTATAAACCTTTGCAAATTAATCCTGTTCTTATTAATCTCAATTAACTCCCAATACATATCATCCATTATATCTACACCTATATAATCACCTAGTCTCATTAATACCCTCCAAATAACTCATCATTGATACTGTTACCTATTGAATATATCAAACTACTATCTATTACATTCAAATCAGCAGCGTCAAATAACCAACAGATTTCATATAACATATCACTTACCATATCATGTAACACCTTAGGGTCTTCCATCCACTGAATACTATCTAACTCACTTAGTCTCATACACCCTCCAATACCTTATCTATACTTACTTCATCTATAGCACTATCAATAAAATTAATCGATTCCATATCTATTGCCATTAACTCATTACTAAGTAAATAAACCTTAGGATACTCTAACAACTTATTATGAAGTTCACTTATTGCAACAGGATTAAACATATACCTGTTATTCTTTATATCCATTAACTTCATCTATAACATCCTTTACATAAAGAGACGAAAGAACATCTACACAATCCCATTCACTACTCTGTAATAACATAAGTATACTAACCTCATTCCTAACAGTAATTATCCAATCATTTATAAACCTGATACTAGGCATATACACATATCTACGACTATGATTACTTATCTCTATTAACTTCATCTCTTATACCTCCAGTAAACAAATCCCAATCATCACTCTGTAAACTTAAAAACCTATCAAAATATCCCCAATCTAACTCCCTAGTCTCCTTGTAAACTATATCCCATATCTTACCCTCTAAATCTACTTCACCCCAATCTAACCATCTATTAATTTGTATATCCAATAGTTTCATGTATCTTCTCCAATATCAATAAACGATCTCTACCAAAACTATCTCTATCCAATTTAACTCCAAACCTTTGCCATACCCGAGTCAAACAAGTATCAGGCACAATACTATCCCATAAAAGACTATTAAACCTAACAAACTCATTACCACGCATCTCACCATCTACCATATCAATTAAGTCAATCCCATCCTTAATATCCCTTAGTCTCATAAGATTCCTTTTACATTATCTATTTCAGTTCCTATAAACCATATACCGGTCCAAAGTAAATTCATAAACTTCTTTTCGACTATAGCCATATCATCTTCTTCTAACTGTATTAAAACTTCACGAAACATAGTTGAATCCATATCCATAGTACTATTACTGATATGGGAAACAATACCTATAGTTTCTTTTACCTTAATGGAGTTATCAATATCTATTAGTTTCATGGTTTATTACTTGGTCTAGGATGGATGAGTAGCACTGTTTTAGGTTAAGTTCGACAAATCTTCTGACTTTAGTATCCATAGTTGTTCTGTGACCGTTAAGCCAAGTTGATTCGAATAGGTTAAACTTAATAGGTGCTAGACAGAATTGGATATCGATATGATGACTAGTGATATATTGGTTATTAGGTTTAAGGTTAAGTAGTTTCATTGACTTGATCCATGACTTGAGAAAAGACTTGATCCATGACTTGAGAATAGACTTGAGACACGACTTGAGACACGACTTGAGAACTGACTTGAGAATAGACTTGATCCATGACTTGAGAATAGACTTGAGAATAGACTTGAGAATCAGTATGTCTTTTAGTTTTGATATCAATAATTTTCATGAAATATTGCCTTGTTTATCCCAGTAGCAATAGGGAGATAGCAGTGTTGGATGACTTTAGTTCTGACGATTACCTTTAGTTTTTTTGTGATTAGACAATATACATCGTGGGTTGTTTGGTTTGCCATAAGTAATTCTAGTTCAGAGTCTATGTAGTTCCAGAACCGATTGGATTGTTTTTGGTTAAAGCGTTGGTACAGTTTTCTATCGTTGACATTGCAGTTAAGTAGTTTCATTTTAGTTTTAAGGTATAGTTGGAGGGGGTATCGTACCTAAAGTTAGTATAGTATTAGGAATTAGGTATAGGTATGTAAGGATTAGAATAGATAATGGGTTAGGTGTAGTCATAGTGGGGAAATGTGGGTAGGAGTGGATTATTAGTAAGATTGATTTGGTTAATTATTAAGGATTGTATGTTTAATTTTAAGTTATTGTTAAGATTAAGATTTAGTTTAAGATAGATTGAATTAAATTTATTTAGTCTCATACATTTAGAAACAAAGTCCCAGAGTGGGCTATGTATATTATTCCAAACGATTTGATCTATATTGATTAGTATATGATCATGAATTTGGTAACGGGATCTGATTGGGTTTTGGGTTTTAAAGTTATTTAGTTTCATAGTGATTTTATTTTGGTTTGTGAGTTTATTTGGGATTGAATTAGAGGAATAGTTTGGTATTGGAATTCGGATTTAACAACGGTTGAGAGTTTTAAGTATAGATTTAAGTTAGTATGAGGAGATGTATTATGGAGGATGATTGAGCTAATATGGGATTTTATATTATTCCAGACAATAGTAGAGTGAGATAGGTAGCATTTATTTTTAAATTGTTTTAGTTTCATTTATTTGTTCCTTAATTAAAGAATAGACTTGATCTTTGACTATATCTTTAGCTTGAAAATAGACTTTATAATCTTGAGAATCTAATTTAGAATAAACATGATACCAAACTTGAGAAAAAACGTGATAATTAACTTGAGTATTAACTTGAGTTCTATTATTTAAGTTAGTTAGTTTCATATATAATCATATAATTTCGTTAGTATTAAAACTCGATCATCGCCTATACTATTTAAACTACTATTAAATTTATTCCATATTATATTTAAACATAGAGTACTTAAGTCAATATTATTAAATAATAAACCTTTAAATTTAACGAATTCATTACAAGTAGATTCACCATTGATTACTTCAATATATTCAGGGCCGCTTGATATATCTATTAGTTTCATATTTTAGTTTCGACGATTTGATCATAGATTATACGCATTATTTTTTGTTTAATTTCATTATTAATATAAGCATAAAGATTATTATATGATATAACTCTTTGTGTAGGTTGTATTGGTTGTATAGTATAATGCCACATCTTAAGATCTATAATATGAAGACTTTCTGGATGAATTTGAAGTTGAGATAATAAAATTATGATTTGATGATTTGATAATTTTGAGTTAGTTAGTTTCATTTATTTGGTCCTTAATTTTATCCCAGACATGTAACCAGACTTTAGAATCGACTTGAGAATCTAATTCATAGCTATATTGATAATAAACATTAAATTTAGTTTTGGAATAGAATATAGACTTAAAATTATTAATAACATGAGATTCAATTAGTTTTATATTTCTATTCCAGATTTGAGATTTGACATCATCTTGATTGTTTAAGTTAGTTAGTTTCATTTATTTTGGCCTTAATTTGGGACCAGACACGAGAAAAGAATTGAAAATAGATTTGATACCTGATTTGAAACCAGAGTGAAGAAATGAATTGAGAACTGAATTGAGACCAGACTTGAGAATAGACTTGATTCTTGAGTTGAGAATTAACTTGCGAATAGACTTGAGACACAACTTGATTTTTAGTTGTTACGTTAATTAGTTTCATTGACTTGGTCCTTTATAGATGATATTGCTACATTATACATATTATGAAATTCAGACGGAAACACAAAATGATATCGAACAATAGGAGCAATTTGATATCTGACGTCATACATATCTTGTTCTATCAGTAATTTAGAATAGAATGCATTATCAAAAATATAATCTGCATTTTGATGAGTTAAGTTAGTTAGTTTCATAGTTTAAGGTATCATTATTTGGTTAGTTATTAAGGATTGCATATTTGATTTAAGATTTGTTTTGAGATTAAGATGTAGTTTAAGATAAATAGAATGAAATTTAATTGTAATAATATCTTTATAAGTAGAGTCCCAGATTTTGATATTTAGATTATTCCAAACCATTTGATCTATATTGTTTAGTATATGATCTTTGATTTGGGATCTAAT
>Ga0172381_10003937_pt1 | contig 15533 bp, 19 predicted proteins | sample Leawel6488metaG_FD_119754 | JGI IMG/M metagenome (GOLD analysis project Ga0172381, IMG submission 119754) | Leachate microbial communities from a municipal landfill in Southern Ontario, Canada - Leachate well 64-88 metaG | ecosystem: Engineered > Solid waste > Landfill > Unclassified | place...
GCTTGATGATGTCTAAACCTATGTCTTGGCAACCTCAAAAATGCTCGATATAAAGTTTTTTTGTCATCACTCATCGCCAAAAAGACTCTTTCCGAAAATCTTACTTTATCTTCTCCAATAAAAACTCCATCACCAAAAAATTCTAAAGTACAATCAGCGCATTCAGCCCTCACATAAGCTCCCAAATCTTTATAATCCAATAGGTTTTCCATTGCCGTAATTCCGATGATCGCCTCATAAGGAGTTTCATCAGGCCCCTCCTTTGCACCTGAAGGCCATGTTTCCCATTCTGATTCATAAATTTTTTTTAATTCTTCACCTTCAACAATCCTACGCATAGTCATTCCTTCATCTTCCAATAAATATTCCACCTTATAATTAGGCAACACGACAGCTTTAAACCCAAATTTTTCATTATAATAAACCGGCTTTGCCGTAAAAGAATTGGCAATTTCATCTATAAAAGAAACACAATCAGTCACTTCGTCTCCATCTTCATAAACCCAAAACTTATAATCTCCCCCCTCTTCAAACCCCACAAAATACCCAACCAAAACATCATCATAAGTCCATGACTCCATTTTCTTCCCATCGCCTTCAGAACTATCAATAAGATATGTCGTCTTCCCGGATGGAGCACTCAACCCAAATTCCACATTACATCCTTGACTAGAAATCATTACTGAATCTTTATTTTCAACAAAACTAGCAGTTGTCGGATACTGAAAAAAACAACTTCCTCCAACCGTACACCCTTTGACTTCATACATTTTTGATTTCTCCCAAACAACATTTTTTCCAGTTTCAACCAAGATCCCAGAACAAGCCGTCAAAAACAGACTAGTTAACAACAAAATTACAATACTTCCACGAGAACTATTCAATTACAAAAGGGTTAAAATTTGTACCTTTATCATAGACATCAACTCCCTCTTTCTTCTTCAAAGTTCCCACAACTAAATAAGTAATTGGAGTAAACAATACTTCAATTCCAACCTTAAAAATATAATTAGAAACTATTACCGCAATCAAAAGATCATTAGGCAGTACCCCATAAAAAGCAATCATCACAAAAATAATCGTATCAAATCCCTCTCCTATAATTGTGGAAGAAATCGTTCTTACCCATAATTTCCTTCCATTCATCCAAATCTTAATCTTTGCCAACACATAAGAGTTGGTAAATTCACCAACAAAATAAGCAACCACACTCGCAAAAACGATTCTAGGAGTCCAGCCCAAAATCGCCATATAAGCATCTTGATTAACCCAATCCTTTGAAGGAGGAAGCGCCCCTACTACAACAAAAACAGCAGCCATCAACACATTCATCAAAAGTCCAAGCCAAATAATCCTTCTAATTCTTTTATAGCCATAAACTTCCGTCAAAACATCTCCAAAAATATAACTCAATGGGAAAAGAATAGTTCCCCCATCAAAATCAAACATACCCAAACTCAAAATTTTACTAGAAGCAACATTCGAAATCAGCAAAACAGAAACAAAAATGATCGCAATAGTCGTCAAATGACGGAATTCTTTTAAATGCAATTTTTCCTGCACATCATCCACTAAATTCATAAAAATAATGTTAAAAAGATTACGAAGAGATCCTACAACACTAACACAGTCATTGACAATAGCTGTAAAAAAACCTAAAGTAAGCCAGCAAAATCAACTTAAACTCTATAAAATGACCAATAAACACTTAAGTAAACAACACGGTTTCATCGGGAAAGTACGCCTAAAAAGCAAACCAAGAAAGAGATTAAATAAAGAAAAAGCCCGAGTAAGAAAAGCTGAAAGATTAGAGGCCAAAAAAGCGGCTTAAAACCTTACCAACGAGAAAATGGGAGCCAGTAACAACCAAAACGTTATTTGCCCCCATTTTTTTTATCAATTTTTCATAAGCCGCTTCAAACCCTTCTACCGCTGCAACCTTGTAATTCATTCTCGCAGCTAAACCTTTAATTGTTTAGCTGTATATCCCCTTTCTGGATTAGAAGAAGTCACCACCACTTCTTTTCCTATTTTGCAAATCGGCACCAAAATATCTTTCACGTTTTTATTTTTCATTATCGAAACCAGAAACAACCACTTCTTTTTAGAAAATTTTTCTTTTAAATTTCGCAATAAAACCTGCACACTGTTTTTCGTATGAGCCATATCAAAAACAACATTTTTGCCGTTCACAACACGCACATCAAATCTCCCAATCATCTTTAAATCATCCGCAATTTTATTCAAAAGTTTTTCATCAACCTTTTTGAACAACATCTGCAAAGCAGCAGAAACAAGGGATTTATTGCTTTGATTTTTTACAAAAATCACCCGCTTCCCTTTCCCAACTTTTTTTCTAATTAATTTACTAACATAAGCATTTTGATAACCAATCACTAAATTTTTCACTTTTTTCCCAAACACAATTCCCAACTTTTCATTCAAGATTTTATCATAAGTTTTTCCTAGAATTTCCGTATGCTCTTTCTCTACAGTAGTCAAAACAGCCACCTCTGGATCAATAACATTCGTGGCATCTAGACGCCCTCCCAGTCCAACTTCCATTACCGCAAAATCTATCTTTTCATCCACAAAATATTGCAAAACAATTGCCACTAAAAATTCGAAATAAGTCAAAACAGGCCCTTTATAATTAGCTATAAATTTTCTTAGCTGAAAAACATACTTCACAAATTGATCTTTGGAAATATTTCTACCATTAACCCAGATACATTCGGTAATCTCAATTATATAAGGACTCGTAAAAACTCCCACCTTATAACCATTTTTCCACAAATAATTTCCCATCATCAAACAACTAGTACTTTTCCCTTTTGAGCCAGTTACGTGCACATATTTCAACCCTTGATAACCGATTTTATAAGCTTTCAAAAATCGCCTCAATCTATCTAAATTGAAATTTTTTTCGTTATAGGCAGGAAAGCCTTTATCCTCATAAGGATTAAACTTCTTCAAAAACGCTACAGCACTTTCAAAATCCATAAATTGTTGGTATAACTAGGCAAGCCCATCAATCTTAGCCGAAAATGTTCGATAGAAAAAGGAAAATTGGAGAATACCGATTCCTCTATGGAAAAAGTCCCATTTTTAATGGTAATGCCACTAAACAAGGATTTAGAACCCAATCGAAAACCTCAAAAAAATTCCATCCTTTTTTGATAAAGTTTCGCAAAATCGGTATTTTAGCACTCATTGTATTGATCAGCGGATTCTCTGTATACGCACTTCTTTTCTCAAATTATTTCACTATCACTGAAATTTCTTTAAAAAATAAAGAGATCGAAAATCAAAACGTTGCAGATAAAATTAAAAAAAGTATTTCACAAACAATTGGCAAAAATATTCTTTTTGCCAATACCAAGAATCTCGAATTAAAAGTTCTCACAGCTTTTCCTGAACTAGAAAAAGTCACTCTTACAAAACAATATCCACACACCCTCTTAATCGAATTTTCAGAATATCCTCTCGTCACAAACATTATTAATGAAAGCTCGTCTATCAAAAAAAGTTATATTTTAAATGCCGTTGGCTACGCCGTAAAAGAAAATTATGAAGACAAAACCCTGCCCTACATTAGAATAAAATCCGAAGAACCAATCAACACAAAAAACATTATTATCGAATCGTCAAAATTAACATATCTCCTAAATGCCAAAAGTTATTTCGAAGAAAAATTCGGAATGAAAGTAATTGAAATTTTGTATAAACCAACAGCTCGTGAAATGCACTTATTAACCGAAAAGAACTTCTATATTTGGCTCGATATTCAACGCCCTTTCGAACAACAATTCAAAAAGCTCAAAAAAACTTTGGTAAAACTAAATATTTACCAAGACGCATTTTCATACATCGACCTGCGCATCGCCGGGAATAATGGCGACAAGATTATCTACAAAAGAAAATGATTAGCTAGCCTGTCAATAAGTCTCAAATTGTAATTTAAGCGTTTTTTTGGTATAATTCCAATATACAAAAATAAATCATTAAAAGAAAAATAAAATGTCACAAGCTTCCAAACTCGCTTTAATAAAAGAAATGATTGATTCTGCTGAGTCAAATTTACGATCAGCAAAGCAAATGATTTTAGAATTAGTCGGAGGAAAAACTTCTAAAAAGAATGTTTACGCAAAAATCGCCGAAGAACTTGATCCTATCGAAACCGACGATGACGATGAAGGTGAAAAAATTGTCGAAGGCGTTTTCAATGGCGAAAACATGACAGACAAAAGCGGAAAAGAATATCCAGTGCCAGCAAATTACGCCAGTAAATCAAAATTGATTCCTGGTGACGTTTTGAAACTTACCATCAAAGATGATGGATCTTTCTTGTACAAACAAATTGGACCAACCGAAAGAAAAAGAATTATTGGAATTTTGACTTACGAAGATGGCCAATACAAAGTAATCGCCACCGGTAAAGCATATAAGGTTTTGCTAGCTTCAGTTACTTACTTTAAAGCTGAAGTTGGAGACAAAATCACTTTGATCGTTCCCGAATTGGAAGATAGTGATTGGGGCGCGATTGAAAATGTTTTACCAAAAGATGCTGAGGATTTATTAGAAGATTAACCACAAAAATATGGGAGACGATACATTCGGATTAAGTAATAACAATACTATTCCGCCAGAGCCCTTAAGTAGCTCTCAACCAACGATGCCCTCAACTCTAGTAACTCCATCAACACCTGAACCAACACCTCCTACAACGCTAGTAACTCCATCAACACCTGAAGCTACCACTCCACCAAACTCCCTTTCAGAAGAACCTCAAATCCCAAACATTGATCAAGAATTAGAAAAACAATTATCCTCAATCCCCGCGACTGATTCTTCTCCAAAAAAATTCCCCGTAAAAATAGTTGCCATAATTTTAGTTGTCCTACTTGCAGGAGCAGCGGCAGCTTATTTCTTATTGAGAACCGATTCTGTTAGTACAACCGAAACAGCTCCAAACGATCCACCTCCTTCAGTTACAAATCCATTCGCATCTCCAGCAACTGATACCCCAAGCGTAGAAACAGACATCCCAACTCAAGATGGACCTCCCTCTTTAGACTTTCCGACACCTACTCCTACTCCAGATGAGACAGAATTAAAAACTACTGTCGATGAGTTGAAAGAGACTTCTGACTCTGCCGCAAATGTCACAGACGTCACGACAATAGAAAACTCCGAAAAAATTGCGCGCTAAAAAGCTTAGGCTTATAATGTGCGTATATGGCTTTTTCTTGGGAAAAAATTAAGAAACCAATCATCGCCCTGGCACCAATGGCCGGATACACCGACTCCGCGTATCGCCAAATTGTTAAACAAATTATTCCAGAAGTAATTTGTTTTTCTGAATTAACTTCTATTAGCGCGATTAACCACAACAATGAAAAAACTTTACGAATGCTAAATTTCGCAGAAATTGAGCAACCATTAATCGTACAACTCTTTGGCAAAACACCACAATTTTTTGCAGAAGCCGGAAAACGCCTAGAACAAATGGGTATTGCAGGAATAGATATAAATATGGGATGTCCAGCTAGAAAAGTCACCAAATCATCACAAGGATCCGCCTTAATTAAAGACTCTCTTTTAGCTGCTGAAATAGTTCACGCCCTATCTAAAGCCGTAAAAATTCCAGTATCCGTAAAAACTCGCTTAGGCTATGGGAATTATGACGAAAAACAATTCATCGATTTTCTAAAAGGACTTGAATCCGCCGGAGCAAAATTAATTACCATTCATGGACGCACCACTAAACAAGGATTTTCAGGCACCGCCAACTGGGATCAAATTTATCTAGCCAAAAGCATTTTAAAAATTCCGATAATTGGGAATGGTGACATCACCTCTTCTCAAGTCGCCCTTGAAAGATTAAAAAGCCCAGACAAGAAAATCACTTTAGATGGCTTAATGATCGGCAGAGCAACCTTTGGCAATCCATGGTTATTGAAAGAAATTTATGCGAAATTAAATCACAAAAGATATTCCCCTCCCCAAAGTTTATCTAAAAAAATTCCAACCATCAAAAAACACTTAAAATTAAGCATTAAAAATCTTGGAGAAAAAATAGGCCTGATGGAAATGCGAAAACATCTCGGATCTTACATCAAAGATATCCCCAACGCCTCATCCCTAAGACAAAATCTAATCCAAGCCCCTAATTTAAAAGAAACTCTTCAAATTTTAGATAAAATAGCCAAATCTCATTAAACCATCCTTCTCCTTGTCCGAATTTCCATATTCACTGTAATAATTGCCATTTTCACTCTCTTGCTAATCTCGCTTAAAAATGGTATAATGTAATGATAAAAATAAAACAAAAACAAAATGTATAAACTAGATAAACTCTTTAGGACTGCTGTGCAATATAAAGCTTCCGACGTTTATATAGCCACAGGCGTAAAACCAACTTTGCGCATTAATGGTGACCTAATCCGTATCGAAGAACATCCTTTGCTAACCAAAAAAATGGCTGAGGAATACCTTCTTGAGATCATGACTCCAGAGCAAAAAAAACTTTTTGAGAAAACATTAGACCTGGATTTTTCAATCGAAATCGAAAATATTTGCAGATTCAGAGTAAGTATGTTCGTCCAAAGGAAAGGTATTTCCGCAGTTTTTAGGTTAATCCCAGAAACAGTACTCTCTATGGATGAACTTGGTCTTCCCGTTCAAATGAAAAAAGCCATCAAATATCATGGCGGCTTGGTAATTGTTACAGGCCCTACTGGTTCTGGTAAAACAACTACCATGGCTTCAATGGCTCATGAATTAAACAAGAATCAAAAGAAACACATTATCACAATCGAAGATCCTATCGAGTACGTACACAAAGATATTCAATCTATCGTTCAACAAAGAGAAGTCGGTACAAACACTCATAGTTTCAATAGAGCTTTGAAAAGCTCACTCAGAGAAAGTCCAGATATTATCATCCTTGGAGAAATGCGTGACTTGGAGACAATGCAACAAGCAATCACTGCAGCAGAAACCGGTCACTTGGTTTTAACAACTCTGCACACCAGCGGATGCGCAAACTCTATTAATCGTATCATTGACGCCTTTCCTTCTGAGCAACAAAACCAAATCAGATCACAGTTAGCAGAATCCCTTCGCGCAGTATTCTGGCAATCATTGATTAAAACAAAAGATGAAAAAGGCCGAATCGCTGCTTTTGAAATCATGTTCATCAACAACGCCATCGCCAACATGATCCGTAAAGGAACAACTCATCAAATTAATTCTGTAATCGAAACTTCTACCAAAGAAGGAATGCAAACCATGAAGAAAGCCGTCACAGATTTATTCCAAGCAAACTTAATCACGGAAGAAAAAGCTTTGGAAAATATTCCAAAAGAATTTGAGAGCTAATTTGAAAGTTTAAAAAAATGAAAAAAATTGCACTTACTATCATCACAGTTCTCTCTTTAAATCTCGTGATTTTTGCAACACCTACGATTGGATATGCGGATACTCCAGGAATTGAAGATTATGAAAAAACTTTTAGCGTACAACAAAATTTAAAATTAGGAGGAGTTCAGGACGACGACACCAATGTACACGGCAACGAAGATCAAGCAACCAGCTACTTTACAGATGGAGGTTCACCCATCGTAAATTTAATTAAAAGAGTTATCGAATACGCTTCATATATCATCGGCTCCATCGCTGTTATTTTAATCATGGTAGCAGGATTTATGTTCATGGCTTCTCAAGGAAATCAACAAAAACTCGATGAAGCAAAAGAAATTTTCAAATACGCAGCCATCGGACTGGTCATCGTATTTATGTCATACATAATCACTATTTTCATTCAATCAATATTTATTTCTTCAGGATAATCGATTACATGAAAAATTTATTCACAAAATTAGCCCTCTTCATCTTTATCAGCATAATGCTGGCAATGCCATTACAAGCGTTTGCAGAACTAAACGATTGCATATCAGATGAAAATAAAAAGAACTTCATTATTAAAATAGTAGAAGAAGCCTTTGGCGACCCCACGAATTCTGACAACATCGTAAAAAACGATAAATCTTACCAATCCATAACCTGTTGCCGAAAAACAGACATCGCCACCACCGTAGATGGCCCATCCTCCGTAGCAAATTTGAATAGAGGCCCTTGCGGAAAATGTGAACCGACAGAAATAGAAGGCCCACCCAACCCAGACACCACCCTCACCGCTACCTGCGAAGAAGTCATGGTCATCCTCAGCACAGGAGGCACTTCCATGATTGAAGGCTATATCGCCTCAATCTACACTTGGGCTGCAAGTATCGTCGGTTTAATTGCCGTAACTGTCATCATTATCAGTGGTATCCAAATAGCGGTATCCGGTGGAGACACTCAAGCGGTAGACAGCGGCAAAAACAGAATTATTAAATCAATCAGTGGCTTAGCAGTTTTATTTCTCTCAGGACTGATTCTTTACACCATTAATCCAAACTTTTTCACGAAATAATAATGAAAAAAATTGTCTTATACATCTTGTTTTCATTGATAATCAATTATTCTCTAGGAATAGCTGTCGCTCTTGCCAATACAGAAAATAATCAAGTTCCCCTACTAGATAATTCCAGACTTATTGCAGACGGACGCCAATATGAAGCCCCTATTATTGATAAACCCGACACTCAACCAGGACCAACTAAAGCTGAACAACTAGCAAAAGATAGTAACTCTGGCAATGCTTCAAGCACCAGAAAAATTTTAACAGAAATCCTTCTTCCAAAGGCGACAACTGGATTTATTGGATTCGTTGGCATGGCCTCATTTCTAATGTTAGTGGTTTCAGGAGTAAGATTTGTAGTTGCCTATGGTAACGATGAAGCAATCGGAAAAGCCAAAAACGAAGCCATGTATGCAATTGTAGGACTAATCATCGCCCTACTCGCATATGCAATCGTAACAATTGTTGCAAACTTAGACCTAACTGCAAACTAAATATGCCAAATTTAAACATTAAAAAAATCATTCTCGTAACTTTTTTACTACTAACTTTTATCTGCCCTCTTGAGCCAACAATGGCAGAAACAGTAAAAGTAGATACTTTAATATCCAAACCAGATACAATTGAAAACACTGGAGATACAAGCCCAACAGCAAATCTCTCAAGACTTCCAAAAGTTAGCCTAGAGCAATCTGTCGGAATCGCAATAAAAACAGTATTACGCTGGTCGTTCTATTTAACCCTGATTTCACTAGTAGTAGCAGCCATCTATTACATCATGTCCATGGGAAAAGAAGAAGATCTCACCAAGGCTAGAAATATCACTCTTTATCTCGTAATCGGAATGGCTATCATTGCAGGTGCATATGGCATTGTCACCGGAATCTCTCGTTTCAATTTTTTCAGTGCAGAAATTCCTACAGACCAAATCCAAGAAGCCGAAGCAGCAAAATAAAACCACGCAACTTATGTTTAAAAAACTAATTCTCATCACCACTATCCTTACAATCATTCTTGCCAATGTTCAAATGGCTCATGGATACGGCGTACCAGATAAATATCGTCCAATAAACGCTCCTCTTGGATCATTAGTTTCAGAAGATAAAATTAAAACGGATGACGCTAAAACACTTACGAATAATCTTCTTCAAATTATCGCCGGAACTCTTTTGTATTTCGCCGCTCCAATAGGAGTAATTATGATCGTAATGGCCGCATTTACCATTACCTACAGCGGAGCAGATACCGAAAAACTCGAACAAGGTAAAAAACATCTCACGTGGGCAATCATAGGATTAGTAACAGTAATATTCTCTTTTTCAGTCGTCAAAATCATCATCACTTTCGTCGTAGACACCGGTAACTACGCCACCACCACCTTACAACAAACCCCCGCAGCACCAGCCGGAGGACAACAAGCTCCTGTTGCCCCAGCGGCACCAGCCAATCCGTAACATCTTCGCCCCCACCAAGACATCCTCTATTCTTCCAACCTTTGGAAAAGTACATCGGTTTTTTGAACTACTCCACCTTCTTTAATTTCGCCCCAATTCTCGTTCCATTTCACTTCAGATTCTTTCATTCCCAATTGCCAAAGAATTTTTTCAGCAGTTTTAGGAACATAAGGCACCAACATCATTGCGATAAATCTCAATAATTCCAACAAATTATATAAAACATTCGGCAATTCTTTGTTTTCCTCCTTCGCCATCACCCAAGGTTTTTTGTCATCGATATATTTATTACCAAAATCCACTACTTCATAAATAGTTTCACAAGCAATTTTTAAATCAAACCTTTCCATCGCCACCTCATATCTTTTCAATAAACCTACTATTTTTTCATGCACTCCCTCCCCATTTGTAGCCACAGGAACTTTCGCGTCCAAATATCTTTCAGTCATCATCACCACTCTATTCACCAAATTTCCAAGACCATTCGCAAGCTCACTATTATAAACTTCGACAAACCTCTTATGACTAAAATCTCCATCATCAGATGTTGGAATTTCTCTCATCAGAAAATATCTCAATGAGTCAGCTCCATATTTATCAACATAAACCAAAGGATCCACCACATTTCCCAAACTTTTACTCATTTTTTGACCTTCACTAGTGATAAATCCATGCACACAAACTGATTTAGGCAACGCGATTCCAGCAGAAAGAAGCATTCCAATCCAAACTCCCGCATGAAATCTTAAAATATCCTTTCCAATAATATGCGCATCACATGGCCAAAATTTTTCAAAATTAGTTTCATCTTCACTCCCATATCCAAGAGCAGAAATATAATTAGTTAAAGCATCACCCCACACATACATCACTTGAGAATCATCATTTGGAACATCAATACCCCAAGGCAAAACATTCTTCGGTCTAGAAAAGCTCACATCGTTTAGCCCATTCTCGCCTATCAAATTTAGAATTTCGTGTTTTCTAGCTACAGGCACAACTTCCATTTCTCCAGTCTCAATCGCATGTTTAATCTGATCAGAATATTTCGAAAGTTTAAAAAAATAATTTTCCTCTTCAAGAACTTCAGGCTTCTTTTTATGATTTGGGCAAAATCCATTTTCATCCAAATCTTTATCAGCAATAAAAGCCTCACATCCCACACAGTAATTCCCTTTATAAGAACCTTTATAGAGATCTCCCTTTTCAAACATCGCCATCCAAATTTTTCTAGCACCTTTTTTATGGCGCTCAGAAGTCGTTCGAATAAAATCATCATTCGACAAATTCAAAATTCCTTTCAAGGCCTGAAATTTAGCAGCATTCTGATCCACAAATTTCTGCGAAGTCATCCCGGCAGCCTGTGCCGCTTCATAAAGTTTTACCCCATGCTCATCCACCCCCGTCAGATAAAAAGTATCATCACCTTTCAAACGATGATATCTCGCCAAAACATCCGCCTGAATTACTTCAAGAGCAAACCCAATATGTGGCGGAGCATTCACATAAGCTATCGCTGTAGATACGTAAAATTTTCCCATGGCGCAAACTTACCAGCTTGAGAGATGATTTTCAAGAAGATCTAGGCTTCTTAGTTCCCAGGCAAAGCCTGAGGTCTATTATCGTAATAATAATTTTTCCCCTCATCATCAGTTCCATCCGATCCATACGTACTGTAAATCGAGAAATTAAATACCGGCATATATGAATCTCTTTTCTTCATTACTTTAATACTCTGTTTTGAATTTCCAGCATATCCATCAGAAACAATTTCGGCAACTTCCCTCACCGTTAGATCGTCATACGTTTCAACTCTAAAATAAATCTTTGAATAATTTTCCTTATTTTCAATTGAATCCACCAACATCGCCGGATTCATAATATTCGTCAAACTCAAATAATTCAGCCCAGTAGAATCATTCACAGTTACCTGATGATCATTAAGAAATTGCCCTATCCCCCAACAATCCTTAGTTTCTAAATCTCCCGCATCATCCAATCCATAGTAATCTCTCGCGTCAGTCGCTTGACAAGATCCCCCGCTGGAAGAACGAGACTCATAAAGATGACAGATAATCGAATCAGTCACCCTACTATCATCCGGAACAGCATCACAGGCCACCGTTCCAAACCAAGAAGGATTTGCCGCATCTGCAACCGCGCCATTATTGAGATCACTCGCAAAAGCACTAAAATCACTGATGGACTCAGTCCCAAAATCTTGACCATGCTTCTTCATTCCAAAAACCTTCCACCTCAAAACATCCCACCCAGAGAGCGCATTTCCCACTTTCAAGTCTGTTAGTGGATTAAACATGCCATAAAACTCGACTGTAAAATTTTCCACAGGTTTTATAACTTCTGTCCCCTCTTCATCCTTGCCTACCACAAAAAGCGGGATTAAAACATTTTCATTCAAATCCATCACGTCATAAAAAGATTCTGGAGGAGGTTCTGACCCTTGAGTTCCATCTCCTAAATTATATTCTTCATCAATACAAGGATAAGAAGTACATTGGTTTTTAACAAAATACTGAAATTTATTCTTATTTCCCTCAGCCCCAAATTCTCTCACCACAGGATCCGGTTTACCATCTTCTTTTCTCTCTGTTTGCCATCCTGGCAATTTATTATTCAAGAAATAGAGAGCTTCCTCTACTCCTGATTCAGCCGCATAAAAAGCTTTTCCCGCATCCATTAAATCCTTAGTAACCCTCACTTCTCTCATTACTAAACTAGACAAAGCAATCGAAATCGTGATCAAAACTCCCATAATCAACATTGCCGTCAAAAGAGCAGTTCCTTTTTTATTTCTCCAAATTGTCTCAACTATTTTGATCATCTTATTGCGGGCAAGTTAAGATTCAACCCTCTAAGTTGATAACTAAAATTATCATTTAGCAACATTGGCAGCCCTATAACGTTTCTCATATAAGGAGCCTCATATCCGGGGATATAACTTCTTGAAGAAATTGTAGTTTGCAAATTAAGTTCCATCGGCGGTTTCCCTGGAGAAATCTCCTTTGAAAATTTTGCAAACAAAGTAATTTTGGGTTGATATTGCAAATTATTATTCCCGACATTTCTATCTTTATAAGGATCGTCTAGTGGCGAAATATACATATTGAATTTTTCGACCTTAATTCTGTCAGAATTCAAAACATAAGCATCTTTCTGGTCAAATCGTTCATCCATATTCTCTTCTTCAACTTTATTAAACTCAGCAAATACAATTTTTTTCTCAGCAGAAACATATTCAAACCACACAGATCGAGTTTGATCCGGAGAAAAAAGCACCAATTTAGAAGCAGGATTTTGCAAAACCACATTATCTTTTACCCCCATTTGATCATAACTAATTACACCATTTCTAATTTCATCACTAAATTTATCAAAAATGGCCCTAGCTTCACTATACATTACTCGATATTCATTCGCCTCTCTTTGAGTCATTACTATACTCAAATAAGACTGCATAACCACTCCCATAAAGATCACAAAAATGGTCATAGCAATCATCATTTCTATCAGTGTAAATCCTTTTTGTAATCTTTTATTAAACATAAATTAATATTACAACGCTCCTCCTTTCCAATCAGTTAAAATTTCTTCCAATGAAACTTCCGTCTCCCCAAATTCAACCACAGATTTTACGAATATCACCTTCCCATCATTACAAAGGTTTTCTAGATCTTGTTCAATTTCAGCTCCACTACAATATTCTGGTTTTGAAATCTCAATATGCCTAGTAAATTCTGTTAGCACTCCATCATTACCACATTCATTTGAAAAATACTGATTTCCCTCAACCTCTCCACACAAGTAAACCTTATCAGCTTCTGATCCCTCCTCAGAAAGAGCTATTAACCAAGGATCTTCCGATGACCTAAAAGCCCCTTGCTTCAATCCAATCACATACACATTTGGACGACCAAAATCAGGTATATCTTCATCCCCAAACCCCTCTTTCCAATTCACCCTATTATTCATCCAATTAGTATCACGAACATTCCTCACCGCTTCCAGCCCTTCCTGAGCCAAATAATGAGCCTGTAGCGTTTTTACGATCTGTTTATTTGATTGAATAACACTAATGAGCAAACTCGTTGCTGCCACAATCGCCATCGTCAAAATCATCAAACCAATCAACGTTTCCACCAACGTAAATCCTTTCGTGTTACTGATTTTATTATTTTTTTTTCTCATTTTAATTTTTAACAGTTTTCCCAGTTGCTAAATCTATTAATACATTTCTGGAATACCGATCATCCTCACCCATGCCGTAACGAATTTTTATTTGTATCGAATTTTCCCCCGACTGAAATTCCCCATCTTTAAGAACTTCCAAACTTCCAGTTGGAGGCACAAATCTAAAAGTAAATTCATCACCACTAAAATCTGCCAGCACTTCCCCAGTCATTTCTGTTATTTTCTCAACATTCACCATCGAATCCATTTCAAAAATAGCATCATCAAGCACGTCTTCAGACGCATCTCCACACCCCTGATAAACCCATTTTCTAGCAGGGACATCCCAAACTTTCGCATCAGTAAATTTATAAACAGCCGCAGTCATAACATAGCCACTATCTGGATTTTCTTTTTTCAAACGTAACCCATAACACTTCAAAAATTCCTCATCCTCATCAGAAGTAACTCCTTCTACAGGAGCGGCAGCCTCCTTCAAAATATCCGTCCCATGAATAGACTTATCTTTCATTTCATTAATTTGAGCAACAAGAGCATCCGCACTCAAATCAATCAGCGCCATCTTGCGAAAAGACGTATATCCTGAAACAGATAAAACCACCAAGATAGCAATAATACCCATTACAATAAGCAATTCAACCAATGTAAATCCTTTTTTTAAACTCAAAGACTTCAACATAAACACTTATTGTAAAGTAACTACACTGTTCAAACTAAATATCGGAGACATAATCGCCACCGCAAGTAGAGCAACAAAAAGTCCCACCACTAAAATCATCAATGGTTCAAAAAGAGACGTAACCTTTCGCAAAGTATTATCAACTTCTTTCTGATATTGCGTAGAAATTTTCTCGGAAACTTCAGCCAATTGAGCTGAACTTTCACCTACTCTCAGCATTTCCACAACTTCATGTGGAAACAGGAATTCCGTATCTGCCATACTCTCAGAAATCTTTGCACCCGTTTTTACAGTATTAATAATTTCTTGAGCCTTTAGTTTGTAAATTTTATTAGAAATAGCATTCCCACTAACCTTCAAAACTTTAATAACAGGAATACCAGCCTCAATCAAAAGTCCCATCATGGAAACAAAACGTAGCACATAAACTTTTCTTAACAATCTCCCCACCAAAGGAACTCTTAATTTCATATAATCCCACTTTACTGAACCATAATCAGTTCCCACATAGACATTGAAAAGTCCATAACCTCCAAATAAAAATAATAAAATAGCCCACCAATAATTCACAAATCCTTTTTGTATTCCCATAAGTACTCTCGTAGCTGTCGGCAATTTATCATCACTCATGCCTCCTTCAGTAAGTAAAGAAAGCAGATTTGGCAAAACCCAAATCATCATTCCTGCCGTTACTAAAACCAAAACCGCTAATACCGCAATCGGA
>Ga0172381_10003938_pt1 | contig 15530 bp, 19 predicted proteins | sample Leawel6488metaG_FD_119754 | JGI IMG/M metagenome (GOLD analysis project Ga0172381, IMG submission 119754) | Leachate microbial communities from a municipal landfill in Southern Ontario, Canada - Leachate well 64-88 metaG | ecosystem: Engineered > Solid waste > Landfill > Unclassified | place...
CCAGGAAACCTAATAAGTCTTAATAGCTCTTATGAACTTTGTAAGAAGTTTATTAATCTTCCACATAAATTTCCAGAACCTTTACATTTAGCAGGGAAATATTGTAGAGAAGTTAAAGAAGAACTAAAGATTTAGATGAATAATAGTTCTCTTTTTTATTTTTTAAAGAAAAATCTTTTTCTAAAACTTAATAATTGTTCATTTCCACTTGAATGAGTTGTGGGATATAACATTATGAACTTTAATGCATTAGGATAACTAAATCTTGAGGTTTTTCTCACTTCTTTTATAGTCCCTAACATTAAATAAACTACTAGTATTCTTGCTATGGCTGAGATTAAAAATATAAATAAGAATAAATTCATAAATTTAATATCAATATATTTGACCAAGAGAGCTCCAAGTCCTGCCCCTAAGAAAACCCCAATACCGTTTAATAAGTTATAATAAGAAACACAAATGCCTCTTCTTTGAGGGGTTACTGAATCATAAATATAATTACTTGCAGCCAAATTAAATCCTGCCCAACCTATTCCACTCATTAGTTCTGGAACACAGAAAAGGTAAGCTGGGTTTTTAGAAAAAACCCAAAAAACTGGGAATATTGAAACGAGTAATGCAGTTATTTTCATTAAAGCATAATTTCCATATTTGTCTGAAAATTTTCCAAACAACCTTATTGTCAGAAGGTTATATGCTGTAGGTGCAAGTATGATTAGAATATAGGTTATATAATTAAACTGCAAGTCTCTTAACATATATACTGCAAAAAAAGGACTTCCAATACATATCGCAAAGTTTAATGCTGCTCTGAATATTACGAATCTTCCAAAATTATTATGGGGTGCTTTTTTTATAAACTCCCAAAATGAAAAATAATACCCTTTTTTTAAATTTAATTTTGGTTCATAGGTTTTAGTAAATAAATAACATGAGATTAATCGTGCGACCATTGCGATTAAAAACATGATTATAAATCCAAACATAATCATTTCTTTTGATTTCATAAAATCTAAGAAAAATGCTGCAGCCAAAGTCGAGATAAATGTGGCAATTCCTATTTTAAAATTTCTCTTAGCAAACCACTCTCCTCTATAATCTTCTTTTACTAAATCTCCTACCCAGGAGAACCATGCAGGACCGCTCGCATTAGCAAAAATAATGTATAATGAGAAAAATAAAAGCAAAACAAAAGGCAAGGTTGAAACTATTATTCCTTTATAAAATAGAAAAGCAAGTATTGCAAGAGGAAGCCAGGTTATAGACTCTAAAAATACACTTTTTACTACAATATTTTTTCTCTTATATTTTTCAATTAATCTTGAACTTTGCCATTGACTTAGTGGTCCAAGCAATCCTGATAATGAACTAAAAATTCCTATAAGAAAATTACTTGCATTAATTGCTATTGCAAAAGGAGTTACATAAGATTCTCCTAATGAACCTTTTATTGTTGCAAAAACCCCTTCGTTTATTGATCTTCTCCTTGCAGAGTGTTTTAATCTTTCAATTCTTGTGAACTTTCTTTCTTTTTTTAATTCCATCTTATCCCCTTTTTTGATTAAGTCACAATCTTAATTAATAAAGGTTTTGAAAAGATGCGCAACCCGGGAATTGAACCCGGCTCTAAACCTTGGGAAGGTTTTATACTACCGATATACTAGTCGCGCATGGTTTTACTAAAATGATTAGGTTTATTAATATTATTTTAATAGGGTTTTCATGGTAAAGAAGAAATTTTACATCACCACCCCTATTTACTATGCTAATGCATCAATTCATTTGGGCGGGGCATATACAACTATTGCTGCAGATGTTTTAGCGAGATGGCATAAATTATTAGGAGAAGAAGTTTTCTTTTTAACAGGTACTGATGAGCACGGGCAAAAGATTCAAGAAACCGCTGAAAAAGAAGGAGTTAAACCTAAGGAATTTGTTGATAAAATAGCTAACGAATTTAAAGATGCTTTTAAAATGCTCAATATCTCTAATGATAATTTTGTAAGGACTACGGATAAAATACATGAAGAGGAAGTAAAAAAGATTCTTCAAGAACTCTATGATAAAAAAATTATTTACAAAGGATATTATGAAGCTTATTATTGTGTTGGTTGTGAACAATATTTGAATGAAACTGATTTAGTTGATGGAAAATGTCCCTTGCATAAACGAGAACCAGAATTAAGAAAAGAAGAATCTTATTTGTTTAAACTTTCATCTTTTCAAGATAAATTATTAAAACTAATAAAAACCGGAAAATATTGTATTCTCCCAGAAGCAAGAAGAAAAGAGGTAATTGATTTTATTGAAGGGGGTTTGAAAGACATATCTATTTCAAGATTAAAGAAAAAAGTATACTGGGGAATTGAGCTTCCTTTTGATAAAGAACATACTTGTTTTGTATGGGTTGATGCTTTTTGGAATTATCTTACTGGGCTAATAGAAAAGAAAAAATTTGATAAATTTTGGCCTGCAAATGTTCAGTTAATGGCAAAAGATATTATTCGAGTTCATGCAACAATTTGGCCAGCTTTACTTCTTGCTACTGAGAATAAATTGCCTGAAACGCTTTTTGTTCATGGATACTTCACAATTGATGGCCAAAAGATGAGTAAAAGTCTTGGTAATGTTATATCTCCTATTTATTTAACTGAAAAATATGGTGCAGAGAGTGTTAGATATTATCTTATGAGGAATATTCCTTTTGGGCAAGATGGGGATGTTTCAGAAAAAGCATTAATTGAAAGACATAATAATGAACTAGCGAATAAATTAGGAAATTTAATTTCAAGAGTTTCTACTCTTGCTGAGAAATACGGTATTGAAAAATGTGAAAATAAGCTTATTCAAAAATTAAAACTAAAAGAAATTGAAAATTTAATGAATAATTTTGAGTTAGATAAAGCACTAAATGAAATTTTTGCATTTATTGATGCTTGCAATGAATATGTTCAGAATAAAAAACCCTGGGAAACTCAGGATAAAAAGGTTCTTTATGAATTATGTGATAGTATTAAGGCAATTGGAATTTTACTTTGGCCTTTTATACCTAATGTAAGCGAGAAACTTACAAAACAATTTGGTTTTAAAATTACTTTAAAAGAAATTGAAAAACCCTTAAAGGTTTCTAAGATAAAGAAAGAAGAAATATTGTTCCGAAAAATAGGATAATTTTTCTGAACCGTAAAAATAACCAACAAATTTTTTCCTGTTTAAGGAGATAAAGAAACATTTTTTGGTTGATATCCAAATATTTTACAAAGACTTAGATATGCTTTTAACCCTTGTTTTTCAGTTTTTCTGAAATTAGGTTCATAATTTCTATAATATCTATGAGGCATTCCAAATCTATCTTCAGGGATATCATTTTTTTCAGGCAATTTAGGATTTATAAGAATTTTATTAATATTAGTTTCTATATCATCTAATCTTAAATGTTTTCTTTTTTGTTTAAATATCATCATACTATTCAACTAACCTTATTTCCTAATTCTATTGAACCATCAGGTTGTAATAATTTTACTTCAGAATGGTCTTCATTTGAAACTGCTAAAACCATGCCTTGGCTTTTTATTCCTTTTATTGTTCTTGGTTCAAGATTTGCAAAGATAATAATCCTTTTTCCTATTAATTCATCTTTTGTGTAATAAGGCTTTACTCCTGCTACGAGAGTTCTTGTTTCTGTTCCTAAGTCAATCTTTAATTTGTAAAGTTTGTCTGCTCCTTTAATTTCTTCAACTTCAAGTATCTCTGCATTTCTTAAATCTATTTTTTCCCAGTCTGAAAATGAAACTAATTCTTTTGACATTACCTTTAATATTTAATTTAGTTTATAAGTTTTTGGTATTTTATATCCTAATTGTTCCATATGTTTCATTATTTTTCCATAACTTTCAAAACCCAAAACTTTTTGTTCTTGAATTATTCTATTTAATAATAATCTGTCTGCTATTCCAAAATTTTCTCTTGGGAAATATTTTTCTAGAACCTCTCTTTTATTATATCTAATTACTAATCTTTGTTGTAAATTCATTAAAATATCCTATTTAAGACATTTTTAAATTTATCTAAATCCTAATCTTCTTAATGTCTTTGTAACAATTCCTAATTTAACAGGAACTTCTATTTTTATGTCTTCTCCAAGGAATCTTTTAGAAGTATTTAGATAAGTTTTTGTTGCTTGAGATTTTGGATGTGTGTACATAACTGCATTTTTCATAACTTGCGATTCTCTGATTGAATCTTCTTCTGGAATAATCCCTAATAACTCTGTTTCTAACATTTCTTTTATATTTGATATAGACATATCTGTTTTATTTCCTCTATATCTTGTTACAATTACCCCTTTTACTGGTTTGTGCATTTCTTCTGCAAGTTTTATTGTTTTAAGTGCATCTGTTACTGCTGCCATCTCAGGATTTGTTACTATAATTATTTCATCAGCAGAGGCAATTGCTGCTCTTGCTTCTTCACCAAGCCCTGCAGCACAATCAATCAAAACATGATTTGTTATTTTTCTTAGTTTTTTTGTTACATCTGATAATCTGCTGTATTTTAATTTTTCAGTTTCTTTTAAAGAAAGAGAAGCAGGCATTATCCTTGTTCCGGATTCATGTTCATAAATAGCATCTTCTAGTTTTGCTTGATTATTTAAAACATGATTTAAAGTAGTTGGAACAATTGGAGCTCCTAAGTGGATTCCTATATTTGGGGTCGTGAGATTTGCATCAATTATAATTACATTTTCTCCTAAATGATTTAAAGAAACCCCTAAATTGATTGTTGTAGTTGTTTTTCCCACACCACCTTTCCCTGAAATTATTGCATATACTTTAGCCATTTTAATTTTTTTACTGTAAGTTTTTCCTTATTTTAATCCAAAAACTTATTTAATTTTTTTGTGATAAAAAAAGTTTGGTATAATTTATAAATCTTTCCAGAATTTCAGTATATTCTTTTAATTTTTCTAAATCAACTCTGACCTCTTTTCCTCTGTAAAATATTGTTAAACAAACCCCCTTTCTGAATTCACCTGCCTTAGTGTTTTTAAGAACATCTATTAATTTGAACATTTCATATTCATTTAAGGCATTTATAACATCTGGCTCTTTTTTGAATGTTTCTCTTATTGCATCTACCTTAAGTTTTGGTGCTGTAGGTATTTTTTTAATCATCTTTTGTTTTTTTGCTTTGTCTAAAAGTCCTTCAAATGCATAATCCATCATTATTTTCCATCTTTTTATTAGATTAATCATTACATCACAGGTTTTAGTATATTTCATACTAACATACATGAGATGATCTGCACTTATTTTTTCTTTGATTATTTTTTCTAGTATTTCCGACACTTTACACCCCAACTCTTTTGTTAAACCATATTTAAGAAAATTGGCATTGAATTTAGACGTAGAACTTATATATAAACCTTTTTTATGTGAAATTCTTGTGTAAAATGAGGAGATTTTATTTTGTTTGTCTATATTTGAGAAGTTTTTTAGTTACATAAAAGTATTGTTTAGCTTGGGATATGTTTTTGCAACTTAATCTATAAAATTTCTTTTATTTCTCTTGTAAACTATGGAAAATTAAAAATTAGACTTGTTTTATTCTATTATTAGTCCTCATTAAAAATTCTTTTGCTAAAAGTAGGTATTCTTTAATCTTTTGAATATCAACTGTTCGTGTCCCTAAACTATCTGATAAAATAACTATTCTATCTTTTCTTACAAACTCCATTGCACTTTGTTTATGTTGCTGGTTTAATTCTAAAATTTCTTTAATATCTTTAATTTGTTTGTTTGTTAATCCATACTCTTTTGCACAGCGATTCATGAAAGTCTGTAAGTTTTCATTATTTTCATTATAGAGTTTTATTCTTTTGTACAAATACTCATAATTTAAAACAGCATTTATACAACTTGTTATAGACTTGTAGATTTCATCAAAAATTTTTAATAAAAGCCTTTTTTCATTTACTAAAGGGTATGTAACATAAGCCATATGGTCTGCAATTTGTAATGTTTTTATGGCTTGAAGCAGGTTTTCTTGAAATTTTTCCATTTTGTATTTTTGCTAATTATCCTAAGAACTCTTTTAATTATAAGCAATCCCTATTATTTAAAGATTTTGATAGTTTGTAGAAGGAAGATTAGGAAAAAATGCAAATAAAAAGATAATAGAAATCTTTAAGATAATTCGGGATTCATTAATTTTGCCATATATCTTGGTAATTGCTTTTCAAGAATTGGCCGTATTTTTTCAAATGCTTCTACAGCTTCATCTTCCTGATAACACTTTGTCCCTGCAGAAATATATGATCCTCTACTAGTTGTGTATATAGGCTTAAAAAACTTAGCAGTTAAACCTCTTTTATGTCCAGGTAAGTGCAAATCTGGAACTCTAATTTCTAATATTTTTTCAGAACCTTCTTTTCCTTTATTCCTAATTGTATATTTGCAAAATGCTTCTATATCTCCATTAATTTTAATTGGTTCACATCTTTGAACTAATTCAGAATCCACTTTAATTTTTTCAGATGTTTTAGTCATATTTTTATCTAAATATTTACTTATTTAAGGATTTATATCTCTTAAAATAATCTTTAGAAATATCTCTGTTTTAACTTAAGTTTAAAATAGCTTCAGTTAAATCCCCTTCTGCTTCTTCTAAGGCTTGTTTAGCCTCGTTTTCAGAACATCCTGTTTTCTCAATTATTGTTTGAATATCTTCTTCTGAGGTATCTTTTTGACTGATTTCTTCTTCTGAAACATCTCCTGAAATCTGGAAATTTTCTTGACCTTGCATATTAATTTTAATTACCGAAGGATTGTTAATAATTATATTTTTATCAGAAGTTTCGATAATAACCCGCGTTGCATCAATTTCCTGTTGTTTTATACCCATTTGTTTCATAACTGCTTGCATTTTTTTTGGGTCTAATCCTGGAAACATTTTATGCTATTGGAAAGAATATTTTTAATACTGCAGAAAGCCCTAAAACTAGAATTATAAACAAAACTACATGGGCTGGTTTTAGTGTGAGTAAACTATTATACTCTTCATTATACCTCATTAATCCTCCCCCACTTGAGGGCATGAATATGTTGTCTGCCATAAAAATCCTTAGTTATATTGGTATATAAAGTTTTTGAGTAGAAATAATTTTAAGCTGCTTTTTTAGAATTTTCAACATAAGCTTTTATGTTAATGTTTTTATTGATAATAATAAGGTTTAAAACTTATTAATTGTTCATCTTTTCATGGCTAATTATAATGCTAAAGAAGTTGAAGAACAAATAAAGCAATTTTGGAAACAAAAAAAGATATTCAAGTTTGATTCTTCTAAAAAGGAAAAGATTTTTTCTATTGATACTCCTCCTCCAACTGTTTCTGGGAAAATGCATATAGGGCATTCTTATATGTACTCTCAAATGGATTTTATAGCAAGATTTCATAGAATGCTTGGAGAAAATGTGTTTTATCCTTTTGGGACTGATGATAATGGATTGCCTACTGAAAGATTAGTAGAAAAATTAAAAAATGTTAAAAGCAAATCAATGAAAAGAGAAGATTTTATTAATTTATGTACAAAAACTTTGAAGGAAATTACTCCTGAGTTTATACAAGACTGGAAAAATTTAGGGGTTTCATGTGACTATGATTTGGCTTATTCAACTATTGATGAGAACTCAAGAAGATTATCTCAAAAATCTTTTATTGAATTATATAAAAAAGGATTAGTATATAAAAAAGAATTTCCAAGTCTTTGGTGTCCTGAATGTCAGACTTCTGTTGCACAAGCAGAATTAGAAGACAAAGAAATACCTAGTTTATTTTCTACATTAAAGTTTAATTGTGAGGGTAAGGATTTGTTAATTGCTACAACAAGGCCAGAATTATTAGGTGCTTGTGTTGGTGTTTTTGTTAATCCAAGGGATAAAAGATATAAATCAATTGTAGGCAAAAAAGCAAAAGTTCCTTTATTTAATTTTGAGGTTCCAATTCTTGCAGATGAATCAGCAGATATTGAAAAAGGAACTGGAGTTTTAATGATTTGTTCTTATGGGGATAAATATGATGCAGAAGCAGTTAATAGACATAAACTTAGCCCTAAGATTATATTGAATTTGAATGGAACTTTAAAGATAAAACCTTATGAAGGATTAAAGATAAAAGAAGCAAGAAAAAAAATCCTTGAGGATTTAAAAAATGCTAATTTAATAACTGAACAAAAACAGATAACTCATGCTGTAAATACTCATGATAAATGTGGAATTGAAATTGAAATGCTTCCAACTGCTCAATGGTTTATTGAGGTTTTAGATAAGAAAAATAAATTTATTGAACAAGGAAATAAAATTAAATGGCATCCTGAATTTATGCATAAGAGATATGATAATTGGGTTAATGGATTAGAGTGGGATTGGAATATTTCAAGAGATAGGCATTTTGGAGTTCCTATTCCTGTTTGGCAGTGTAAAAAATGTAAAGAGATTATATTATCTGATGAAAAAGATTTGCCTATTGACCCTACTGAGATTAAAAAGAAATGTCCTAAATGTAAATCAGAAGCAAAAGCAGAAGAAAAAGTTTTAGATACTTGGGCAACAAGTTCTATTACTCCTCAGATTGCTAGTTCTTTAGTTGCTACTAAAGAAAAATCAAAAATAGTAATTCCATTTTTATTAAGACCCCAGGCACATGACATTATCAGAACCTGGTTATTTTATACAACTGTAAAATCCTTATTACATGAAAATAAAATTCCTTGGGAAAATACTATGATTTCTGGTTTTGTAACCTTAGGTGGAGAAAAAATGTCAAAATCAAAAGGAAATGTTATTTCTCCTCAGGATGTTATGAAATCTTATAGTGCAGATGCATTAAGATTCTGGGCTGCAGGTTCAAAACTTGGAGAAGATTTAGATTATCAAGAAAAAGACATTATAACTGGGAAAAAGCTTGAAACAAAATTATGGAATGCTACAAATTTTGTATTTATGAATTTAAAAGATTATAAATTTAAGAAGCCTGCTAAGTTGGAGAAAATAGATGAATTATTCTTAAATAAATTAAATGAACTTGTTGAGTCATGCACAGAATCTTTTGAGAATTATGAATACTCAAGAGCAAAAGAACAAACAGAAAGATTTTTTTGGAGTATGTTTTGTGATAATTATTTAGAGATTGTTAAGAAAAGAATTTATCAGAATAAGAAAGGAAAAGAATCTGCTCAATATGTTTTGTATAATTCATTGTTAACTTTGCTTAAACTCTTTGCACCAATAATGCCTTTTATTACAGAGCATTTGTATCAAGAATATTTTAAGAAAATAGAGAAAACTGAAAGTATTCATTTAATTGAATGGCCAAAGGCAGATAAGATTAGTAAAAGCGAGGAGTTAGACTTATTTTTAGAAATATTAACAAAAATAAGACAGGAAAAGTCAAATAATAAAAAACCAATGAATGCAGAGTGTGTAGTTACTCTTTCTAAAGAAGAGTATGAGAATATTGTAGAGATGCTTGAAGACTTGAAAGATGTTACTTGTGCTAAAAGTATAAAGACTGGGAAGTTTGGGGTTGAGTTTATTTAGCTTAGATAAATTTATAATTCTATAACTAAATCAGATTATAATTGCAAAGCTTTTATAAGTTATAGAATACTCAATAAAAATAATAAAATGGCACTACAAGAAGAAGAAAAATTAAAAATTGAAGAATTTTTAGGAGAAATGACCGCATACAGAGCAAGGCATACAGAACTTATTACTGTTTATGTGCCAAAAGGATATGATATTAATTTTATTACAAGACAATTAGAAAGTGAAAAGTCTACTGCTGCTAATATTAAATCTACAGGTACAAGAAATAATGTTCAGACTGCCCTTGAAAGTTTGATTAGGATATGTAAAGGTATGAGACAGACTCCTAAAAACGGCATTGCTATGTTTTCAGGGAATGTTTCTAAGATTGAGGGGCAGGATAGTTTTATTACTAAGGTGTTTGAACCTCCTGAAGAAATGAATGTTAGACTCTATAGATGTGACCAAACTTTTGTTTTAGAACCTATTGAAGAGATGTTAGAAATTAAAGAATTATATGGATTAGTTGTGATTGAGAGACAAGAAGCTACTATTGGTATGTTGGTTGGTAAAAAGATAAAAGTACTCCAGAAATTTGATTCTATGGTCCCTGGAAAGACAAATAAAGGCGGTCAGAGTGCGGCTAGGTACGGTAGAATTAGAGAAAACTTGGCTAAAGAATTTTTTAGGAAAGTTGCTGTAGTCATGAAAGAAGAATTTTTTGATTTAAAAAATTTAAAAGGAATCTTGGTTGGAGGACCAGGGCCTACTAAAGAGGATTTTTTAAAAGAAGGAGAATTAGTAACAGCATTAAAAGACAAGGTGCTTGCTGTAAAAGATATTGGTTATGCAGATGAGCATGGTTTGGAGTTATTGGTTGGTGTCAGTGGAGATGTTTTATTAGAACAAGAAATCTATCGTGAAAAAAAACTTATAGAAACTTTTTTTAATATGCTTGGAAAAGAAAAAGAAAAAACAGCTTATAAAGAAGAAGATGTTGAAAAAGCACTTAGTTATGGGGCAGTAGATATTTTATTATTATCTAAAAAATTAAAAAAAGATATTATAACAAAGTTTGAAAAAAGAGCAGCAGAAACAGGTGTTAAGATTGAGTTAATCTCAGTTGATACCCCTGAAGGTCAGCAGTTCTGGAATCTTGGTGGTGTTGGAGCTATGCTGAGGTTTAAGATTTAATGATTTTTGTTCTTGCTTAGAAACCTTTAAAACATATTTCTTATTAGTTAATATATGGAAAATGAGGAAAAGATTGTTAAGAATCTAAGTTCTGAAACAGCTCAAGAAATGGATGAAACCGCAGAAATTGAAAATATGAAAAAAGTTGAGGCAGCACTTTTTTTATCGGCTCGTTTTTTAAGTTTGCAAGAATTAGTTATGCTTACTGATATTAATCCTCTTATGCTTAGAGAACTAATGGAAAAATTAATTGAGAGATATAACTCGGATAATAGTGCGATTGAAATAATTGTTAAAGAAGATATGTGGAAGATGGATGTTGGTCAGGAATATGTTTCTATGATTAATAAATTAGCTACTGGTAATGCAGAGTTTAGCAAAGCTGAACAAGAAACTCTTGCTGTTATTGCATACAAACAACCTGTAAAACAATCAGTCATAATTAATATTAGGGGAAATAAAGCCTATGACCATATTAAACATTTTACTGATATTAGTTTAGTTCAGTCTAAAAAATTAGGCAGAACAAAAGAATTAAAATTAAGTGATGATTTTTTTGAATATTTTCATTTACAAAAAAAAGGTGATGGAAGTACAGAAGTTATTGAAGTTGATAAGGTTGGAGAAGAGAGCGAAGAAATTGAAGAAGCTGAGGGGGCTGAGTCAGAAACTCAAGAGAGCTCAGAAGAATAATGGAAGTCTTACCTTATATTTATTTAGGGTATATGTTTATTTCTTTGTATATGTTAAGCTTATTCTTAATTATTTATTTAAAAAATAAAAATTTACTTTTTTCATACCCTATAACAAATAAAAAATATTCAGTTAGTGTGCTTGTACCTACATTTAATGAAGAAAAAACAATTGAAGATACTATTAAACATATTTTAAATATTGATTATCCTATTGAAGAAATTATTCTTATTAATGATAAAAGCACAGATAGCACACTGAAAATTATGAAAGAATTAGCTGAAAAACATTCTCAGATTAAAATTTTAGATAATAAAGTTAATCTTGGGAAAGCAGGAAGTTTGAATAGGGCTTGGAGAGAAGCAAAAGGAGAATTAGTTGTAGTTGTTGATGCTGATTCTTATCCTGCATCGAATTCCTTGAAATCAATGGTCGGTTATTTTGATGATGAAAAAGTTGCAGTAGTAAGTGCTCCTGTTGTTGCAAGAAATACTGATAAGTTTATTGAGAAATTACAGGCAATTGAATATAAAATGATTGCACTTACAAGAAAACTTTTAGAATATGTTGATTCAATTTATGTTACTCCAGGGCCTTTAGCAGTTTATAGAAAAAAAGCACTTGAGGATATTAATGGTTTTGATGAAAAAAATATGACTGAAGATATTGAGGCTACTTGGCATTTAACACATAATGGGTGGAGTAGAAAAATGTGTTTGAGTACTTCTGTTTCAAGTACAGTCCCAAGCAAATTTAAGGCATGGTATAAACAAAGAAGAAGATGGAATGTTGGGGGATTGCAGTGTATTCATAAATATAAAGATTCTTTATTTAGTACTAAAAAAGGGATGTTAGGGATTTTTATTATACCTTTTTTTATTGTTAGCACATTTTTAGGCCTGCTTGGGCTGAGTATTTTTTGTTATCTAATTTCAAGAAGAGTTATTTCTCAGTTTTTACTTACTAAATATTCTATTGTAGCAGGGACTTCAGTTATTAGTCTAAATGAGTTTTATATTACTCCGAGTATTTTAAACTATTTAGGAATCGCTATGTTCTTTTTAGGGTTAATCTTTTTATTTATTGTATTTGCAGTGTTAAAAGAAAGAGTTTTTAGAAAAGAGAATATTTTAAATATCCCATTTTACATGATTGTTTATATTGCAGTTTATCCACTTATTATGGTTAGTGCAATATGGCATGCAATAAAAAGAAAAAGGGTGTGGAGATAGAGAATCCCTTTAAAAATTAATAAATAAAATAATAAAATAAAAAGATGTTTAATTCACAAAAAAATGTTTTTTGGCAGGCACTATTAATTACAATAATCATATTTGGATTAGGAATATCTTTTGGGTTTGTTTTAGAGAACTGGAGAACAAGTCAAATTAAGGTTTTTTCTCAGCAAGCTGAAATAGATTTATTAGATATAAAACTTCAAAACGATATTTACTCAAAAGATGCTTTTAATTGTGAAATGGCAGTTCAGGAAAATCTTGCTTTTGCAGACAGAACTTATGAACAAGCACAAACTTTGGGAAGATATGAAAAAGCAAGTAGATTAACAGAAGATTTAAAGATACAACATGAAAAATATGACTTATTGAGAACAATGTTATGGTTAAATTCTATTGAGATAAAAGAAAAATGTAATTCTTCTTATTATGAGGTTGTTTATTTTTATCAGTATAATAATGATGACCTTTCAGTAAAAGCTGAACAAGAGGTATTTTCTAAGTTATTATTAAAACTTAAAGAAGAAAAAGGACAAGAAGTCTTACTTATACCTATTGCAGTTGATAATAACCTTTCTTCAATTAATATTCTATTGGATAAGTATGATATTAATGATAAAAGGTCTCCTGTTATTCTAATAAACAGAGAGATTAAGATAACTAAACTTGAGAATATTGAAGATTTATTAAAGAATTTTGAATAATTATCCAAGACAACCTAACGGTTTCCGCAGAAATCTTTGATTTCTGGGGCCCAGAAAATTTCTGAAAATTTTCTTTGGTCTCAGATGTCTCTTTCCCTAGAGTTAGATTTTTTCTATGTATCTTTCTTTTATATTGGATATATATTTTTGATTATCAATAAGTATTAAAAACCTATTCTTTTACATTCTTTATGGTAGAAAGATGTGCTAGGTGCAATATTAGTGAAGATCAGGTAAGACTTTTTGATGCGATTTATGATGGTAGAGCTGGAAGCATCTGTGAAAGATGTTCAATCATAGAAAACATCCCTATTATTAAAAGGCCTGATACAGCTCAACTTAAAGAATCTGAAAGAGGGATTGGAGTTTATGATAGAATGAAGCGTCTTTCTGGAGTTAAAGAAAAAAGAAAAGAAGATAGTTTCTTCATAGAAGATAGATTAAGAGTACTTAATGAAAATCCAAAGTTTGAAATTCCTGAAAAAAGCAATTTAAACTTGATTGAACACTTTCATTGGGAGATTATGAAGAATAGAAGAAGAAAAGGACTCTCTCAACAAAAACTTGCAGAAAACATAGGCGAGTCAGAAATTGTTATCCAGATGTTAGAGAATGCAAAGCTTCCTGAAAATTCAGAACAATTAATTAAAAAAATAGAACAATATCTTCAGATTAAACTAACAAAGGTAACTGACAGAGAAAGATTTTTAAGAACCGAAAGAAAAGGTCCTGTTCTTTTAGATAGTCAGGGAAGAGAATTAATAAAAATACCTGAGCCAGTAATTGTAAAAGATAAAGAAGAAGATGAAGAATCTCTTGATTTAAGTGGTGTTGAATTTGAGACAGATGAATTTGATGGTTATACAAGAAAAGAATCATTAAAATACAAAGAAGCTGATGAAGAAAGAGAAAAGCAAAGATTAAAGGGTATGAATCTGGAAAAAGGTGAATTTGAGATTAGTGATGCAAATTTAAGTGCAGTTAGAATAAGTGATTTGAAGGATTTGCATAGAAAGAAAATTGAAGTAACAAAAAGAGAAAAAATTGAAGAACAAAAAAGGATTGAAGAAAGAAATAGATTAATTGAAGCAAGAAAAGAGGAGTTGAGATTATTGAAAGAAAAAGAATCAAAAGAATTAGATACTGTTTTGGGCGGGGCTGAACTGCTAAAAAAAGATAAAGGGGAAGTTGATAAGAAGTTTGATGAAATAGAAGACAACTCAGGAGAAGCTTAATCTTTGGATATTAAAAGTGATTCTTTGATTTGAAAAGCTTTAAAAACCTATTTTTTCTAAGGATTCTATGGAAATAACAATTTTAAAAGATGAAAAGAATGAACTTGAATTTAAAATAGATAATCAGACAATTGCTGAACTTGTAAGAGTTTATTTAAATCAAGACGACTCTGTAACTCTTGGTGTTTGGAGAAAAGAACATTATTCAAAACCTTTAATTTTTAAAGTAAAAACAGAAGGAAAAACAGCAAAAAAAGCTTTGCAAGATGCAATAGCTAAAGTCCAAAAGGATTTGGATAAATATGCGAGTGAGTTTAAGAAAGAGATTTAAGTTGATTTTACAGATTTTTATATTATTAAATTTTAATAAGACAAGTCTAAATTAAAATTTTTATTTTTGTTGATAATGTATGCATAATTTGAATAGTTTTATAAGAGAATTTTCATATTTTAAATTGATATCTCTCATTTTTTATGTTATAATTAATCTTTCATAATCATCATCTGCAAAATTTAAAAAATTAAAACCAAAGCTGCGATAGAGATTATAATATATTAATAAAAATTAGAGTTATCTTTATAAACTAAGATTGTTTATATTAAATATGGTAAAGAAATTATCAGAGAGAAAAGAAGCATGGTTTAGAATTATTGTAGCAATAGTTTCTGGAATTGTTCTTGGACTCTGGAGTTATCTAATTATAGTTTTAGGTATTGTTAATTGGTTAATTGTTGTGTTTTCAGGAAAGAGAAATAAAGAATTAGCAATGTTCTCTGAATACTGGAATACTGAATATTATAAGTATTATAAGTATTTGACTTTTGTTACAAACAAGAGACCTTTCCCATTTAGTTCTATGGAAAGAATGGGAAAGTTTGAGTAAA
>Ga0172381_10003939_pt1 | contig 15530 bp, 17 predicted proteins | sample Leawel6488metaG_FD_119754 | JGI IMG/M metagenome (GOLD analysis project Ga0172381, IMG submission 119754) | Leachate microbial communities from a municipal landfill in Southern Ontario, Canada - Leachate well 64-88 metaG | ecosystem: Engineered > Solid waste > Landfill > Unclassified | place...
GGCACCCAACGCTTCACGATGGCATTTTTTCCTTATAGAGCACAATTGCCGCATCTATTATTTCTTCGCGTTGCATGTTTGGGAATTGCGGCTCGGCGTAATAGCGCGGGTTGTATCCTTCCAGGTGCTGTCGAAGATGTGGCGTGCTCGCAAGAAAATCTCGCAGGTCCCAACCGAAGCGCCGAATCAAAAAGGCTATTCTCTCTGCATCTGCGGGGAGAAAGGTACGAAGCTCTTCGGGAATATCTGGTGTTTCCATCATTTGACCGTGACGGACTTCGCCAGATTCCTCGGCATGTCCGGATCTTTGCCTCGTGTCACCGCCAGGTAGTACGCCAGAATCTGCACCGGAATGATATTGACGATCGGTTGAGCGGGGCCGGCTTCCGGCACCTTGAGCCACTCGTCAAACACGCTGTGTTCCTGCGGTGCAATGCCAATGATCCTGCCGCCCCGCGCCTTGAGTTCGATGGCATTGCTGAGCATGTCTGCCGTCACCTCATCGTTGCCGAGCAGCGCGATGCATGGCGTGCCGTCTTCAATGAGAGCGATTGGTCCGTGTTTGAGTTCCCCGCCGGCGAATCCCTCTGCATGGATGTAGCTCACCTCCTGGATCTTGATTGCACTCTCCAATGCCATGGGATAGTTCCAGCTCTTGCCAATGATGTAGAGGTTCTCGTTTTGGTTGATGCGTTTGGCCAATGCTTCGATGCGTTTGATGTATCGCGGGTTTAACATGTCGTTGATTGCTGCTCCGGTTTCCAGGAGTTTCGTCTTTCCGTCCTGCAGTTTTCCGGTCAGAGCATACGCAATCAGCATGAGCACTGCCATTTGCCCCGTGAGCGCTTTCGTAGAGGCAACTGCGCGTTCCGGTCCGGCGTTGATGAGCAGGGTGAAATCTGCCTCACGGCTGATCGTCGATCCCTGTACGTTTGTGATGGCCAGCACATTGGATCCTTTGGATTTTGCGATGTGCATGGCTTCCAGCACATCCGCCGTTTCGCCGCTCTGGCTGACCACGATGAGTAGGCTCTCGGGTTCTAAAAAGTGGTGGTACAGTTTAAATTCGCTCGCAGGTGCAAAGTTGACATGGTGTTTTGCAATGACGGAGAAGAAATATTCCGCTGCCATGCACGCTTTGCCCGCGGTGCCGCAGCCGACGAGGAACGTGCCTTTGGCACTGCGAATCGCATCCGCCAGGATGCGGATCTGTTGCTCATCTTGGTTGACTGCGCGCACGATACTCTCTTTCTGCTCCATGATCTCTTTGAGCATGTAGTGTTCATATTCCCCTTTCTGTGCTTCTTCCGGTGACCATGTAATGGGGATTTCCCTTTTGGGGTGTTCCTCGCCCGTCACAATATCCGTAAAGAGGATGCTCTTGCCATCGGTCACGAGCATTTCGCCGTCGTCCAAGTACTGGACCGTGTGGGTTTGTTCCAGGAATGCAGGAATATCGGATGCGATGCAGTATCCTCCATCGTTCATGACGCCGATGATGAGCGGAGAACCTGTCCGTGCCGCTACCAACGTGCTCGAATCCGCGTGCAGTGCGAGTAGGCCGTAGCGCCCCTGGAAGTGCCGGCACGCCGCACGTACGGCGCCTGCGAAATCCGCAGTACGCCTGTATTCCTCTTCTATGAGGTGCGGGATGATTTCGGTATCCGTCTCCGACTGGAATGCATGCCCTCTGGTTTCCAGCTCCGCGCGCAGTTCCTGATAATTTTCGATAATACCGTTATGCACCACGGCAATCGTGCCGTCTCCGCTTATGTGCGGATGCGCGTTGCGAGCGGATACGTTGCCGTGGGTTGCCCACCGCGTGTGCGCGATCGCCATGGAACATGGTTCGGCGAATGCACTGCTGTCGACTCCGCTGATCTTGCCAGCATCTTTGTGCACGATAATGGCGCCGTTGCGTTTACAGGCGATACCCCAGCTGTCGTAGCCGCGGTACTCGAGATTCTTGAGCCCCTCAATGACAAGGGGCCCGGCGTCCGTACGCCCGCCGATGTATCCAAAGATTCCACACATCGCTTCCGGACCAAAAAAAGAAGAATAGCGGTATTTTACGGGAATTTGGCTACTGGTCAATGATTCTCTGCTGTACCTGCTCCATATATTTCCCCGCAAACTATTTGCCATCTGCCTTCCTCTCCCTTACCCTCTGCGCGACCTATGCCTATCCTCAAATCCGCTGCAAAGCGCATGAAGCAGAACGCCGTCCGGCGCCAGCGCCGCCTGCCGTTCAAGACACACATGAAAACCATGGTGCGCGCTGTGCGTGACCTCGCAAAGGAGGGGAAACATGCCGAAGCACAGAAAATGCTGCCCCAAGCATATAAATCCATCGACACCGCAGCCAAAAAGCACATTATCCACCCTAACACGGCTGGGAGAAAGAAAGCTCTTGTCGCCCGACTCGCCCAACCGGCGAAGTAACCGTACACTGTGCGCGTGCGTCATACTCTGGCTCTCGATATTGGCGGCCGCCGCACGGGTGTCGCATATGTGGACACCCGGACAGGTGTGCCTGTTCCTCTGGCGCCGGTGCATCACCGGACAATTGACGAGCTCTCTGCACACATCCTGCCACTCCTTCATGATCGTGCCATTGCCGATCTCGTTATTGGTTTGCCGCTGCTCCCTTCGGGCGCGGAGGGTGCGCAGGCCAAAACCGTGAGGGAAACTGTCCGGTGCTTGCAGCTCCCCCGCAGTATTGCTGTTCACTTTCTCGATGAACGTTACACGACACCTCGCCATGACAGCCGTGATCCCGATGGTGCCGCTGCCTGCTCTCTCTTGCAGGCGTATATGGATTTACAACGCTTTGGAAAGCGAACGATTGAATAATTGACAAAGATACAAAATACGTTAAATTATATACCTTTTATGTTGCGATCAACTTTCTCTTTATTGGCACGAGTAGCACGCAATAAGTTCTTGTGTACGTCTAGTCAAACCGTTCCTCTATCTTTTACCTCTGTCAACATTCTGGTATAACGAAGGTTGTTCTTACCCCCCGGGCTCAATGGCTGACATGACAGCAACACCGATGGCTCCTGCAACGCAACAGCGAAATGGTACGGCGGTAGCTCCACAACTTACCGTGCATCTTCAGGAGCTTCTCTCTAACCTCTTTCTCGTACTCACCGAAAAGGAATCGACAGTCATTAAGCGCCGTTTTGCTCTGCAGGGCAGCCAGAAGCAGACCCTGGAGAAGATTGGAAAACACTTTAATGTCACGCGTGAACGCATACGTCAGATCGAGAGCATTGCTCTCGGTAAGCTGCGTCGCACGGTGCGTACCACACGCTTGGAGGATGTGAACGAGCTTGCCAAAAATATTCTGCGCCTGCATGGCGGTCTTATGCGTGAGGACAGCCTCATTTCCCGTGTATTGCAGCATATCCAGGGCAGTTCCGATTTGGATGGTGCCGTCCTGCGTCTCTCGTTTTCCATTGATAGAGAGATGGTGGCCGGCAAGCGCACCAATACGTACGCTTTGTTCTGGCGCTTAGATTCCCTCTCCATGGATGACGTGACTGTCATCATGAATAACATTGTCAAGATTTTAAAAAAGCGCAAGTCCTGCATGGGTACCGATGAGGTCGTTTCGGCCATCCAATCCCTTAATCTCTTTGAAGGGCGAGTTCCTGGTGCCGAGCTCATTACGAGCTGCTTGACGATTGATGATCGTCTGCGTGAAATCCCCGAAGGCTGGGGGCTTTCGGAGTGGCGGTTCGTTCGGCCGCGCAGTATCCGCGACAAAGTGGAAATTATTCTCAAGAAAGTCGGTGAGCCGTTGCACTTTATGGAAATCGCCAATCGCATTCGCGAGTCACAGTTCGACCACAAGAATGTCACGGTACAAGCTGTGCACAATGAGCTGATTCGTTATCCGGAGTTCGTCCTTGTCGGGCGCGGTTTGTACGCTCTTCGCGACTGGGGGTATGAATCGGGAACAGTTGCCGATGTCATTGAACGCATTCTGCAGGAGAAAGGACCACTTTCGAAGAAAGACATCATTGCCGAAGTTGCCAAGCAGCGCACGGTTAAGGTTGGAACCATCTCCCTCAATTTGCAGAAGATGCCGTACTTCAAGCGCGTTGGTCGCGCCGTGTACGCCTTTGATTCTTCTGCAAAATAATGCTGTACGGCAGTGTTCGCATACGCACTGCACAGTGCGTCCTGGCTGTTTTTGCGCTCCTGCCGCTCGCGGGGTGCTGGTTTGATGAAGAGGAGCTCCCGCCCCTTCCTACTGATGTGCAGGTGTTCACCGGTACTCTGTTGCGTGTGGAACTTTCGCTCCTACGCCGCGGGACGCATGTGTTGCACATTGACGGTGTTGATACATATTTCGTGGAGAGCGCCCAGGTGCCGCTTTCGCGTTATGAGAACAAAACTGTCGTGCTCGAAGGCATGCTCTCCTACAACGTCGATCCCAGTTTCCTGCCTGTACTCGATGTACAATCTTTAGTGCGGGTTCTCGATGAAGATATGCGGCAATGGCCTCTCCGTTCTCTGGGTGTGACCATATCACTTCCCGATTCATGGGAGGGTGTGCTTCTACAGGACCGCGCGTTCTTCCATCCGGCTGCAGCGAGCGGCGCAGTGATTACCGTCGCTCTGCAACGCGATCCTCCAGTGGAAGCAGGACAGGGTATCCCTATGGTTATTGGTGGTTCCAAGCGTGCACTGCGCATTGACATGCAGGATGGGGCACAAATCGTATTCTTTGCGCACAGAGACGCGTCACTTGTCTTCCAATTCTCTCCGTTGCAACCTCAGGACGATAGTGTCTTTGCTGCCTGGATGGCTCTGTTGCGTTCTGTGCAGTTTCATACTGCCGATGCGCCATTGCCGTCCACCGGATCTGATGGCGCACCTCCCGGTACGCCGTGCGGAGGGTCTGCGGGCATTCTGTGTCCCGAAGGTTATTTCTGCGAGATCTACGATCTGCAGGAGAATGTTGGAACCTGCTCCCCGCTTTCTTCCTTGTTTGAAGCCGTGTCCCAGTAGCAGCATGTTTCTTGATAGGTGTACGTAAATACACCATGTTTTTCTGTCGTTGCAACACCACCTGTTTGCAATGGAGCGTATGCATGCCCATGATGGGTGTACGAACATTCACCTGTACACTCTTTCCCCCTTCTCTATTATGGCCTCCTCTACAGTTACTCCTTCTTCCAAACGTACTATGCAGGTACAACAAAGCCGGAAACAGCACGATGAACAGCAAGCGGCGATCGATGCGACTCTTGAGCAAATTACCAAGCAGTACGGTGAAGGAGCAATCATGCGCATGAATGAAAAGCATCACGCCAACGTGCAGACCGCGTCCAGCGGTTCATTGGCATTGGACATTGCTCTGGGCGGCGGCATTCCGCTCGGTCGTGTGATTGAAATCTTTGGACCGGAGTCCTCCGGCAAAACGACAATTGCGCTCCATGCCATTGCCGAAGTACAACGTGGTCACGGTCGAGCTGCGTTCATTGATGCGGAACATGCACTGGATGTGACATATGCTGCAAAGATCGGCGTGAATATTGATGACCTGCTGGTTTCGCAGCCCGATAATGGCGAACAGGCACTTGAAATTACAGAAAAACTCGTACGGAGCGGTGCGATTAATATTGTTGTCGTGGATTCTGTTGCTGCTTTGACGCCGCGTGCGGAAATCGAAGGCATGATGGGCGATAACCATATGGGGCTGCAGGCGCGCTTGATGAGTCAGGCACTGCGCAAACTCACGTCCATTGTGAGTAAGACCCACTGTTCTGTTATCTTCATTAATCAATTGCGTATGAAGATTGGTGTGATGTTCGGCAATCCCGAAACGACCACGGGCGGCAATGCACTCAAGTTCTACTCTTCCGTGCGCATGGATGTGCGTCGCATCGATAAAATTCTCGAGAAGAATGCCGATGGCCAAGAGATCGTCGGGAACAGGACGCGTGTCAAAATTGTGAAGAACAAGATTGCTCCTCCGTTCCGCCAGGCGGAATTCGACATTCTGTACGCTCGCGGTATCAGTAAGGAAGGAGATCTTTTGGATCTTGGTGTCAAGTACCGTGTCCTGGAGAAATCGGGAGCATATCTGCGTCATGGTGATGCGACACTTGGACAGGGGCGTGAGCAGGCACGCATGTTCCTCAAGGACAATCCTAAAATGGCTCAGCAGATCGAAAAGGAGATTCGGGCAGCTATAGCTGCAGCATGAGTTTTCCACAGTACTTCCACAGTACTTCCACGTGCAATAGTTGCCAGTGCAGATGTGGGGATGCTTCGCAAGGCTCGCGCATTGCCGCATCCCTTCTCTGCCGTACAATGCCCTCCTTCCATGCAGCAGAAGACACTCTCTCGGACGGCAACGAGCACGTTAGTCCAGCCTCACTCCACTGAGGCGGAACGCACGGTGCTCGGTGCACTTTTGCTGGATCCAGATGCCATTATCACTGTGGGCGATTTTCTGAAGCCGGAGGACTTCTACGATCCCGTGCACCGTGAGGTCTATCAAGCAATTATTCATTTGCACCAGGGGCATGAACCGGTGGACTTCATAACAGTGTGTTCCAAGCTGGAGCAGAATGCTGTGATCCAGAATGTCGGCGGCAGCGCGTTTTTGGCGGATATCGCTGCAGCTGTTCCGACGTCTTCGCACATTTACCAGTACGGTCAGATCGTGAAAACGAAGGCGGTACATCGCCGTATCATCGCTGCTGGGCAGAAGATCGCCGGTTTAGGATACGAACAGGAACGGACAACATCGGATTTGCTCGACGAAGTGGAAAAGACTGTCTTCGAGGTTTCCAATATTTTCCTGAAGGATAAATTCATGCATATCCGCGATATTTTAGATCAGCGGTACGAAAAGTTTGCGGAGATGCATGAGGCGGATGATGATGATTCAGTCAAGGGTGTACCGACTGGCTTTAAGACACTGGATATGAAGCTTTCTGGTCTGCAGCCCAGCGATTTAATTATCATCGCCGCGCGGCCCAGCATGGGTAAGACGAGTCTTATGCTCAATGTCGCGCAGAACATGGCGATACGGTACAAGAAGAGCGTTGGTATCTTCTCTCTCGAAATGAGTAAGGAACAGCTGGTGGATCGTCTTTTTGCTTCCATGTTGGGTGTGGATTCCTGGAAACTTCAGCGTGGAAAGCTGGATGACAGCGATTTTCAGAATCTTGGGCCCATCATGGATGAACTCAATGCGGCCAATCTCTTCATTGACGATTCTGTTGCATCTACTGTGCAGGAATTACGAACCAAAGCCAGGCGCCTCCAGATGGAACATGGCCTGGATATTCTCATGGTGGACTACCTGCAACTCATGAGTACTGGAAACCATCAGTACGCTGGCAACCGTGTACAGGAAATTTCGGAGATTTCTCGTTCACTCAAACAGCTTGGTCGTGAATTGCATATTCCCGTGGTCGCACTCTCACAACTTTCCCGGGCTGTCGAAAGCCGCCCCGGCAATATCCCGCAGCTCTCCGATCTGCGTGAGTCGGGTTCCATTGAACAGGATGCAGATATCGTCATGATGATGTACAGGGAGGATTACTACGAAGAAGACAGCGATCGGCCCGGTGTTACCGACATCTACATTCGTAAGCATCGTAACGGTCCCACAGGACGGGTAGAACTCATGTTTAAGCGCGAACAGATGCGTTTTTATGACATAGATAAAGCGCATTCTGCATCGTAAAAACCGGTGTGCAGAATGCATGGGGAGTGTATGCTGCATCGCATGCCCGTCGTTCTTCCGGTATCCGATCCCAATCTCTCACTTCTGGCTATTCTGGGCTATGCGCTCTTCGCGTTCGTTTTTGGTCTTGCGCTCACTCCTACGTTCGTCCGTTTCCTGCGGCATAACCACCTGGGAAAACAGCTGCGTGTTACTGCCGTCGACGGTTCGGATGCGCAGGTCTTCCGAACGTACCATGCCAACAAGCGGGGTACACCCACCATGGGCGGTTTGCTTATCTGGGGTTCCATTCTGTTCACGATTCTCTTTTCCCGCATGCTGTCTTTTCTGGGTATTGTGGAATTCTCTCTCCTGCACCGCGGCCAGGTGTACCTGCCACTCTTCACTCTGGTATCCATGGGTATGCTGGGTGCACTGGATGATTACTTCAATATCATGGGCTGGGGTAAGAAGCACGGTCTCGATGTATTGCCAAAAATTCTCAGTATTCTCTTGATTAGCTGCGTTGGTGCGTACTGGTTCTCTGCTCGCCTGGGATACGACCAGATCCACATACCCTTCTGGGGCGACATAACGCTTGGATGGTGGTACGTTCCCCTCTTCATCTTCATCATTGTCGGTACATCCAATGCCGTGAATATCACCGATGGCCTCGATGGGTTGGCCGGCGGGCTTCTGGTTCTGGCATTCGGGGCGTTCTCCGTTGTTGCCTACCTTTCCGGCTGGACGGTTCTTGCCGCCTTTTGCGCCGTGTGCGTCGGTGCCATTGCGGCATTCCTGTGGCACAACGTACCTCCAGCCATGTTCTTCATGGGCGATACGGGTGCACTCGCTCTCGGCGGTGTGCTGGGGGTGATTGCCCTTATGACAGATACTGTGCTTGTTTTGCCATTCGTTGGTGCGGTCTTTGTGTTCGAGACGTTCTCTGTCATCATCCAGCTCTTCAGCAAACGTTTCTTTAAGCGCAAGGTCTTTCGTGCAGCCCCTTTGCACCATCACCTGGAAGCGCTGGATTGGGGGGAGAGCAAAGTGACGATGCGTCTGTGGATTATCGGCGCATTCTGTAGCTTCCTCGGCATTATCATCGGCATCGCCGGTCAATGAGAGTACTTGCGGCTGCAGGGAACATTGCTATAGTTCTCATGCAATGTTACGCGTTGCCATCAATGGATACGGTCGCATCGGTCGCAACGTGCACCGGCAATTCCTGGAGCAGTTTCCGGAAAGTGTGCAGGTGGTTGCCGTCAATGCTTCATCGGATGCACGGACGCGCGCATATTTGCTGCAACACGATTCTTTGCATGGTCGCTGTAACGCAGCTATTGCCGTTGAAGGGGAGCATTTTACTGTCAACGGGCACACCGTTCGCGTGGTGCGTGAACGTGAACCGGCGTCGTGCCCCTGGAAGGAACTGCAAGTCGATGTGGTTGTAGAGGCGACGGGACATTTTGTGACGCGGGAAGCCGCTGCTGGTCATTTGGCAGCTGGCAGCCGAAAAGTTGTGGTTACTGCGCCAATGAAAGACGACACGCCTACAGTCGTTCTCGGCGTCAATGACGACACACTCACAGCAGATCTCGATATTGTTTCCAATGCGTCGTGTACGACAAACTGTATTGCGCCTGTCATCAAAACCATCGATGAGGCGTTTGGCATTGATCGCCTGCTCGTCGGATCGGTGCACGCCTTCACTGTGTCACAGAATCTGTTGGATAACCGTCCGCAGGAGGGCAACGATCTCCGTCGTTCCCGCGCCGCCACACTCTCCATTATTCCGACGAAGACAGGAGCTGTGAAGGCTTGCGGTGTTATCTTTCCACATCTCAAAGGCAAGCTTGATGGCATGGCATTCCGCGTACCGGTGCCAACGGTTTCCTGCGCGTACATGGCGTTCTGTATTCAGAACGAGAGTACCGCGGCAGACATCAACCAAGCGTTGCAGCAAGCCGCATGCACACCTGCGTTGGACGGTATCATGCGTGTTTCCGATGATGAGCTCGTGAGCATTGATTTCATGACAGACCCCCATAGTTCCGTCGTAGATGCCCAATTCACCAAAGTCGTCGATGGTCGCGGGGTACAGGTGCTCAGCTGGTATGACAATGAATGGGGGTACGCTATGCGTGTGACAGAGATGGTGGTGCGCATTGGTTCCCTTCTTTCTGCCTCATGAAGAACACACTCCCGTCCACACTGCGTCCTTCGCTCAATGCGCACTTGCTGGAACAAGCCAACGTGCCGGATGCACTGCGCCATCTGATCGTCGATATCTCCCGGGGATGCAAGTACATCAGTTACGCCATACAGACTACGGAAGCCGGTTTAGCCGGCAAGGTAAATCAATTCGGTGAGGAACAGCAGAAACTCGATGTCGTCAGTGATGGAATCGTATGTACATTTTTAGCAGAGAGTCATTTGGTGCGTTCTTATGTCTCCGAAGAACAGAGGGAGATCGTTGAATTAGAACCCACTGCTCCCTATAGCGTCGCATTCGATCCACTGGATGGATCATCTCTCATCGAAGCCAATTTCGCCATCGGCTCCATCTTTGGCATTTACGAAGGGGATGTTCTGGGTCAGAAGCCATCGGCACAGGTGGCAGCGCTCTATGTGCTCTACGGTCCCCGCACGTTGCTCGTGTACAGCACAGGGCAGGGCGTCCATATGTTCATTCTCAATGATATTGGCGAGTATATCTTGCTGGAATCGCATCTGGGTGTTGCTGATGATGCCAAGAACTACAGCCCCGGGAACCTGCGTGCCCTGGAGGATAATGATGCGTACAAGCGCATTCTCCATCGCTGGCTGGATACCCAGCTTACGCTGCGGTATTCCGGTTGTATGGTGGCAGACATCCATCATATCCTTGCAAAAGGACAAGGTGTCTTTACCAATGTGGGTGGTTCAAAGTATCCGGAAGGCAAGTTGCGCCTGGCGTTTGAGTGCGGTCCGTTTGCATACATCATCGAGCAAGCAGGCGGTGCAGCGAGCAACGGCTACGGTCGTATTGTGGATACCGTCATTAAACACATCGATCAACGCACTCCCATCATCATCGGGTCAAAACATGAGGTAGAACGGATCGTACAAGAAATCGGCGAACGCAAACGTACATAGCGAATGTGATGCTTTTGCGGACTCAGTCCCAGTATGGTTCTTGCTGCGCTTTTTCCATGGCTGTATCCAGTGGCATGGCGCGATCGGCATTCTTTTCCTTGCCGGCTACGTGGTACACACGCCGGGCCGTACGGTATGAACACCAGGGATAGTACTGCTTCTTTCGCCGACGCGGATGCCCTTTGGACGGTTTTCCTTCCGCTTCTTCCGGCATTTCCATCGGCTTGACGGTGCCGCCGTTCCAGCACACCAAACCGATGACTTTGCGGTTGTGCGTGTCCACGTATACGAAATCTTCGTCTGCATACTGTTCTGTCATGTTACCAGCCTACCACATCCCTCAGCGCTGCCGCGAGCTATGTTCTTCGGGGGGCGGAGGAGGAGGGGGAACCGGAGGAGGTTCGGCTGTAAAAAGCGTCGGTCCATGTTGCGATTCTGCATAGATTTCCCTGTCTTCTGGATGGTGGAAGAATGCTTTGGCGGCATCGCGGCGGCATTGCTGATTGATGAGGAATGCGTAGAGCAGAGACACCATGCTGCCGATCAGACTCACATAAATACCGAAGCGTACATTCATCGCCGGAGACTGCAGTGTGATATTAATGAGTACCGAAAGCGCTGCCAGAATGAGAACTGCGATCACGAGTGTGGTGCCTAAGCGGATGGTTTCCCTGTTTTCCTTGCGCACCAGAGGTTTTTGCCCAAAGAGCGGCACCAGTGTTATGGCGAGTGTATACGCTGCAAGACACAGGGCGACAATACCGATGAATGATGTGTAGTATCCCAGACCGGAGAACGTGCGTTGCACGTTTTCGATAATAGAAGGCCGACCGCTGATCCATGGTGACACGATACCGACGATGACTGCGATGAGCCCCGCATTGAGGATCTTTTCTTCCAGATCCAACGCCAACAATTTTCTCAGGAATGATTGGGGCATGACCGGGCTAAAGCATAGCACTCCCCGGTGCGTATGCACTAGACTGCAGCGTGTATGCATATTGCGATTGATATTCGGGAGGCGTGCAGGGAACGCCCAACAGGAAAAGGTGTGTGGACTCTCGGTTGCATCCGGCAGATATTGCTCTCTGCAGATACATACAGCGTGCTTTCCGATGCACCTGTGCCACGGGAATGGGAGGAGTTGCCGAATGTACAGGTGGTGCGACTTCGCTCCGGTTTTCTTTGGCACCTGCGCTGTGCGCGGTGGCTCCTCTCTGTGCGGCCCGATTGGTACCTGAGTCCTACGAGTTTTCTGGTACCTGCGTTTGTCGGCTGCACCGTACGCACGGCGGTTGTTGTACACGATCTCATTGCTTTCCGCTCCGAACCGCACGCCTGGAAACCCCGCATGCTCGAGCGATTGTTCCTGCCCCGCGCCGTGCGGTGTGCGAGGGCAGTGCTCTGTGTCAGTGGCGCGACACGGCAAGATCTTCTCGTCCGCTTTCCACGCATCCATCCTGAACGTTGTGTTGCAGTGTATGCAGGGCCCACTGCATCGGCTCCTCGCTTCAATGTGCCGGATAACTGTACGATCGCCTGCATCGCCACGCTGTGTCCGCGTAAGAATCAATTGCGTCTCATTGAGGCATACGCGCTCCTGCCCGACGCGCTCCGCAGCCGATTTCGTCTGGTTCTGGCTGGTGGCAGGGGGTGGCAGGATGCCGATATTCTCCGCATGGTGGAATGTACGGAGGGCGTGGAATGGCGCGGGTACGTTTCCCCGGACGCATACGATGCCCTGCTCACCACATGCACCGTATTCGCGTACCCATCTCTCTATGAAGGATTCGGCTTGCCCGTGTTGGATGCACTACAGCGTGGCGCGGCTGTTCTCACCTCGAGTCGCGGTAGCCTGGGCGAAGTCGCCGACGATGCGGCGCTTCTCGTAGATCCCGAAGATACGCAATCCATCGCCCATGGTCTGGAACAGCTGCTCACCGATGCGGCGATGCGCGATGCGCTGCGCGAGCGCGCGGTGCAGCAGGCCGCACACTATACGTGGAAACGCACTGCTTCCCTGGTACACAGTACCCTCTCCGCTGTATAGTCCTATCAGCCATGGCCATGTACAAACGTATCGGCATCACGGTGAAATCCGGCATCAACCGCAAGTCCGAAGCCGTGCAAACGGTACTCAAAATTCTCAGGAAGCACGATGCGGATATTCGCATCGATACCGATCGCATAGGTGATCTTGCCTGTGTCGATGGCTTGCCCGCCATGCATGACATGGATGGTGACATCGATCTGCTCATCGTCATCGGCGGTGATGGAACGATCCTGCGTACGGTGCGTGAGATGCGGGATTTTTCGATTCCGATTCTCAGTATTAACAGAGGCACAGTGGGATTCCTTTCCGAAATTCAACTGGATGAGGCGGCAACATTGTTGCCACAGCTCCTGCGTGGTGGCGGTGTTTTAGAAGAGCGTAGCTTGCTGCATGTGACGGCGCACCGGAAGGATGGGGAAATTTTCTCGGGATATGCGCTCAACGAGGCTGTCATTGCGCAGGGTACGATCGCGCGTCTCGTCAGTCTGACGACATCCGTGAATGATGAAGAGCTCACATCATTCCATGCCGATGGGCTCATTCTCTCCTCGCCCACCGGATCCACTGCCTATTCGCTGGCTGCCGGCGGCCCCGTGGTCCATCCCGGCATTGCTGCCATGATTCTCACGCCAATCAATCCGTATAGCTTTTCCCAAAAACCGCTGGTCATTCCTGGTGACGCAGTGGTACGTGTCGACGTGCACACAAAGCAGAACAAGTTTCGGGATACCGAAGTCGTACTCACCTTGGATGGGCAGGTGTGCATTTCGTTGCAGTGTAACGACAGTATTCAGATACGTGTACCTCCTCAGAAAATTCAGTTCCTCAGGCGCAAGAAGGATACGTTTTTCCGGACGTTGCGCGCCAAGCTGAAGTGGGGGGAGAGGGTGGATGAGGAGTAGGGAATGGGATTAGGGAGTTGGGAGTAGGGAGAGAGGTGTATGAGGTTGTAACGGGATACCCGGGAAGGTGAGTGCCATGCTGTCTTCCCGCAGCGGTGTGAGGACGCTAAAGAGACGCGGTATCTTTTTGCAGTACATATTCCTCTCTCTCCTCTTTCAAGCTCTGGTAATCATTTCTTCCCGCTTTGGGCCTGTGCCGATGAACGCGGCTGGCACGCCCGTTTGTTCCTCAATGAACCGGACATAGCTCTGCGCATTCGTCGGTAAATCCTCAAACAGCGTGATGCCGGCTGTAGATTCGCACCATCCGGGCATCTGTTTCCATTGCACGGTGCCATCGTCCTGCATACCGACTCCTACGGGAATGGATTCTTCCTTATCCAGCACATCGAGCTTGGTGATATTCCAGTGTGTGAATCCGTTGAGTATCGCGCCTTTGTTGAGATCGGGCAGATGCAGCCACCCGCAGCGGCGCGGTCTGCCGGTCGTGGCGCCGTACTCCCCTCCTCGTTCACGCAGGCGATTCTGGCATTCTTCGTCCGCTTCCGTGGCGAATGTACCGGCACCAACGCGCGTACAGTACGCCTTGGCGACACCAATGCACGATGTGAGCTTTTGTGGTGCAATACCCAGTCCCTGCAATGCGCCGGCAATGGTCGTTGCACTGCTTGTGACGTACGGGTACGTGCCATGGTCGATGTCCAGGAGCACGCCCTGCGCTCCTTCTATGAGGACACTTTTGCCCTGCGACATGTTCGCCGCCAGATGTGCCGGTGCATCATGGCTGATGCGTTTACCGAGGAGCGATCGGGCTTCCCGCAGGTTTTGCTCTTCCATATTTGCATCTGTCTGAATGCCGTAGAGTTCCTCTATGTGCCTGAGTTGCGTATGTAATGCTTCCTGCAAGCTCTTCTCAGGCAGCAACAACGATTCCATGCGAAGGCCGGTACGTCCCGTTTTCTCCATGTAGGCGGGGCCGATGCCGCGTTTGGTAGTACCGATCCCCTCCCCTGTTGCCTGTGCACGCTGTTCTTCCTGGCGTGCGTCCACCGCCTTGTGCGCATCTAGCAGAATGTGCGCATTGGCTGCGATCCACAGACGATCAACAATGTCGATTCTCGCTTGTTTGAGTGTCTGGATTTCTTCCAGGAGCGTCGGTAGATGAATGACCATTCCACTGCCGAGCACGACCGTTTTGCCCGGGTGCAGGCATCCAGAAGGCAACAGGTGGAAGACGTGTTTCTGTGCCCCGACCACAATGGTGTGCCCCGCATTCGCGCCGCCGCAGGCGCGCGCAATGATGTCGTACCGCTCCGCGAGCATGTCCACCACTTTGCCTTTGCCCTCATCGCCCCACTGGGCTCCAATCACTGCGGTTACCGGTCCGAGGGAGGAGAGGATATTCTGCATGCGGTATTTGTAGCATGGTTACGATGTTTTCGCTACTGCCCCGGTGCATGAGCTACCATCTCTCTATGATCATCATGGACATGCTTCGGCAGGCAGGTATTGACCGCATGGATGCGGAGGTACTCCTTGCACATGCGCTCCAGAAAGACCGTACGTGGCTCATTGCACATGGAGACGAAACAATACCACCCGAGGCGCATGCGGCATTTACCAGAAACATAGCGCGAAGAGCTGTATACGAGCCTGTCGCCTACATCACGGGTGAGAAAGAATTCTACGGACGTACATTCTGTATAACACCGGCAGTGTTGATTCCACGTCCCGCAACGGA
>Ga0172381_10003940_pt1 | contig 15525 bp, 19 predicted proteins | sample Leawel6488metaG_FD_119754 | JGI IMG/M metagenome (GOLD analysis project Ga0172381, IMG submission 119754) | Leachate microbial communities from a municipal landfill in Southern Ontario, Canada - Leachate well 64-88 metaG | ecosystem: Engineered > Solid waste > Landfill > Unclassified | place...
ATCGCCGCGTCCTTAAAAATCAGCAGAAATAAGCAAGCCAAAATCAGCAGGCTGATAATGATATAAACGATGGGGGAAAAAAGTTTTTTCATAATCCTTTCATAATCCTAAAGAGGCCGATAATAATAAGTGGTGACGACAAAAGTGGCGGCGGAACTTTCCGACGAGAAACCGACATCGGTGACATCGAATAAACGCAGGTTATTTTCCAGGATACGCAATAGATTCTTGAAACCCTGATAATCAATGGCGGCAATGTTAAAATGCAGGCTGATCGTACCGACAGCCTTATTATCCAGCACGGACGGCGCGGCCGGAATGGGTTGGCCATCTTCATCGACCGCTAACGGAGCCGGAGCCGCCTGGCCGGTCTCTTCGGAAGAAATATTGATACTGGAAACCAGCCAGCCACCGCGGCCGATAATTTCTTCCAATTCTCCGAACAATCTTTCCCGGACGTAGTTATCGGGCAGGACGCTGTTAAATTTTTGCAAATCGGCGGGATTTATTTTCTGATAAATTTCCGAAATCGCTTTTAGGCTGGTCAATTTTTTCTGAGTCATTTCATACAATAGCCGCTTCTCTTCGGTATTGGCGCTTATCGCCGCTTGCGTCGCGCGAAACTTCGGACCCAGAAGAACCAAATAAGCTAAAAATAAAAATAATATCAAAGCCGCCGCCAGGATAATATTAAAATAATTATCTAGGAAAACCAGGGAGTTGTTCGGTTTTTTAATATTTTGAGTCGCCATTTTATTTCTTAAAAATATCAGGATTGATTTTTAAAACGATACCGAAACTGACGCGGCCGGCCGTTGTCTGGCTCTTAGAGGATCCAGCGCTGGTTACCTCAACATGCTTGACCAGCGGGTCGTTCAATAAGGCTTTGACCTGCCAAGAAACATCGGCGTAAGTATCAGTTGTCGCCGCCAAAGAATAGGTTCCGTCCAAATTTCCGGAAAAACCTCCGTAGCGAACCGAGCTCAGGGTATTTTTCTCCAACCAGCTGAAAAAATTACTCCAATAAATATGATTATTGAGCAAATCGGTAAAAACCGCGGATTTCTCCTTATAGGAAACGGCGGCGCTGGCAGTTTTCTTAAGCTTAGTGGCCTCCGCATCCAGTTTCGCGGTTTTATCGCTTAAAATCTGAACCTGAGCCGCTTCCTGCTCTTCCCACCAATTGAGTCCAAAATAAATTTCCGTGACTAAGAGCCCCGCCAAGAACAAAACTAAAATCAGAACCAGAAGATTCTTGCTCCAATCGAAAGAAACCGCGGCTTCTTCTTTGATAAGATTAACTTCCAAAATTTTCGGATTCTGAAGTTCGTGTTTTTTCTTGTCGTTCGATTTATTCAGTTTCCTTTTTTGTAAAAACATTTGTTTTTTATTCGATTTCCCGCATCGCTAAACCGATAGCGACCGCCAGGCGCGGTCCGACTTCGCTTAGCACCGGCTTTAACTCCGCCGGACAACGGACGCGATTCCAAGGATCGCCGATAATAACTCGGAGATTCAGACGTTTGGACAAATAATCGGACAGGTTAAGAAGTAGGGCGCCGCCGCCGGAAAGAATAATCTTTTCCACATTACCTTTATTGGTCGACTGAAAAAAATCCAGCATATATTCCATTTCCGTCACAATCGGTTCTAAAGTCTTGATTAGGAGCTGAGGCAGTTCTTCATGGGCATCAGCGCTAAGGGCGACGCTCAGATCGAACTTGAATTGTTCCGCCTGGGCGTATGATAAACCCATCTTTTCCGCCAATACGCGCGTGACCGTGGAGGCGCAGACCGCTAAGCTCCGATTCAGGACCGGTATGCTTTCTTTGACGATGAACAGGTCTGTGCTGTTGGCGCCGATTTCCACGATCATCACCGTTGACCGGTCATCGCCGACGAGCGACCGGACCAGGGAAAAAGTTTCCGTTTCCAGGCTCGCTAGTTCCAACTTGGCCGCTTTAAAGATATCAATATATTTCCGAACCAATTTTTTCGGGCTGCCGGTCAAAAATATCTGCAAGCTCCCTTTCGTCGGAATTTTGCCGCTCGCGTCAGGAATTATCTTCCAATCCAAAGTCATCTCATCTAAAGGCAGGGGAATTACTTTTTTCGCCTCTTCGTTGACCGCGGCCGCCATGCCTTTCTTGTCAACGTTGCTGATATTGATGATAGAAGAAAAGACCGCGAAGGTCGGAAGTGAAGCCGTGACTTTCTTAGCGCTTATTCCCGCTTCGGTCCTGACCTTATTTATTGCCCGCGCCAAATAATTAACGTCATCAACTTTCATGAAATTGACTTCCGAGACATTTTCGCTGAAGGCATAATTAGAAAGATAGATTTGGCGATTTTTTTTCTTAAGTTCAACCATCTTCAGTGACGAATCGCCGATATCAATTCCTAAAAAAAGGTTGTCGCCACCCAAAGAAAAAGAGCTCATAAGCTTAGCCGGGCTTTCCCCGTTTTAAATTGAATTATCCTCTCCGTTAGTATATAATAATTATATATTATTTAGAAATATTAAACAAGCGAACATATGGCTTTTTCCAGCCGTTTCAAGAAAATTTTATTAGTCCTTGTCTTCCTCGCTCTGGTCTTCGTTATCGGCTATCTTCTTTGGCGCTTCTTCTTCAGGCCGGAGGTGATTACGCCGGTAGCGACGACCACTCCGGGAATAATCGCCGGCCTGCCGACATCGGGATTGGGAACGACGACGGAGATTACCGGCGGCGAAGGCGGCGTCCTGCCCGGCGGCATCACTATTCCGACGGAGATCCCGAACGAAGGCGGAATCAGCCCGGTCGCTGTCGGCGGCCCGACGAAGACCAGCACGGTCACTAAAAGCCCGACTCTCGGCTCGACTTTATCCGGCGACGGTGGAATACAATATTATGACAGGAACGACGGCCGCTTCTATAAGCTTGACGATTCCGGCAATCCCGTCCTTTTAAGCGATAAAGTTTTTTACGATGTCGATAATATCGTCTGGGCGCCCGACAAGAATCAGGCGGTGATTGAATATCCCGACGGCAATAAGATTCTTTATAATTTCCAGACTAAAGCCCAAGTGACTCTTCCTTCTCATTGGCAGGATTTTTCTTTTTCTCCCGACAGCAATCAGATAGTCTCTAAAAGCCTGGGGCTTGATGAAGAAAATCGCTGGCTGGTCGTGTCTAACGACGATGGTTCCAAGGCGACCGCCCTGGAAAATATCGGCACCAATGATAAGAATGTCCAATCTTCCTGGTCGCCGAATAACCAGATCGTCGCGCTCTATACCGAAGGGCTGGATTTCAACCGCCAAGAAGTTTATTTCGTCGGACTTAACGGGGAAAATTTCAAATCGACGACCGTCGAGGGCCGCGGCTTCCAGTCTAAATGGTCGACGACTGGCGATAAATTATTATATAGCGTTTATAGCACGGATACTAATCTGAATCCGCAATTATGGATAGTCGAGGCTTCCGGCGACACCATCGGCCAGAACCGCCAGAGTATCAGTCTTAATACCTGGGCCGATAAATGCACCTTCGCTTCCAATACCGAAGTTTATTGCGCCGTCCCGGAAACTCTGGAAAAAGGCGCCGGCCTGTTTCCGGAATTGGCCGATAAGACTAAGGATAATCTTTATAAGATAAATCTGACTACCGGAACCAAGGAACTGATCGCTATTCCCGACGGCGCTTATAATATTTCCGAAGTCATGGTTCCGGCCAATAAGGATAACTTGTATTTTACCGATAAGACGACCGGACAAATTTATAAGATTGATTTGCCGTAAGATTATAAAATATGCTTAAGCCGCTGAGCCGGCTAAAAGCGTTCATCCTTGATTTATTATTCCCGTTGGAATGTCTGGGGTGCGGCCGGGAAAAAGCTTGGCTCTGTCCGGCCTGTTTCCGCCGTTTAAAATTCGGCCACGAGAAAATTATTGATCGAGAAAAGAATAATAATCTGAAAGCTCCGGCCCTGAATAAGATATTTATCGCCGGCGATTACGATGACGCGCTTTTAGCCGACCTGATTAAAAAATTCAAATATCATTTTCTAACCGCCCTCGGGAAACCCCTGGCGGATTTTTTAACTATTTACTGGTCGGGACAATTAACTTTATTGAATCTTGATAATTTACCGGCGGCTGATGAAGCGATGTTTCCGTCCCGCTCGAGAATAATTCCCGATAACGTTCTTATCATTCCGATTCCCCTCTCTAAAAAGCGCCGGCGCTGGCGCGGCTTCAACCAAGCGGAAATACTGGCGCGCGGATTCGCCGCTCATTTCGGCTATGAATTATCTGACAGGCTTAAAAGAATCAAACATCGGCCGGCCCAGGCGTCCTTGAATGAAAGAGAACGTTTAAAAAACATTTCCGGCGTTTTTGCTTATGACAATTCTTCGCCGGCGGCTGATATTTCCGGCCGCACCATTATTCTTGTTGACGATGTGGTCACGACCGGAGCGACTCTAAATGAGGCCGCTCTCGCTCTGCGCGCTCAAGGCGCGACTAAGGTTTACGGGCTGGTGCTAGCTAAAGGGTGAAGGGGGATTTTTATTTAACTGACATTTAAAATGAAGACTTGCGTCTTGAATAAAGTCATGCTATCATAAAAATACAATTGGCCTCTCCGTATTCTACGGGGTTGGCTCCGAGGACTCCCGCGAGGGGGTCCGTTTTTTATTGTAAAATTGTTCTGATTCTAATTTTAATTTCATTAAAGTCTTTATTTCTTACATCGCCAATTTTTCTTATTAATCTTTTACTGCTTAATAGTCTAATTTGGCAAATCATAGCCGAAATAAATTTTTTATCATCAGATAAAAATTTATAATAATAAAATTTATCTTTCTTTATCTTACTAGACAGAGGAACCGCTAATATTAGGTGTTTATTAAATTTTTTCAAAATTAAAATCGGACGCTCAAATCTCCTATTCTTACCATCCTCTTCATGACCGATATTTACACCCAAGCTCGCCCACCAAACGTCTCTTTCATAGAAATATAGATTATCCTTGTCTTTTGCCAACTGAATACCGATCTTGATCTTGTGCCATTCAAAAATAAGCCCGGCCTTTTTATTGTCATCTAACAACATAAAAGAATAATTAATGAGTTAGAAATTTATCGTAGCAAAACCGAGATTAAAAAAAATTAAATAAAAAATAAATATTGTCCGCCGCCAATCCCTCTTAGCGATCAAATCCTCAGGTTCTTTACAAAAATCTCTAATAATACTATAATAATAATACTTTTGAGCTGGCGGCCGAGCCTACCAAGTTCGGTTGGAAAATACACTATTTTCTAAATAACCTGCAAGCTTAAGCCTAAAGAGTTTTCGTTCTCAGTTAAGAACGGGAAAAGCCGGGTGGAACCGCGAGACCTTAGCGCTTTAAGCGCCAATAAGTCCCGTCCTGGCAAAAGCAGTTTTGACTGTTTTTGCGAGGAGGGGACTTTTTTAAAACTAATCTAAATCTATGGCTCTAGAAGCAACACACATCAGATTTGCGCTTGATCTTCAAGATAAATACCAAGTCAAAGATACAGAAAAATACGTTGTCGGAACTATTTATCCAGATAGCCGGTATTTCACTGGAATTGATAGAGTACTAACGCATCCGACTGACTATGCTGATTGGAACTGGGAAGAGGCTGACGACTTTAAGAAGGGCTGGCTGGCGCATTTGCTGGCCGATAAGATCCAATGGCAGATAATCCAAGAGGTTCTGCCTGATATTTTTATGGGCGATTACGGCCATGATCGCGAAACCTGGGTCAAACATACAGCGATAAAGGTTCTTCAAGATATTGAAGACGCAAAAAAATTTAATATTAAACTCTATCTGCCATACTTAGAGTTTGCCGCCAACCCGAACGGAGAGGACATTGAAAAGGTTAGAGAATCTAATCAAGCAATCTCTAAACTTTATACTGAGCCAGGTAAATTAGACATAAACAGTTATCACAAGCTCTGGGAAAGTTCCGGAATCGGCGGCGAATTGATAAAAAGGCTTATCGGCCAAGCTGAACAATACCGCGCCGATAGGAGAATAATGACCGTAGTCAACAGTCTCTATCAAAAAATGTTAAACAAAATTAATACCTTATAATAGTCAACATTAACTCTAATAATATGCCAAACGAAATTAGCCTGGAAATTAAACGCCATTCCCTATCACATATCTTAGCCGCCGCCATCAAAGAAATCTGGCCGAACGCGAAGCTCGCTATCGGGCCGGCGATTGAGAACGGCTTCTATTATGATATTGATTTCGGCGAGGAAAAAATCAATGATGCCGATCTTAAAGAAATAGAAAAAAAGATGGCGCATCTGATAAAGCAGAACCTGAAATTTGAACGTAGCGAACTGGTGATCGTCGAGGGACTGAAGAAGGCGAAGGCGGACCAAGAAGTTTATAAGGCCGAACTGATTGACGATTTAAAAAACCAAGGCGAGAGCGTTGTCAGCTATTATACCGTCGGCAAATTTACCGACCTCTGCCGCGGCCCGCATATCGATAATACCAACCAGATAAAACCCGGGAGTTTTAAATTAGATAAGCTCGCCGGAGCGTATTGGCGCGGCGATGAGAAAAATAAGATGCTCACTCGTATTTATGGCTTAGCCTTTGAAACTAAGGAGGAACTGACTGATTACCTGAAAATGATGTCCGAGGCGGAAAAGAGAGACCACCGGAAAGTCGGCAAGGAACAGGATTTATTCATGCTTCATGAATGGGCGCCGGGGATTCCCTTTTTTCTGCCCAAAGGCATGATTATTTTACAGGAATTGTTAAAATTCGCCCGTGAATATTCTTACGGCGAGGGTTATCGCGAGGTCCGGACGCCGCAGCTTCTCAACGCCGAGCTCTGGAAAATTTCCGGCCATTGGGGTCATTATCAGGAAGATATGTTTATCCTTCATCATGCCGAGGACGGCTGTGATTTAGGGGTTAAACCGATGAATTGCCCGGCGCATATGTTGGTCTTCAAACGCGATATCCATTCCTACCGCGACTTGCCCTTGCGTTTAGCCGAGACCACCACTCTTTATCGCAATGAAAAATCCGGCACCTTGCACGGATTAACTCGCGTCCGCAGCTTATCGCAGGACGACTCTCATATTTTTGCTCGTCCCGACCAGATTCTGGAGGAGATTTCAGTCCTATTAGGAAAAATAAAAAGTATTTACCAGATTTTTAACCTTAGTATCGATGAAATCCATCTCTCGACCCGCCCGGAAAACTTCATGGGTGAAAAATCCGTTTGGGATGAAGCGGAGACTAGTTTAAAAACAGCGCTGGAAAAAGCCAAGCTGGAATATAAGATAAATGAAGGCGACGGGGCTTTTTACGGTCCGAAAATTGACGTTAAAGTTAAAGACGCGATTGGCCGCCAATGGCAATTGGCAACCATTCAATTGGATTTTCAAATGCCCAGCCGTTTCGAATTAAGCTATACTGATTCCGACGGCAGTAAAAAAACTCCGGTCGTCATTCATCGCGCTCTCTTGGGTTCGCTGGAAAGATTCATGGGCGTGATTATTGAGCATTATTCCGGCGCTTTCCCGGTCTGGCTTTCGCCGGTTCAGGTTAAAATAGTCTCGGTCGCCGAAACTCATATCCCCGCTTGCCAAAAATTGGCCGCCGAGTTCAAGGCCGCCGGCATTCGTACGGAAATCGACGACGCGAACGAAACCGTCGGCAATAAGATCAGAAAAGCCGCCGCGGAAAAGGTCCCTTATATGCTCGTCATCGGCGATAAGGAGGCCGGTTCGCCGCTTCTCGCTGTCCGCGACCGCGGCGCGATGGAGACTCGGGATATCGCCAAAGACAAGCTTATCGCCGAGATATTAGATAATATCAAGAACCATCGCTAAGCGCTAAAAAATATGCTATTATAAATTTACGCTAAACTGAAAAATTTGGCGCTAAATCTGGAAATTCTAAAAATTAATAACATATTTTATGAATAAGGCAAAAATATTTTTTAAAAAAAATCGAATTCTGGTTATTCTGGGTATAGTGGCCATATTCATCGGCGCGATAATTTACGCGAAAAAATCGACAGCGGCGACGATGATCCTGTTCTACAGCGATTCCTGCCCGCATTGTCAGAATGTCGAAACCTACATAAACGAAAACGGAGTAAAAGATAAGGTAAAATTCGACCAAAAAGAGGTTTCTGGAAATAAGGCCAATGCCACGCTTCTCGAACGTAAAGCGCGTCAATGTAATCTGGATCCGGCTCAAGGTCTGGGAGTTCCCTTCTTCTTTGACGGAAAAAACTGCCTGATGGGCGACGAACCGATTATTGATTATTTTAAGGCTTTAAAATAAAAATATTTTCATCAGACTTAAGTTCCATCTTATTAAGTTCTTATTATGCCATTAAACCTAAATAAAAATAAAATCATCGCCCTTAGCCTTACCGGCGGCCTGACTTTCGCTCTGAAGGCCCAGGCTATCTGTCCGGTCTGCGTGATTGCGGTCGGGGCCGGCCTCGGACTAAGCGAATATCTGGGCATTGATGACACTATTGCCGGCGTTTGGATCGGCGGCCTGCTTATTTCTCTGATTATTTGGACTATTAATTGGTTGAATAAAAAAAATTGGTTATTCGGCAATAAAGACTGGCGCGATATCCTGATTGCCATTCTCTATTACGGTCTGACGCTTTGGCCGCTCTGGGGTCAAGGTTTTATCGGCAGCCCCGCCAATCGCCTTTGGGGGCTGGATAAGCTGATTCTTGGCGTCGCCGCCGGCAGTCTCGGTTTTCTGATAATGACTATTTGGTATGATCATTTAAAGAAGCGCCGCGGCCATGCCCATTTCCCTTTCCAGAAAGTGGTGATGCCGGTTAGCGCTTTAATCGTCTTAAGTTTAGTTTTTTATTTTTTAACTAAATAAATATCTATTCCCAATATAAATCTTAACCCTAATAATATGTCTGATATTTTAAGCCTGAAGGAAATGATCGCCAAAGTCGATCAGCTCAAGAAAGATAATGCCCTCGACCTGTCTTCCGACCAGGATTTGAGTATTGCGATCATGAATCTCGTCAGTATCGAGGAACATTTCTTCTTCACCGGCGCTAAGACCGGCAATCCGAAATATTATGATCTCCTGGCTGAAGTCCGGGAAATGCGCAAAGACCTGCTGAAAAAGATAATCAAGGATTATGAAGGCGAAGTCTGGTGCATTTCCAAGCATCTTCTGGCCGCTTCCTACCGCCTGATGGAAGTCGGGACTAAAGCGCAGGGAAAAAACAATAAGCCGGAAGCGGCCGAGATGTTTAAAAAAGCCTATGAGTTATACTCAATGTTCTGGGGATTGAATATGAAGCTGATTGACCTCGGCGATATTAAAAAAATCGATGACAACGCCTTGAACAAGGAGGATAAAGAACCGACCGGATTCGGCGCCAAACTCGGCGCGCTCGTCAAAAAAGTGATTAATTGTTGCATTGAATAAGCAGAAAACGAAAAATTGCCTCAACAAAAGATTGCCCTACTGGCAATCTTTTTAGATATCTTAGATCCTAAAATGTTTTTAAGATAATCAGAATTTATATATTTTCCCGCGTTTCTCTTAATTATCTAGAAACCACAATCATTTCCCTGACCAGAGCCGGAAACGGCAATTTATTTCCGGTCTGATAAGGCCGGATGGCGTTAAAAATAGTTTCCGAACTATAACGATAATTTTCGCCGCGCCGCGTGCCCGGGTCATTAGTGATAAATTGATCCGTCTTATAATCATAACCCTTAATCAGAAGCATATGCCTTTCCGGACCCGGGGACGTAAAATACGGGTTCCCCAGCGCCTGCCCGTTAGCCGGAATCAAAACGACCCGTCCCGCTTCCAATTCATTTAAAATATCAGCGGCGGCGGCGACCGGTTTTATCGCCGCTTTTTGATAATTAAAATAATCATTGAATAACCAGCTCACTACGTCTTTTAAGGCGACATCGCGATGCTCGCCGTATTTTTTATTTTCAAAATCAGCCATGGCCAGTATCCGCCGCAACCACTCTTCTTTGGTAATATTATTTTCATTTTTAACCCAAGCCATCGCCATCGCGGCCGAAGCTTCTTCGCAGCCGTCCTGTTGGCGTTCATCATCCCATCCGCCCAGAGGCGCTTGCGCCGTAAACGGAACCGAAATGATAATATTGGATAAAGCCGCTTTCGGTTTAGCCGCGGGAGCAGCTGAAACGACGGGGGGCGAAACCGGGGCGGGCGCGGAAGAAGCCGGCGCGGAAACAGGAGTTGGAACCGGAGTCGAAGCTGGGGTTGGAGTTGGAACCGGAGTCGAAGCTGGGGTTGGAGTTGGAACCGGAGTCGAAGCTGGGGTTGGAGTTGGAACCGGAGTCGGAGTTAGGACTGGAGTCGGAACTGGGGTTGGAGTTGGAGTTGAAACCGGAGCGGTTGGAAGAATGGCGGTTGCGGCCGGAACGATTGGAGCCGGCGTAACCGAGTCGGTTTTAAAATATATCAATAAGCCGACACTGACCAGAATGATAATCAAAAACAAATATTTTATAACTCTCTTAGACATACTATTATAGATTATTTTCATTATAACACGCTCTTATCGCCGGTCCGGCCGTCACCGGATTTTTTTTCTTCTTTATATAAAACATAAGAATAAATCCCGATTCCCGCCATCATAACTACCAGGCTGCCGATGAGAATAATTAAGGCTAACGTCGGCGCGAGCCAGGGAGCGAGAATAAGACCCAGTCCCCAGATCATGAATAAGCGGCCGCCCAGGCGATGCGTCTTATTCCAGACATTGTCCGAAGATAAGGTCCAGGGCGTCCGCAGCCCGATAAACCAATTCCGCTTCAGTTTGCCGAAATAATTGCCCAGAAGTATCATCATCAAACCGATAGAGCCGGCAACGGTCGCGCCGATATTAACCGCATAACCCAGATTGGCTAAAGTCGCGGCGACAAAGACCACGAATAAGACTAATAATATTAAATTGCGCATTATCCGATAAACGCGGGCGAATTCCTGATAGCGCTCGCTCTTAGGATCAAATACCGGTATGACGCTGAATAAAACATACATGGCGGCCAGAAGCGCCGGAAAAAAAATAGCGTGGAACTGACGGCTGCTCCAGCCGTCGGCCTGACCGTAAAAATTCCAATGTGTCACGACTTGCGCTGGAAGCTGCGGATAAGCCCAAAGGCTTAGAGCGGCCGTCAATATTAAAATTAGGATGGGCCAAATTTCCGTTTTAAACGAATACTTAACGGGATTTTGCATATGTTTATAAATTATTTAGCTTTTTTAAACATTCTGGCCAGTCCTTCCATAATCTCTTCGGCTACGCTCAGATTAAGCTCATAAAATATCTGCCGTCCCTCGCGCCGGGAACTGACCAGATCGGCGCGGCGGAGGATGTCCAGATGATGCGATAAGGTCGCCAAAGTGATATCCAGGTTCTTGGCAATTTCGCTAACCGGCAATTCTGATTGCTTCAGGCATTTTAGGATTTTTTGACGATTTGGATCGGCTAGCGCCGCGAATGTTTGGCTTAAGGACATATTCTAATAATTTAATATTTAGATATATATCTAATTATATCTCAAAAAGAAAAAGGCGTCAAGCGCCCTTCTCTTTTAACTTTCTAAAGCCTTTAAAACTTAAAGACATCGGCAAACCCGCCGATAAGAGGCAGGGGTTCTTTCTTGCCGTTAGCCGCATTGATAATACCGATAATCAGTAAAACTAATACGCCTAAGCCTAAAATCCGGCCGATAGTCCACCAGAAGTAAAACGGCATAATCCAATTAATGACATTCAATAAGACCGCCAGAAGAAACAGAACCAGACCCTGCTTGGTGTGGTATTTTACAAAAGAGTCCTTTTTGGCGTCGCCGGTCAGAAGCGGAACAAAAAACAAAATATACGCGATTACCGCCATGGCCGTGTTAGGCTTGCCGATAGAAGCAAGAGGATTTTGATCCATATAATTTTATGATTAATGAATTATTCACTGACATTTTCCTCAACAGCCTTAGGATAATACAAAACTCCGATTTCCTGTCCTTCTCCGCTTTCGCCGTAAGAAACGCTGATTGTCGCCGTCGCACTGTCAAAAAGCAGATTGGCGCCGTCGGCGCTCACAGAATTCATCGCCACGGTATAACCGATCTTGGTAAATTCTTCAATCAGCGAATTCGCGTCTTCCGAGGTGATAATTCGGGAAACCTTGTAACTCACCAGGAAAGAATCGGCCTGGCCCAGATAAGCGCCGCTAAATAGAACCGGTTTAACTTTCCCGAAAACCGCGTTAAGCTGGGGTTCGACTTTTTCTTTAACCAAAGCCGAAGTGTTCCCGGTCAACGCTACCGTCTTAGTTTCGTTAAATCTGTCTTCCGGTGTCTTGGCGGCCTCTTTCGCTTCTTCTTTTTTTTGTTCCGCCTCGTCTTTCGCGGCCTGATTGGCTATTTCCTTAGCGATTTGTCCGGAAACATTTCCGCCGCCGCCGGCTAAACCGCCGAAGAGGCCGGTGTTAACGCCGTACATCTCCCTTAAAATCCGATTAGCCAGCCGCTGTTGCCGCCAGCGATTAAAGCCGAACAGTGCGCCGCCGATGACCGCGACCGCCACGATTACAATGACGATTGTTTTTGTTTTTTTGTCCATATTTTTTATATTTACCGACAAAAGTCGGTTAAATTAGAATAATACTTCTGCTTTTCCATCCAGGGAATCGAAAAATGGAAAAAGTTAAATATTATTAATATTATAACACGAATGACAGGAAAATAAAAAAACGTCGAGCTGATCACCGACGTTTTCGTTGTTTTTAGAAAATAATTTCTTAAGCGGTCGCTTCTTTCGCTACCGGCGCCTGGACAATTGAGCCTGTAGCAACGGGGCTCTTGGCCTCATGGCAACTTTGCGCCCAAGCAATCGCTTTTTCTGTGTTTTCTTTCTCAATTATGACTTTCTTGAGGATACTCTGAATTTCTTTCAAGTAGTCCGTCTGCGCGGAAACTAACATGACTAATTCGTTAATCTCCGAAGCGGAACGATGAGTGAACAATTCCTTTTTTTTAGCCTGAAACATTCCGGACATCATTTCCAGATCGCGACCGAATCTTTGAACAAACATACGGAAATAATCATAATTCTTATTACCGCGTCTTTGTCTTCCTTTACCGGCTAAATGAACTTTCTCGGTATGAATCCGAATATAATTCAGAGCCGGCTTGAAATCTAATCCTTTTTTAATAATGTAATGAGCAAAAGAAATCTGGTGTTCCGGTTTTAAGCTAGTTAAGGCCACTCCAATCTGGCGAGGAATTTTCTTTTCCTTCATTAATTCCCGCACCTCCGGGCAAAGATTCAATAAGCCCAGATTTTGTGTAGCCCAGGAATAAGAACGACCGCAAGCTTTAGCCGCTTTTTCCAAAGCTTCACGTTTGGGAATTTCCGGATTTTTTTGACAAATCCATTCTAAAATCCTTTGCAAAGCCTCGGCGGTTTCCAGAGGCGTGTGCGCCGCCCGACAAAAATTGGCGACTACAGACCTCATGAACTGTTCTCCTTCCGAATCAATTTTTTCGACGAGCGCCAGAATAGTAGGCTTTCCACGCATCTGGCAGGCTCTGAGCCGCCTTTCGCCGTCAACCAATTCGTAATTAAATTGACCGTCATTTATCGGCCTGACCGTGATAGCGGTTCGCTGTCCGACTTCTTCAATACTGTCGGCTAAGCCATTTAATTCTTCCTCGTCAAATTCTTGACGGGGCTGATTAGCATAAACTTTAATCTGGCCTATCGGGATATTCAATAATTCCCTATCCGTTTCGACCAAAACTTCCGATAAAACATCATCCGTGGTTGTTCTCATGGCGGCATCTGTATTAAGTATATTTAATTGTCAATAAACGATTTAATCTGCGGAGAGGGTGGGACGCACTGGGAACGGTCTTAATGTCCGCACACTCTTAAAAGAAAAACTTTATCCGTTTAGAATCTCTTATTAATAATTGACCATTAATACTTTCTAATTCAGCCCAAGCACAATCGCCAATCTCTTCTAATTCACCTTTTTTAAGAATATCTCTAAATAAAACCCTCATTGAACCTCCGTGCCAAATTACTGCTGCACAAGTATATGACGAATTTGATATTAATTTATTAAAAGTTCTTTGAATTCTATTTTTAAAATCTTCATATGATTCAGCTCCCTCAATAGTATTAAGTCTGTCTTTTAATTTTTCTACCAAATCAGGAAATTCATTTTTGGCTTCACTTTTAATTTTGCCTGTTAAGATGCCATACTGATTACGCTCCTTAAACCCTGACTCAATAACTACAGGACAACCTAAATTGGAAACTATTTTAGCTGTTTCAAGAGCTCTAATAAGCGGACTTGATATTATAGTTTCGATACCTTTATTTTTTAACTCTGAAAGCAATATTTCTGCTTGTTTTCTCCCATCTTCTGACAATTGGTCGTCATAATCACCGCCATAGCGATCTTCTAAATCTCCCGTAGTTTGTCCGTGCCTAATAAAGAATATTTTCATAAGTAAAATTGTTTAATTTATAAAACTATTTCTAATTCTTGACCGATTAACTCAATCTTATCATCTCTCACTAAGATTGCCTGATTATCTGTTAAAATTCTCGTTTTATAATTAGCTTGGGAAATCTTATCTTTTAATAAATCATGAAATTCTGGAATATAATGAACCGATAATAGGAATGGAATTAAATTCATTCCCGTTAAATCAGTTATACCGCAATGGTCATATTTATCTTGGTGTTTCCATAAAGACATTTCAATGGTTGGACAAGCCACATAAGAGCCAGCACTAGCTCCCATGTAAATAAAGCCCTGCGGTAATAATTCTTTAATAACTTTATCAAAACCACTTTTTCTAATAGCTTTTAAAAGATAAAAAGTACTTCCGCCATTAACAAAAACGGCATTGAAGTTTTTTAATATATCTCTCAATTCTTCCTCATTTTTGCCGTCCAAATCTATATCTTCAAAATAACAATTATTTTTATTGAATCTTTCTTTTGTTCTCTCTATATAAGATAAATCACTAACGCCCTTGCCTTTTGAAGCATTAATTATATGCGCTATTCTCAAATCTTTTAACGGCCTTCCGATATATTGAGTTAAATCTTGGTCTAAAAAACTTCCACTTGATAATAGTAATAATGTTTTCATATAAGGGATAATTAATAAGCTGTTGTTCTAGTCCGATGATATGGTTTATCGTCAGGAAATTTTTCTTGAGTCGCTAACCATAAATGGTCATTAATCTCGCTAGACATAATTTTAGGATTTCTTTTGGCAACTAATCGTTTAATATATTCTATCGCCCAAATAGTATTAGCTCTAATTTCAACTTCTTCTTCTGAATTATGCTTTATTTCTTGTTTTTGATCAATTTGGTTAGACAGCTCTTCGGAATAAATAAAAATACCAAATTTTCTTAAAATTTGTGGCAACTTATAGTCAGCGCAAGCGGTAATTGAATCAATG
>Ga0172381_10003941_pt1 | contig 15523 bp, 4 predicted proteins | sample Leawel6488metaG_FD_119754 | JGI IMG/M metagenome (GOLD analysis project Ga0172381, IMG submission 119754) | Leachate microbial communities from a municipal landfill in Southern Ontario, Canada - Leachate well 64-88 metaG | ecosystem: Engineered > Solid waste > Landfill > Unclassified | place...
CGTATTTGTGACCGGCAATAAAGAAATCAGTTGTGCTTGTAATTTTAACCGAACTCCAATGTTCGGGTGTATTAATTGGTGCACTCATAAACGCAAGATCAGCATCGCTTTTTAATAGATATTTTTCTAAATCACCACTCACGCCATCGGTAATAGTAATTTTTACATTAGGATATTTTTCGCCAAATGCCGCCAAAAAGGGTATTAACATGTGTCTTATAAGTGTAGAACTAGAGCCAATTTTAATTTCGCCTTGTTTTAAGTCGGCGTATTCGGCAAAAACTGAAAAACCTTGTGATAATTTGTCAAGCGAAACTTTGCAAAAGTTGTAAAACTGCTCGCCTTCGGGCGTTAGTTTCATTCCGCGTGGGGTTCTAACAAACAGCGAGCCGTTTAAATAACTTTCTAGTTTTTTTATTGAGTTTGTAATAGCGGGTTGAGATATGTATAATTTTTTACTAGTAGCCGAAATTGTACCGCTTTCTGCTACCGCCGTAAATATTTTAATTAGGTTTAAATCAAAATCACTATAATTCATAGTTATACCTCATATACAAAAATTCTAATTGAATTGTAACATATTTTATGATATAATGCAATAAACAAAAGGAAGACAACATGAAAAAAGAAATAGAACTAAAATTTAAGTTAAATCAAATGCCAATTTTAAAAGGCGTACCAGTTTGTATAATACAAACTTATTTTGATTTTAACAAAAAACAAGAACAGTTATCCACTATTTTTAAAGGCATAAATTTTGAAGAAATTAAAGAAGCCAGAGTAAGAAAAACCGTTAAACTTGGGCAAGTTAAATATACAGTCACTTTAAAATCTAGTGGCACATTAACGAGAAGCGAATATGAAAAACAAATATCTTACAGCTTTGCAAGAGGTTTGTTGTTAGGTTCTACAATTTTTACTATAATAAAGCAACGCTACATAGTTAAAGTTGATAAATATAAAGTGGAAATTGATAAATTTTTAAATACCACACAACCACTTGTACTTGCCGAAGTAGAATTTAATAGAGATATAAACGACAAGGACATTGCCGATGTAAAAGCTAAACTAGAATGTGCTTTTTTACTTGAATGTGAAGATGTAACAAATGATAGCAAATACAAAAATAAAAATTTAAAAAATATGGTAAAGGAAAATGAAAATGAAAATGCCAATGAGTGTCAATGATCTAGAATCTTGGAGCTATGCAAATTTAGACCAAGCCGAAGAATTGTTACAGAATGGGCAAAAGGTAGTAATACTAGTAGCGGGAGCATCTTCTTCTGGTAAAAGCTATGCATGCAAAGTGCTAAATGAAATATTTTTACAAAACAACATTAAAGCATGCATTTTATCTACCGATGATTACAGCAAAGGTATATCAGGCATAATAACAAACAAAGTAAACGATATTTGCTTTTTGGGCAAATTAGAAAATGTAAATAACATAAGCGATATTATTAAAAATATTATTATAAATTCTAGTTTTACAGAAAAATTTTCAGAAAATAATCTTCAAATTATTAAAGAAAAATGTAAGGATTTAATTAGTCCTTTACAAATGCCAATTTTTTTAAACGGATTAAAAGACGAGTTTTCAAAAATAAATTTTGATGAGCCAAGCGTTTATGATTTACCATATTTAGCAAAAAATATAAGCACACTTTTAAATGGCGACAATATTTACAAACGTAGTTATTCTATGCTTGTAAGTGAGGGCAAAACAGATTTTTCTAATGTAATTAAGGGTAAAGATTTTGATGTTTACATTATTGAAGGTTTGTATGCATTAAATACTTCACTTACAAATGGTTTGCCAAAAGAAAATTTAATAAAAAACTTTGTAGAATGTAACGATAAAACATTATTTTTAAGGCGTGTAATTAGAGATGCAACAAGGACAACTGCAGATAGCTGTTTTACTGTAAAAAACTATTTAAAATATGTTGTACCTGGTTACTATAGTACAGTTAAGCCAACAAAAGTAAATGCAGATTTTATACTGCAAAACAATATGACATTTAATGAGCTCAGAAAAGGACAATCACACGCAGAACAAAGCAAAATAAAAGTAGAAGATAAAAAATTATTAGGCAGTATATTTTGCGGTTGCAAAATTGTATCGGTGCAATTCCAAAAGGATTTGTATTTTGATTCGGTAAACAATGAAAGTGCCAACAACGATAATATTTTAAGAATAAGATGTTTAAGTCACGATGGCGGAAAAACCTATGAACTTTCTAGTATGTTACATAAAGGTCATATCAAAACCCGAAGCGATGGTAAAATTATACGGCCAATAAATTTACTTATTAAAGAAGGTGATTTTAATAAAATTTATAGTAGCGAACAAGATTTAATACAAGATTTTTTATCTGCAGGGTTATATGTAAGTAAGTGCATTACAAAAAAGCGTACCAAAATAATGCTTGATAATCAAGAATTTACCTTAGATGCGGTTATAAATCAAGGCAAGCAAATGCTATATGTAGAATATGAAACTGAAAACAATAGTAATATAGTTAATCAGTTAAACAATATGGGCAAACATTGCGGTACGATGTACTCCGAAATAGAAACAGATAAATCAAACCAGAATGATAGATAAACGAGAAGTGTTGTTTATTCTATAATCATTTATTGAAAATTTATTAAAACAAATAACTTTTTTAAAAAACCGCTTGCATTTTAATTATAGTTATGATAAAATACACACGCTGACAGAAATGTGGGAGTATAGCTCAGTTGGTAGAGCATCTGCCTTACAAGCAGGCGGTCGATGGTTCGAGCCCTTCTGCTCCCACCAAAAATAAAGCAGTCAATTCATTGACTGCTTTTGTTTATGTTATTATTAAAACCAATAATAATTCTTTAATTGTTATAAAATCTTTATCGTTTATTTTTTGACTATAATATTTTAGTAATTTTTTGTAATACTTTTTTAATTATGTTAATAGCGTTTTTTGTGCTAAATATAATATATTCTAAAAAATTCTATAATAATGCTTAATTAGTACAAATCATCATTAATTTTAGACAAAAGTATTGCCTATGGTTTTTAAAATTTATTATATAATATTTAAGTATATTATTTTGAAAAAATAGACTTGAAAAACAAAAAGGAATAAAAATATGCAAAAAATAAAATCAAGTTTTATTAAACCACCGGCACTGTATTCGCCGGTACCTGAAATTTTAAAAAATATTTTTAAATATCTTGCAATTTTTGTGGTTTTTATTGTTCTTGCAAACGCAAAAATTAATCAATCTCTAAGTCCTTTTACTTATGGAATGTATTTTGCTTTTATATTTAGCGGGATTAATCCTTTTATACTGGCACCTTTATATATTGGCGCCCTTGTTATTTTTACACCGACATTAACTATACTTATTTGCGCAACTTTTACTTCGGTTGTTGGAATAATGGCGTATTATTTAAATAAAAATTGTTCTGGTAAATTAAAACTGCCGTTATTTATCTTTTACACATTATTAAGTCAATCGGTTTATGTATATTTTAATTTAGGCGAAACGCTACTAATTATTGAAGCAGTCACAACAGTTTTATTAGGACTTTTATTTTTGCTAGCGGGAATAAAAACCACACAAGCGATAACTAATCCTCGTTTAAAATACAGATTAACAATAGATGAAATGATAAGTGGTAGTGTTATTATAATGGCACTAGCATTGGGATTTTATAACTTATCCCCGCTTAATATTGAGTTAATTCGTGTATTTGCTACTTTTGCAATACTGTTTTGTACATACATCTTTGGCGGAACCGTTGCCTTATTTATTGGTGGCATTATAGGATTAGGCGTTGCTTTTTATAGCGCAGATCTTACATATATTTCTGTGTTTGTTGTTTGGGCAATGCTTAGCAGTGCGTTCAAAGCATCAAAACCTATTTTATCAAGTTTAGCAATAATTTTTATAGATGTTGTTTTTGGATTATATTTTAACGCATATTTATCTTATACAATTTTTAGTGTAGCATCTAATATTTTAGGTTGTTTTCTGTTTATGATTATTCCTATGGCAACAATTAAAAAAATGTGTAATTCGTTTAATGGAGTACAAGACAGGTTTGCCCAGCGTAGCATAGTTAATCGTAACCGTAGCACACTTTTTAAAAGGCTTCACGAAATGAGTGATGTTTTTGCCGAAATGGAGCGAGTATTTAAAAATATGGTTAGGGGAAATATGCCGATTAAAGAAGCAAAAGCAATGCTAGCAAATGAACTACTTGGTAAAGTATGCGCCGATTGTCCAGATCGTGAAAAATGTTTAAGGACTGTAAATGAAGATACACTAAAAGTATTTAATGAACTCGTGGGAATAGGCTTTGAAAAAGGCAAAATCACACTTATTGATATTCCGCCATACTTAACTTCTCGTTGTGGCAAGTTAACAAATGTGCTATCAAATATTAATCAATTAATACTTCAATATAAGCAATATAATAATATGATAAATAATATGGATTCAAGCAGAATTCTTATAGGAGAACAACTTTGTGGAGTGTCTAAAATTATGAAAGCACTTGCCGAAGAAATAAATAGAAATATTGTTTTTGACTCGCAAAAAGAAAAAATGATTATTGAAGATTTAACCTATCAAGATATAGTGTGCGATGAAGCGCTAATATATGAACAGAATGCAGAAAGCACAAACGCCACACTACTAATCCGCACATTAGATATTCCAAACAAACGATCAGAAATAGAAAAATCTGTTTCTAAAACTTGCGGAGTAAAAATGACAATAAGCACAGTAGAAACATCTGAACGAACAGCATTTAGCGTGGTAAATTTAAAAACCTGTCCAAAATACGATGTGGTTTTTGGCTCAGCATCTTGTCCCAAATATCAATCTTCGCTAAGTGGCGATACCCATTCGCTTATTAAAATAGGTGATGATCGCTTTATGTTTGCGCTATGCGATGGTATGGGTAGCGGACAGAAAGCGGAAAGAGCAAGCAATCTTGCAATTTCACTAATAGAAAACTTTTATCGTGCAGGATTTGATAACGATATTATTTTAACAAGCGTAAACAAATTATTATCGTTAACGAGTGAAGAGGTTTTTACCGCACTAGATGTATGTGTAGTAGATTTAAGAAAGGGGGTAGCCGATATTATTAAAGTAGGTTCACCGTATGGGTTTATAAAACATAAAGAAAATATTGACATTATCGAATCTGGTGCGTTACCACTTGGAATACTAGAAGAAGTAAAACCTTGTATTGTAAAAACTGTATTAATGCAATCGGATATGATAGTGTTAATGACCGATGGAATAACCGAATCTTTTAGTGGTAGCGAGGAACTACAAAACTTTATAAATAATGCTGATACTTTAAATCCGCAGACTCTTGCTGATACAATTTTAGAGCGTGCAGTTCAAAATGATAAGCAGTCGCCAAACGATGATATGACAGTACTTGTAGCCAGAATATTCCCGTTGGCTTAATAAGTAAATTACAAAACGCTTGTTAAATTACCGCAAATATATTATACTTAAAATGAAATAGTGGAGAACTAAGTATGGAAAATATTTTAAGTGTAATCAAACAGCATAAATTAATTGAAAGTGGCGAAGTAATTGGCGTTGCTGTTAGTGGTGGTAAAGACAGTATGTCGTTATTACATTTCTTATTTTCACATAAAACTGAACTTAATATTGATATCATTGCTATAAATGTTGACCATTCTATAAGACCGGAAAGTGCCACTGATAGTAAATTTGTTAAAGATTATTGCGCTCAGCACGATATAAAATTTTATAAGTTTAAAATTGATGCTCCACAAGTTGCACTTGACAACAAATTCACATTAGAAGAGGCAGCAAGAGAGGCTAGATACGCGGTTTTTGCCGATGCGGTTAAACGAGGATTGGTTAATAAAATTGCACTTGCCCATCATCAAAGTGACCAAGTTGAAACTATTTTACTTCATATTTTGCGTGGTTCAGGATTGCTTGGAGCAAGTGGTATGGAATATAAGCGGGATAATATTTATATTAGACCTATGCTTGATACATCTAAACTAAAAATTGAAGAATATATCAAGGAAAATCAAATACCATTTGTAGAAGACATAACTAATACAGATTGTAGTTATGCCCGAAATTATATTAGACATAGAATAATGCCTGTGATTAAAGAAAAATGGGGAAATGCCGAAAAAACAATAATTAATTTCGGCAAAATTTGTCGTGAAGACGATGAGTATATTAAATCTCAAATAAATTTTAATGCAATAATTTATGAAAATAATATTGCTAAAATTCCGCTTACTTATTTTATTTATGACATTCCGGTTTTAAAACGAATGATTTTTGAAGTGTTAAAAAACTTAGGAATTAAAGAAGATGTTGAGTCTAAACATATAGAAATTATTATCAAATTAGCGGTTGATTGTGAAAGCGGGGCTAAAATTGATTTACCGATGCAACTAAAAGCGTATAAAGAATATGCGTATTTAACGCTTGTTAAAAGTCAAAAAATTAGTAAATTATCAGTTAAACCGATGCCGGTTTATCCTTTTAAAATAGGAATAACCGATTTTGACAATTTTGGACAGATTATTGTAGAAAAATCCGATAATACTACAATAAAAAAGGGTGCACACATAATTGATGAAAACAAATTGCCAAAATGTGCAATTTGGCGCACCAAAACAGTGGGAGATATTTTTAAACCATATGGCGGTGGCACAAAAAAATTAAAGGATTATCTTATAGATAAAAAAATACCATTAAGAATTAGGGCAAATCTACCTATTTTGGCTGATGGTCATAACATATATGCGGTTGCAAAAATAGAAATTAGTGAATTTGTCAAAGTTGATGAAAACACCAAATCAACATTTACTATTAATTACTTAGAAGTTTAACTTTATAATAATCAATATTAATAAAACAGCAGGATTTATTCCGCTTACCTATTTGGCAAGCGGAATAAATATGTTTGACAAATATATATTTAACTAATATAATTATTCTATAATGTATAAAATAATAAAAGCCGAGCATTCGGCTGTTTCGAAAACATAAATAAAATTTTACAAACGAACATAAAAAAGGGTAATTTCCAAATGAATAAAAAAGTATCCGTTTTTAAAAAATATAAAGCATTTTCCGTAATTCTTAAAATATTCATCGGCTTTATAGGAGTGTCTGCAATTACGGTTGGTTCGCTTTATTTTGCTGGTGTTTTTGATATTCCAGTTGTTGAAATGGAAAGTGTAAGTTTAAGTTCCGAAAACCTAATACTATCGGGTGACAGCACACAATCTTTAACAGTGTATTTAAATCCTGCCCAAGCCGAACAGCGTAAGTTAAAATATACAGTAGAAACAAATAATTCTGCCTATCCCGATAATTACGCCATATCTGTTCCAACCGAAGGTATGAGTGGTGAACCTATACAAATAACCCCGCGTAAAGACATTAACGGAGTTAATTTAGGCGGTATTGCTCGCATTATTATTACAGATGAGGGCAATACTTTTACAGAATACTGTGTCGTCACTGTTGATATTGAAGTTACGGATATTTCTATTTTAACGCAAAATACGCTTACTGATAATAATAACCTATTTGTTTACGAAGGCACAGATATTACACTAGATAATATTACATACCCAACTCTTGCAAATAACAGGCAATTAAAACCGTATGGAAATACAAGTAAAATTGTAAAATACAATTTAGTTAATACATTGTCTTCGGTCGCAACATTAACCGGGACCACAATTACGGCATTATCACCCGGCACAATTACTGTAAAAGCCTCTACAAAGGCATTTTTGATAGATCCTATTGATACTGTTGAAACTACGCTAACTATTTTAGTTAAAGAATTACCGGTGACCAGCATAAATGCAGTGCCTGAGCCTAATCCGCTTGAAACTGATTTATATGAAACTGCTACTTATACGCTAACCGGCACGACCGATACTTTTGGGGTTAAATTAATGCAGACTATTAGTTCGGTAATACCCTATTCTAATGCAATGTATAACAGTATAAGGCTTGTTGCTAGTGAAGATGCTACAAGATTATTAAATATTGAAGAAACCGCAATAGTTGGAGTGCGTGCGTGGAATATTACCGCACTTAGCGAAAGCAATCCCACCGATGAAATTTATTTTTATTTTACATTTACCACAAATACTGATGTACTACTTAGCACAGATAATGTTGCGTTTAGCATTAATGTAGTAGGTGTTTCGGGCATATCTATAACAACGGGTGCAACCGGCACACTGCCACTTGATATTGAATATTTAGGCAATGAGGTAGTATTTAGAGATTGTTATGAATTACGCCAAAGTTACGTGGATTATGTTGATGAGCAAGGTCTTACACAAGACCAAAATGTTATAATAACATCGGCAGAAAGTGAAAAAATACCTTCATATACGAAAATATTTTACAAGGTTAAAGATAATTATTCTCAACAAATGATAGTCGCCGATACAGGCGATGGATATTTATATGGCAATATGATAACAACTTTAAGCCGAGACAGCAATTTTGATAGAATTAGCATAGTAGCGAAAATTGTTAAAACAAATATAGAAGGGTTTCCAATTGATAATACAGGACAATTAATTCCATTTGTAAAAAGAGTTTATTTTGATGAAAATGGACTTATTCTTTTAGCGGTTAATTATGTTAATGGTATCTTAGATTTAAGCGGAATAATATTACCAGACTACAATAATTTCTATGATGTATACGATACTTCAAAATTCGTTTCCGCATATGTTAACGCAACTAGCCCAGAAGTAATAATAACAACAACTTCAATTCTTACTAAGGCAAATATTTTATTAAACAATAACGAGGTCGAGGGAGTGTATAATATTGCAGCGGGCGAAACAGTAGATTTAACGCTTGATGTTAACAATAATTCTGCACTTAAAGATTTTATTAACCGTGGCGGAACAATAACCGTGAGATGTTCTAATATTGTTTATGTAAAATTTTCGGACACAACGACAGATGCAATAACAATAAACAGCGGTAGTATAAACGCAAGCGGGGTTATTACTCCAATAGAAATTTATGCTGTATCAATATCTAATGCAAATCCCGAAATTGATTTAATTTTCAATTACCCAACATATAACAATATAAAATACACTTCTGCTTTTTATCCAACGGTTACCACAGAAAGCATATATTTAAAGGTTGTGGCACCTGATTTTGTGCTTTCAATTTCCGCAGATGGTGAAACGGGCACATATAATATGGAACACGAGGTTACAGAAATTTTAGAAATTTCAGCAAATAAACCAGAATCGCTAATAGCATTCTTTAATATAGGTGGAAAAATTGTTTTAAATATAACCGGAGAATATGGAACATTTATTAATATTAATACCTTAGAAGAATTTACCGAAATTGAATTATATAACTATGCCGAAACTCAAAATATTTATATTAAAGCACTTGCGTTGGGTGCATTTACAGTAAATGCATCGTTCTACAAATTTGAAATGAGTTATGCAGATGCAAGTTCAAATACTTTGGCAGTAAATATAACTAATGCAGTAAATAGTGCGGTAGTTAAAATTGACGATGCTAATTCATACATAGCCGAAGTAGGTGAGTCTGTAACTGTGTCACTATCTGCCACAGCAGAAAATTTGGTAGATATTAGCACAGGACCATTAGTAGCATATTTTAATGCGGGCGGGAGTTTTAACATTACAACATCAAATTCGAATATTAGTTTTAATTCTTTAAGTGCAGGTGAAACACTTGTTATAAATAGCGTTGCAGACTTTGCAGACTTTACTGTAAATGTTTTAACACAAGGCGAAACCATTATTACGCTTACTGCTGTAAATGCTCCATTGGATAGGGTATTTAGTAGTAGTACTATAACACTAACGATTTTATCCGCAATAGAAGATATAGAATTTGAATTGGCTGGTGATTATGACTATTCTAATTATCAAATTGTGTATTTAGAACAAAACTATGCTGTATCAATTAATTCTAGTCAGTACAACTCATTACTTAATGCACTAAACAAAGGTGCAATACTTACTTTAACATCAAATACAAATGAAGTTTTAACACTTAACGGTCAAGCAAATACATACATAATAAACAAGGACAATATTGATGATTCTATAAATATTGTGTTTATGGTGGCGGGCGAGTATGTTATTACACTTAGTTTAGACAATTATTTTGATTCGTTGTCTTATGAAATTGGTTTTTCAGCGGTTCCGGTACTTACAAGTTTGAGTTATTCAATTATACAAAGCGGTAGCATTTTCTCAGAGTATTATTCGGAAACGGATAATGCATTTGATATTTATATTAAACCCGCCGATATGTCATCACTTCAAAAATATTTTATTCTCGGTGGAAGTTTAAATCTTATTTTTACATCTGATTTAAATAGTTTTACAATTAACGATATATCTTCTTCATTTGTAGGTGATGTAAACACATTGCAATTAGTAATTGATACCTATGAAAAAAGCACGCAAGCAGTAAGCATTTATTCTAGTACAATAAATACAATTAATGCTCAAATAATATTAGTAAACGCACCAGCAATATATGTATCCGTTGGCACTGCAACAATTCTTAACGATTTTGATGCTGTTTACACATTACCACTTGAATCAACCTACATTGAATTCGGCAATATTGTTTATAACGGGAGCGAAAATACTTCATCAATTGAGCAAGGTGAAATGCGCAATTTAAGTTTAGTAGTCAACGATACTAATGCGCTTAAAGCGTATTATAATGCAGGCGGATACCTAACACTTAATTTTGAAAACGGATTGTTAGCTTATAATTCACAGGTATTAAGCACTATTATTTTTGAAACCTATGCCGAACTCAGTGATTTTATACTTTATAAAATACAGATTACGGGTAATACACAAGGCGAAGAAATTGTCTTTGTAACTTTTAGTAGATTAACGGTTTTAACTAACACACTAACAATTATAGTTTTACCAGATTTGAACTCACTTAAAATATCATTAAATGATAAGACTGATAGAACAGTATACGATGTGGATAGTGATTATATAAATAAATTAAAAATTGTACCGAATGAAAGTTTGACACTTGAATACTATTTAAACAATGGAGCAATATTAACCGCTGTGATTTCAGGCGATAATTTTACATTAAATGGCGTAGATTATACCACAACTTATAATTTAAATATTGACATTAATACTTTAAACGATGATATTTTACTTAGAGTTAATTCAGGTAGTGTGGTTATAGACATTGAACTTACAAAAAATTTAAATATAATATTATTAGGCGTACAAAACACACTAAATTCTGTTACTACAACATTTGCAGATATTATTTATTTAAAGGGCGAAGAAATTTTGCCAAATTCGCCTAATGTTTATATGTATCAAGCAACTTACGAATTAACATTTACACTTTCTAGCACAAACGCCGATATGTTAGATGCTTATTTGAATTCAAATAAAACAGCATTAATTACTATTACAAAAATCTTAGGTGAAGACACAGTTGTGTTATTATCAAAGGTAAATGGCATAGCAGTAGCAAATGCTTATTTGTTTACAACAAGCGATATTTACGATAGCATTACAATTTTGGTAAGCGAACCCTGCTCGCTTTCGGTGGCAGTATCATTTACGGAAAACGCCACAACTAATACATTACTTGTTGATATGTTAGGCGGAATAGCGGGTGTGGAATTTCATATTGTAGGCTCCGCAATTGGCGAAGCGTATGTCATTGATATTTTAAGCACTTGGTCAATAATTGTTGATGTTCATACATATGAAAATAACCTTAGAGGATATTTCAATTCGGGTGAAGAACTCGGGGCTTCACTTAGTCATACTAACGTTGGTAGTGCTACTCTTAACGATTTAGAGCCTAACAATTTTTACATTAGAACATATGAGGAACTACTTGAACCGATTGCACTTACAGGCACGCTAACCGGAACTATAATATTGCAAATTTTATATAACAATGGTGTACTCTTTACTTTTGATATTATTGTTGCTGAGCCTTTAACCCAAATTATTTTAAATAATTCAATATCTAATGGATACGCAATGCCATATAATGGACAGGCAGAATTACAATTTTATAGTGATGAAAATGAAAATAATTATTCAACACAAGCATTTTTAAATGCCGGTGGACAAATTTTAGTTACAATAGCAAATCCTAATGGCTTAGAATTCACAGTAAACGACAATAGTTACACAGCACCTTTTGAATATAGTAATCAAATTATCATAAATGGAACAGCATCAATATTTACAGCAGGTAGTCTAACCTTAACTCTTAGTTATTTAAATGCACCGGAATACAGTTTATCAGATATGGTTTACTATATCATATTTAGCAACTTACTGACACAAGAGGACATTGAATTAAACGGAATGCAAAGCACTGCCCATATTGATGAAATAATCACATTGGACATTAACAATACAGAAAACGAAGATATTTTAATGGCATATTTTAATGATGCAGTAAATACTAATTATGCGTTAATTACTATGTCGGGCACTGGTGATTTTTATATTAATGGAATTGAAGTTGTAAGCAGGCAATATCAAATAAATACTTATGACGAATTAAAAGATATTTTACTAAAAGCGAAAACAGTCGGGACAGTAGACTTTGATATTACATTTGCCAATTTGTTATTTACAATTGAATATAGCATTAATATATTAGAACTAGAAAGTGTCTATGCAAGTATAAACGGTAATATTGCTAACCAAACAGATGAATATACATATTATTCTGAAAGCGGGAATTCTTTTACAATTAATTTTAACACGGAAAACACTGATGCATTAATATATTACTTGGAGCAAAACGGGATTGTTAATGTCGAATTTACGGGTACTGCCGAATTTACTATTAATGGTGTAGAATATCAAGTTATAGATGCTACTCTTACAAAAAATTTATTTACAGATTTAGGCGTTGCTAATTTTAATGATACATTAACATTTGTATTACTATCTGGAATAATGGATCTAAATCTTGCACTAGACCTTTCAATTTTTGATAGTAATAATATTGTAATATTTAATTCATTGCATTTGGTTTGTGCAGAACCACTATCTTCAATGAATTTGATTTTAGAAAATACTCAAAATACAGATGCGCTTTTAGAAGTTAACCAAACTGCTAATTTGATTTTTAATGCACTTCAAGAAGATTTATTGGCAAGTTTACAAGCATATTTTTTAGCCGATGAAACAGTTACTATCACAGTAGATAATGGTAATATTAAATTTGAAGATGATATTGATTATGCTACTTCACTTATAATTTCAACAAGCGAACAGTTTATGTCAAATATCATATATAAATCGCCCGCCACAGTTCCGGTAAGCACGATCGCAACATTGACCATAGATTACAGCGATGCCGAAATTGCAGATACACAATTTATTATTAATATAGTGGAAATTTTAAATTTGTCATTTACAATTAATGATAGTATTAGCACATATTATCTTGAAAAAACAAAAAGCGTGGATTTAATTCTAATCGCAAATAATGTGCAATCACTAAGAGCATATTATTGCAATGGCGGGACTTTAATGATAACATCTACTAATGCATCACTGTTAACTGTAAATAATGGGATATCTTATGTAATAAGTACGCTTGCAGATTTTACTGTTAGCGATATAGTTACTACATCTGCAACTCTTACATTAAAAGGTGTTGCATTAGGTGTAGCCTATGTACAATTATCTGATGTGCCAAGATATTCAAATACCATTACTGTATCAATAGAAGACTCTTTAACCGCGGTTAATTATTTAATAGGTGAAACAACTTATTTAAATGAAAGTTATTATATTGATAAAGATATAGACTTTGATATAAAACTTTTGGGTAACAGCAATAGATTAAAGGCATTCTTTAATAGCGGTTACACTCTTACAGCGGAATTTGAACCCACAAATAACGAAACATACTTAATAAAATGGGATAGCACAGATGACAATGTTACTTTAACATTTGATAGTTATGATGATTTAGCAAGTGCAATAACTTTTAATGGTAGCACCTCGGGTATTATTAATGCAGTACTTACTATACATAAAGGTACAACTTCTACTATTTTAAATACACTGGAAATTAATATATCAATACTACAAAATTTAGAAATTGAAATCAGTGGAAGCACCGAATACCCAAACACAGCGCCATATCTATATCCACTTTCCGAAATACTTACATTAGATTTAACGAGTACAAATTCCACAGCGACAGTAGAAGATTATTTTGTTGCCAATGGTAATAAAGTTATTGTTATAATAGAAACCGTTTTAAATGGAAATGCAGAAGTCGTTTTAAATGGCACAATAACCGCTACCGAACTTGTAGGCGGGCAATTACCTGATATAGAAATTAATTGCATATCTGCTGGTGTTATAAGAGTCACATTATTGTTCAAAAATTCTAGTAATGAAACAATAGAAAATATTACTACAAATTTAATCTATATTGATATAATGAATCATATTACTGAACTAAGCACAGTAACTACTCTTGATTTAGTAAATACAAATAATGGAACTCTTTCAATTATTGCGGGCACTGATAACGCACAGGAAAATGAATTAATTGCATTCTTTAATGCAGGTGGTAAAATTGAAGTAAATGTAACAAAAGAAGCGAATGCACAGGTTTTTGTGCTTAATTATTTAGAAATTTATGAAGAAACAACTAAGATTGCTATCAATAGCCTTAATGACTTAAAAAATTATACATTAAAATTTTTTAATACGGATTACTCAGAAACATTTACATTAACTCCTGCTTTAACCGTTTTACCAACTAGTTACGCCCTTCTCGGAACTGTTACAAATATCGTTGCCTCTTCTATTATCGCAAATGAACCAATTACAAGTCTATATTTTGTTGACTCGGAAAACGCACAACTGTTGTCTAAGGAAACTTGGTTTATAAGTGGTGGTACTTCAACATTTAAACTTGACTTACAAAGCACAGTAGTATCTGGATTTACCGCAAATGAATATGAAAATTTATTTGAAGCGGGTGGTTACATTAAGTTATATATTTCCGGATACGATGCAGAAAATAAATATATAGCATTTACCGATATTAATGGTAATAATCCGCTAGGATATTTTGATATTAAGCTTGCAACAGATTTAGAAGAAATATATATTTGTACTTATCAAAAAACAGTATCTAACATAAGAATTCAAATTGCCATTTATGGCGAAAATGACCAAATTCGATATGTAACAGATACATCATATTGCGATATACAGGTAGTTACCGATATTTTGCAGACTGTAAATTTAAGTGGCGATACTACAATTTCAAAATTAGTTACAAATACATATTCCATTGTGCCAAGTGCTAGCGAAACATCTAGCGGAAGTGCATTATTAACTAAATATTTTAATCATGGCGGTAGCGTTTCTGTTACATTAAGTAATTTTACTGGAGAATTAACCGCAAGCGA
>Ga0172381_10003942_pt1 | contig 15521 bp, 17 predicted proteins | sample Leawel6488metaG_FD_119754 | JGI IMG/M metagenome (GOLD analysis project Ga0172381, IMG submission 119754) | Leachate microbial communities from a municipal landfill in Southern Ontario, Canada - Leachate well 64-88 metaG | ecosystem: Engineered > Solid waste > Landfill > Unclassified | place...
CGCAACATAGAAATGACCGCGCGCGCAACACACGCGAAATGTGCTATTAATATCCGCTTCCATATCATCTTTTTTAAAGTTGAATGTTTCGTGAAGCCATGGTATAACTTGCAAATGCCCCCTAACACAACTGGCGTAAAAAGCGTAATTGTTATTTGATCTTGCGTCATCTTGCGTCAAGTTAAACGTTTTATGCAACCATTGTGCGACTTGTAAATGGCCGTGTTCACAGCTGATGCGAAATGCATAATTATTATTTAATCGCGCGTCATCTTGAGTCAAGTCGAAAGTTTCGTATAACCATTGCGCAACTTGTAAATGATTATTAGCACAACTGTTGCGAAATGCATAATTATTATCTGTTCTAACATCATCTTTTGTTAGATTGAACGTTTCATACAACCACCGCGCAACTTGTAAATGATTGTTTGCGCAACTGTTGCAAAATGCGCAATTATCACGCGCTGTTGCATCATCTCGTGTTAAGTTGAATGTTTTATACAACCACCGCGCAACGTGTAAATGACCATTGGAACAACTTACGCAAAATGCGTAATTATCGCGCGCTATTACATCGGCTCGTGTTAAGTTGAGTTTGTCATACAACCATTGTGCAATATGCAAATAACCGTTATTGCAACTATTATGAAATATTTTTACTCTATTATCATAAACCATCCGGTGATTTTGTTCATTAACACATTTTATTTTGTGTAAATTTTCACCGCTATTAATTATCGACAAATATTGTTGTTGTTCGCGTCCATTAAACCGCGGTTTATAATCGTCAAAATTTTTATCGGTACTGTAAAATAAATCCGTCATTGGTTACTTTATAGCTTGTATATTGGGTTTAGCAATTTCTAATATGATACCAACATGATGATTCAATTTAAAATCGCATAGAATTGCGCGCAACGGAAAAAAATAATTACTATGTTAATCAATTATTTTTGAGTTATGCGATTATTGCGGATATTATTCACTAACATTTAATTTATAATTACAACGTAAATACAATTAGTGCCATCCGTCAGTGTTTTGATTGAATAATCGCGATGGTTAAGCGGGTGTTTGCATCGCATAATATTCTCGAATGCGTTCATTATGAATTGAGGTGATGCGGAACTACAAATTGGATATAATACGCTTCCTTTTTTTGTGTATTTTGTTGCTTCTAAGTTAATATCATGTGTTATTTCAAGCCGTGTCTCTTGTTGTTTCATCTTTTCATAATCTATTATTCGCTGCGACCATCTATCAAGTTTGACGCCGGATGCATCGCGCTCGTATATCACGTTAGCAAGTTGTGCGTTTGCGATTTGATTCGCAACACTTTTATCTCCGAAAAATACTTTATCAATATCATGTACTTCTCCGATGTAATAATCATAATTAATTTTGCCAATGTCATCAGGTTTTGCAGCGCCTTTCATTTTTAGCTTGAATGTATCGTAATCTTCAGTTCCCATTGACGCATTACATGATGCACAAATCGGGCGCAAATTTTTAACAGTAATAGTTCCGCCATGCGCTTCGCTAATAACATGCCCGCAATGAAAATCCATTTGAGCTATTTGTGTTGTCTCGCAGCAAGTGCATAGCGCGATTCCTTTTTCTGCACCAATGTATGATTTCCACACTTCTTGTTTTACTTTTTTTGGAATTGCGCGTTTTTTAGGCTTTGACACTGCAGCTGGCACTTTCTTCATTATTGATATTATGATATAAAATACGATATTCAATTTATCCTAAATAATGAAGAGTGTGTGATTTTGATACAATATTTTGCGAGTCGCAACCATTTTCACATCTTATAAAAAAATGAATTAACAATTTGGTGATATTATTACAGATACATCATGAGGCCGACCATAATCACGCTATTGTTTTGCACACTTGTTGTGTTTGCGCAAACTCGTCCGAGAGTTACATATGAATGCGGAGCGTTTGGAATTGAAGAAAGCAATCCATGGCGCGGAAATGTAAGATCGCAAGGACAAACAATGTCATGTTGGGCATTCGCAGCGATCGCGTTTGTTGAAAATGCATATCGTGTATTGACTTGTAATAATATGTATTTATCCGTTGAGCAAGTTATTGATGGTGTTAAAAAACTTGGCGATGAATGCGGACGTAATCCGGGCTATAATGGCGGATTACCATTGTGTGCACTCGGGTATATTGAACAGTTCGGCATTATGACAGAATATATGTATCCTTTCACAAATGGAGGAGATAGATCCGATTTATATGACGTAAGTAAAATTACGTCTATTGGTGTAAAAGACATACGCCTAAAATGCTACACTGGTTCATTTCAAGAACGAATCACATGCGCAATTGATGCGTTGTATTACAGCCCGATTATTGCCGGTATTTGCGCCGCTGATGGATTACCAATTGAGGATCGAGATGCGTACGGAAATGTTATTATTGTTGATAATCCCACGTGTATTAATCCGGATCATGGAGTTCTCGTAACAAAAATATGGGAATATGTTCCAGGCGTGTATGCAATTGAGTATCAAAATTCACATGGAATTCGCGGTATCTCCAGAGGAATTGAAGTTATGCTCGTGCGCAATGATACCACAAATGAGTTTGGCCCACGCAGTGTCTTTTCGCAAATGATTATCGCGCAAGTATATGATAAAAATGCAGACGCTGAAGATTCAGTATCAGAAATTCCTTTTCCATTTTCGTTTCCATCATCGTTATTTGATGATGAGTTTGGTGATGATTTTGCAAAAACAGAGCAAATTGCAATAGCCGCGCTTGTTATAACAGTGCTCACTACGGTTGCATTAATCTCCGGCATTGGCGCACTCATGATTAACTATTATCGCAATCGGAGCGCGCAGCCGCCGCAAGTATAATCTCCGCGATTAATGCAAAAAAGAATATCAAGTGTGAAAATATTGATGTTTTCAACAAAGTTATATTTTTTTGCAATTCATCGTTGAAATTTGCGATATTGTCCATATATTTCGCCAAGTTTGTATTTAGCTGCGATTTCATCCCAAAGATGACTCCGACGACCAGTATATGTATGGCGTGTTTCAAAAGATGTTATATACCTCATAAGTGCCGACAATCCGTACTGATAATGTTCGGCGTCGTTATTTTCTTCACAGAGAGCTTTATATGCTCTTGGATCTGCTCGGATGTATAATATAGTTTTATATATGGCGAATTGACGCGATTCCAAACTATCAAGAATAATGCGTCCGCTGTGTGGTTCTGTTGGCGTTCGCGGAAGTCTCATTATAAATTCTTCAATCGCTTGCTCAATAATCGCGCATTCTTTCGCACAGTTTTTGCTTGCATCTGAAATAATAACACATTGCTCGAGTTGCGCGACTTTTTCACATAATATTTTATTTGTTTCTTCAAGCGTTTTACATTGCGTGACTAATTTATTATGTGCGTTTTCAAGTGTTGCAAAGGACGCGCGAAGTGCTGTGATTTCTTTATCATGATTGATGACTTTACCACTTGGTCCAATAAAATGTTCTTTGAGTTGCGCGATTTCTGCGGTGGTTTTGGTTGAAAATTCGCCAATGAGAAGTAGAAGATCCGCGTACTTGCTTGCAATTGCCATCTTACGTTATGAATAAGAACTAATATTCAAAAATATCGAAATGCATCCGCAATAGTTTTTGAGTTGCGTTTTAAAAATGAATATACACATAATAATTATCAGTACCGCACAAGAATGTTCGCAAATTATACTCTTTACCACTACTCGCGCGAACCTCTTGAGCTTGACACCAAGTATTTATATCCGCAACCCTGGGTGTTCGATCTATATCTAAAGCCAAATGGTTTGTGGATGTCTATTGATGACGAATGGTTGCAATGGTGTAAGCGAGAAGGTTGCTTTGTTAATTTCACATCAATGAACTATTATCGTTCGCGATTGACTGTTGCGGAATATGCGAAAATTTATGTAGTTGATTGTGTCGAGAAACTACAACACCTCATGTCGTTTAGATCTGGCATTGAGCGCTGGGCGTCTTTGTATCCACATTATGACGGCGTCGCATTCTTGAATTACAATGAACTGCGTGATACAATATCGGATATTAATCACAAAACATTTTGGTATTATTCCATCGATATTCCGTGTCTTTGCATTTGGAATGTCAGCGTTTTAAAAGTCGCGGAAGCGCAACACATTGTAATGTAATCGCTCTTTTTTTTTCAAAAAAAATGAATATTGACCTTCTAAATTATTTATAACGCAATGGCAAAATGGTTCAATTTGTTGCGCGATCGCGCCGTTGAGCTCGCGTTTGAGGCACTCTTGAACAAACCCGGCGAGGTTGAATTGCCCGCCATTGGTTTTGAGTATCTTGATCTATGCGAGAACGTTGCAAAATGTTCTCTTGAGCTCACACCCGAGATTAAGAAGAAACTCAACAACGTTTGCGGAGTTCCTCTGGAACTTACAAAAGCTGGCAACATCTTTCTTTTAGCATCAGAAGATGCTATCGTTAGGAAATACGCAGCGCAGTTGTCGCGCGAAATTTGGATGGACGGCAAGGAAGTGTGGGGCGGCTATAAGCCATTGTCATACACCTTGATGTCCGCGGCAAGCCTACAAGAGGTTGCCGCACTTGTAGCAACACCAAAAACTCTTGAAGAGTTTGCACTACTTGCTTGCGCAAGTGTGTAAATTTCGGATCTTTGGTCTTGTTTTTTATATTTTTTGTATCGTAAAATAAATCGCGCGATTCGTCAAAAACACAATGCAGTGAAAATTTATTTTACTTGCGCTATCACGCTGCATATACGCGGCGTGGTTTCTTTTTGTTGATGTATAATTTCCGCACATTTTGTTTTATTTTTTGATGTTTATAATAATGTTATTTAGGATAAAAATGGATATGTTTTTATGGTATATGATAACAAATGAAAGAACGCAGCCATTAACACGCACAAAGTTGCACGAAATCCCGCCGAATCGTATCACTCGAAAGTGTGCGATTGCGAAAAAATTGAATCATAAAATTTCAATATATCATCGTATCACTCGAAAGTGTGCGATTGCGAAAAAAATTTCAATATATCATCGTATCATCTACACCAAATACACTATAACTAATGGAAGATTCGCAGCAAAGTAAAAATACCGAGTCTCTTGAAAACGAAATGTATCAATGTTTATTGGTAACTTATAATAATGGAGATTTACAAACATTACAACGCATTTATAAACAATATAATAATTTCAGCGTTTATAACAACAGATTGGAAATATTTCGCCATAGTTGCGCGAATGGCCATTTGCATATCGCGCAATGGATACATGAAACATTCAAACTATCGCGAGATGATGTAATAGCAATTAATAATTATGCATTTTGCTCAAGTTGCATTGGCAATTATTTGCATATAATACAATGGTTATATGCAACGTTTAACTTAACAAAAGATGATATAATATCAAATAATAATTTCGTATTTCGCACTTGTTGCGAATATGGTAGATTACAAGTTATACAATGGTTGCATGAAACATTCCATTTAACACGAGATGATGCAGTAGCAGATAATAATTACGCATTTTGTTCCAGTTGTTCCAACGGTCATTTACAAGTTGCGCAATGGTTACATAAAACATTCAACTTAACACGAGATGATGCAACAGCGCGTGATAATTGCGTATTTTGCAACAGTTGCGCAAACAATCATTTACAAGTTGCGCAGTGGTTGTATGAAACATTCAATCTAACAAAAGATGATGTTAGAACAGATAATAATTATGCATTTCGTTATAGTTGCCAAAATGGTCATTTGCAAGTAGCTCAATGGTTACATGAAACGTTTCACTTAACCAAAAATGATGTAACAATGTGCAAAAATTTTGCGTTTTTGCAAAGTTGCGAAAATGGCCATCTGCAAATCGCGCAATGGTTGTATAAAATATTTAACTTGACACGAGATGATGCGATGGCGAAAAATAATTGCGCATTTCGTGTATGTTGCGCACGCGGGCATTTACAAATTGCGCAATGGTTATCTAAAACATTTAACTTGACAAAATGTGACGCAATTATGGAAAATAATCACGCATTTCGCGCCAGTTGCGCCAATAATTATTTGCAGGTAGCTCAATGGTTACATAAAACTTTTAATCTAACCCTGGATGACGTAATGGCATACGATAATTGTGCATTTCATACAAGTCTAGCAAACGGTCATATGCAAGTTGCTCGATGGTTGGATTATACTTTTAACACCGCAATTGACAATTAATAGCGCAGAATGTTATATTTTCGATAAAATGATTTATTTTTTGTATCTCAATCATGCGACAAATAATAAAAAACGCGAATTAATTCGCAAATTGTGTGAAAAATATCACAACAACGTTACGTGTAATATTTAAAAATGAATGATATATTTTTAAATTATTCGCCAATGTCACAGCGTCAAGATGATTATAATCATTATACTTTCATAACGCATTTTTTACAGCATAATATTCTTCCAAATTCTGCATTGATACTCCATAATGTATATATTTAACGCGAATGCGGGAATAATGGCAATATGTACATTTTATCGTGTTCATTTTTTTGATATTTCGAGTGTGTGATTTTAAATTTTGATTAATTCGCGCGTGTGATTTTAAATTTTGATTAATTCGCAAATCAGATAAAAAAATTATACAAGTGGAACTTCATTCGACAATAATGCTTCGTTGCCGATTGACGTATCGTCCGCAATTACTGGTTTTTTGCAAAGTTTATACATTGACATTATTGCGTAGTAGATGATCGGAACTCCGATAATGACCGATCCGTTAAGTAATTCGGCAATATCACGCCGCAAAAATGCATTTCCGCATACATAAATTATGCAATTAAATGAAATGAAAACACATGATGCTCTAAAATTATCATGTAATAATTCCGCAACATACTCGCGCGAATACAAACATACAATCCATCTGTGTTTTCTTTGTTCTTGCGGGGTAACGAAGTGAAATATGATTGATATGTACGCAGTGCAACATTTGTATGCAAATGACAACATGAGCACAATTGCGACAATCATGATAACCCCGCCAAGGTAATTGATGATTACTTGCATTTTTTCATCACCAGCGTCCTCAAACGCGCATATAACGGTGCCGACTGGAATACCTATGGTCATTTTATTATAAATTTCAATGCCTTTTTCACTCGCGCAAACAGTTTGCATTAGCAGAACAATAGCAATCGTCACACAGAAATACGTCACGACACTTAGGAATATTGTTGCAAGTGCGACGAAAATTGATACGTAAAAACTGCGGCATGCTTGCATGTAATGCATTGTGATATATGCATACAAAGTAAAATTCATTTTTTCATCATGCGCGGATTAGAAGAATATAAGCAAAAAAATAAGCAGTGTGTATGTCATGCGCGGCTACACGTATTACTTTGGTTCTACGATGTTAAATTCTTCGAGCAAGTGATGAAATGCTAAACACGGATCTAACCTAACGTTCTCAGGACTTATTTTGCACGAAACCATATATCCATCATCTTCAGCAGTGTTAGGTATTGATAATGGATTATCTAGACTTCCACGTAGTGATCCGTCACAACCTCCATTCAATTTACTATAATAAAGTCTGTCAGATAATTCTGTTTTTAATTCTGATGCTTTCGCGCCAACAATAAACACAGATGATCTTATTGCCATATTAAGAGTACGATCGCGAATAAGCACCCATGTATTGTTCCAACATGGAGAGCATGATACTACTCCGTACTTTTCACCCAAAACGGATATTTCAATTTTGCGTAGTGGTTCGTCAATAATGATAATTGCAAACTTACTATTCACCTGAATTGATTCAGAATAATATAAGTATCTATTGTTGTAGCTGCTCTCGTCTCGAGCGTGTGTATCTCTAAAACAACTACTATTCATAACAATGACATCGTGTTTAACACGATCATATATATCTATTGTTGTCTTCGGTGTTTTCAGCACTTTGCAAAATATTCTTCCAGATAATGGCGTTGTTTTGCCATCGCCAACAAATTTTATTTCGTTCGTTTCTTCTTTAACAGTTACATCTACGACATTATAATCATATGTTCCGCTTGGATTAAATCCAATGCGCGAATTTGCGAGTGCGAGTGCTTTTTCTGCGAGTTTTTTGCGATATTCTATCGCGTCCGTTTCATTGATGCACTTTTTTTTAAATTTCTCTACCATCTCGCGAACTTTTTGTCTTGATTTGCTCAATTCATTCAACGCTTCGATGACGGACTCTTCTTTATATTTGATATAATCAGTTAATTCTTCCCGCATTTCCCCGGCGCATTTGATTATAATTGGCGATAATTCAATTGGAATTGATGAAACCTTCTCAAAATGTTCAATTCCGTGAGTAAAATGAACATCAATTCGTCCATCTGTATGCTCAATAATTCCATCATAATCGCAATTAACACAACCCTTCTTGAATATCATAATATTATGTTCGCACGCATCGAATGTATCGTCCTCTTCATCGTACCATGAACTGCAACTTTTTGTGAAATATAATGAATTATTCGGAGATAGCGCGAGGAAATAAGTTTCATGTATATGCTTTTCAGGCTCATCATAATTATCATATATCAATCTTACAATTGACCATTCATCCATTGACAATATCGGATGCAAGTCCTCCATTTGTTGTATGTGATTTATAGTTATTGAATTCATTTTTATATTTTTGAGTCAAGCGAACGCAAAAATTATATGCATATAATTATGTTTAATTTTACGCAATGTGGGTTGCGGCTAGTCGCGAAAAAGGTGATATTTCTTGATAAAATTAAGTTCTCTTTTGTTCTGTTCTATGCTTGCGTAAGCCATTCATTTTAGCAACAAAAATATTCATTATTTGTAGCGTATCTCGTATTACTTCTTCTTCAGGATCATGAACATCATCAGCATTAATAACTGTTATCCTTCCATGTGAGTAATGATGAATTAATTCTTCAGTGAGTTCAAAACCAAATCTTGCAAGACGATCGCGATATGTAACGACAAGTTCTTCAATTCTTCCAGCAATTGCATAATGTATTATTTTCATAAGACCTCTTCTATTCAAATTCATACCAGATCCAATATCTTCTATAATCTTATACTCGCATCTTTGCAAATAAATCACGCCGGAGTGTTAAAAAAATAATGATGATTGAATGTTATTAGAAATCATCAACATCATTAAAAATTGACATTTCTCCGTTTAATTTTCCGTACATAGCGTATGTAATGTAAATCTTGCTGCTGGAAATATCAAAAGATTTTAAAGTTGGGTGCGAAACGATGGCATGTATGTTGCGGATTGTATGAATATTCGCAATCTGTTGCGTCAATGAACCCGCGGTTGGATATCCGTATAACTCATACATATCATCTTCGCAAACTTGTTGCTGAAGTATAATTTTTTCGCAGTTATCGCAATCCATCTTTAATTCCAAGTATAAACCGCTTGGGAATTTTTCACTATGTTCGATGTAAATCTTCAGTAATTGTATTTTTGTTATTTCATCATGGCGACTTACAATCTGCGGAATTTGCCCAAAAACGCATTTTTTTCTTGTTTCTGTACATGCGTCCCATTGACCAAAATCGGCACCAAGACGAAACCCCAATTTGCGAGATGTATTAACACCGGCGTCCATTTGATTATAATACTATTATCATATTCATTTTTTATTAAAGAAGATGCAAACACTCGCGCGTATTATATGTTGGACGCGAATGAAACGCTATAATAGTTGTTTATAGCAATCATTTAGATAATTATAACTAACGCATATACACGTGCAAAATGACGGAATATAGTTACGATGATTATTCAATATGCACGCGAGAACAACTATTTGAAATTCTCAAGACCAAACACAATATAATCTATACAGATACTAAAATTACAAAGAAAAAACTTTTACAAATTCTTAATAACATTCAAAGGAAAGATAAAAAATGCGTTGCGACGCAACGCTCGCGTAAGAAAGTGACGGGATCCAAAAAGGAAAAAGAGCCCGTTGAAGAACCATGTTATCAATTAAAACCAATTTCGCAAGAACAGCAAAATGCAGTTAATCATTTCGCGCAATGTGAAAATATTGTACTCAATGCCGTTGCGGGTTCAGGTAAAACCACTTTTGTTCTTCATCTTGCGCAACAATTGCCAAATCGTAAGTTTCTTTTATTAACATACAATAAGAAATTGAGTGATGAAACAAAAGAAAAATGTAAAAAACTCGCCATTACAAACTTGCGCGTTTATACTTTCCATGCTTGCGCGACTTTTCTATACGCGTGTGTGATACACACGGATGAAAAACTTAAAACTCATCTTCAGACGGCTACATTTCAGAAATCAATAGCATTTGACTCGCTAATTATTGACGAAGCGCAAGACATGATTGCAGAATTCTATCAACTTGCGCGTACGATTATAGTATCAATGACAAAATGTCCGCAATTATGTATTATTGGCGACACATATCAAACAATTTATGAGTATAAAGGCGCAGATAAGCGTTTTATTGAGCTCGCACCAGATATTTATAATATGCCATTTACTCAATGCGAATTAAGCACGAGTTATAGATGCACTATTGAGATGGCGCGATTTATTAATGCGTTAATTGGTAGAGAACGAATTAAATCCAATCATGGCGGATGTAAGCCAACGCTCATAACAATTGATAATATTTTTGACATTCGCTCGGTTAATGCAATTGTTAGATTAATTCACAATAAATCAAAAATTTATGGCAAAAATGAAACACTTGTTTTAACGCCAACTACAAAATCGGGACGCAATGCCAGAAAGGGCTCTCACTCTCCAATTAGCACAATAATGAACACGCTTTCAAAAAATGGAACAGATGTATTTGTGCAAGCAAATGATGAACAAGAATTAAACAAAAAGAATATTGACGCTATGCAAAATAAAATAAGCGCGATTACCTATCATAAAAGCAAGGGATTGGAACGCGATTGTGTTATAGTTTTTGCATTTGATAATACTTATTTCAAGTATTATAACAAGAATAGCGATACTACGCGCATATCAAATGCGCAATATGTCGCAATAACACGCGCAAAAAAAGAACTAATTTTAATTCAACAAACGGGATACGCGTTGCCATTTTTGCGAAACGCTCTTGGTTATTGCGAAAAATTTGTAATTAACGGCGAAAGATTAATTCCGGATATAAATGAAAAACGCGAAAGATATGAACCGATGCAAAGGGAACAATTCATACCGACGGCACGTTCGCCAACCGATCTACTTCGTTTTGTTCCAAGTGATATTATTAATGAAGCCATAAACTTACTCAAACCGCAAGAAATTAGGCCAGAAGAAGATCCAATAGAGCTCAATCTTTCAACGCAAGCGCGAAATGGAAATATTGAAGAAGTTGCGGAAATAACAGGAACGATGATAATGTTAGAACATATTAAAGATACTCCTTATATAAATGACGTCACCCGCCCGGATGAATTGCTAAAGAATTTTGGATGGAGATGGAATTTTGATAATCCGGAAAATGCATGCAAAAGCGCGGCGTGTCTTAATGCAATGCAATCGGGTTATGAACATAAATTATATCAAATTGAAAAATGGGATTGGATTCCGGAACAATTATTCGCGAAATTATCGCAAAGATTATCAAACGCGGTTGGAAAAAAAGGTATTGCGGAATGCTATTATCAGAAAACAGATACAGTCTATCCTTTACACGGATTTGTTGATTGGACAACAGAAGAAACATTATACGAAATTAAATGTACATCAACACTAACTGATATTCATGTTTTGCAATTGGCATTATATGCGTATATGGCGTACGACGACTATAACAAATTCATCTTATATAATGCGCGAACACAACAAACCATTGAAATTCCGCGTCATCCTATTGAGGTTTTTAAGAAAGTTGTAGAACTCTTATGGCGAGATCATGACGCAAAGCAAGACTGTGATGCAACTTTTATGAAACAAATGATAACATTTATTCCAAAGGTGTAACTGAGTGAGTATTGAGCGTTTTTAATACGCGCCGCGTATATTCTATGTAATAAAAAATTGAATATTGAGGTTCTAAATATGTTAACAAGCAATAAGCAACGAAGCAAGCAAGCCATGACAACGAAGATCACCGAAGAAATCATCGCGTATGCAAATCTCACTTACGATCCGTTGTGTATAATGTACAAGAAGAATTACGAGGTCTTTACTCGGTTTGTGCGCAACAGCCGCGCTGAGAGAAAAATGATTGTTGAATCAGCGCGTGTCGTTCTTGCAGAGTTTAAGAACTTTGTGTTCATCCACCGTGATGAACCCGAAGTGATCAAACTCGAGGAAGAACGCGTGCTCGATGAGATCGAACGGCTCCACAACCACTTGATCGAGCGAGATGCAACGCTCGACACCATCAGCATGCTCAATGGTGCTGAGAAATCGCGGATGGAAGCGCGTTATCGCGAAGAGCGTGCGTCACGTGAGGCTATGTACGAGCTTGAGCACAAATCGTACATCATTGTCTAGTGTCTGCCCTTCGTTCATCGCAAAAAAAACAAAAACAACAGAAACCCGAAAAATGTGAAACCTTTTCACAAAAAAACAGGGTTTATGTTTTTTTTTGTTTTTTTGCGATGTAATATTAATGCAAATATCGTATATTGCGCGATTATCAATGATAAATTATTAATAAGCTATCATTGTTTTGCAATAGTATGATATTTAGTAATTCGCGGCGATTCTCAACAATAAAATGATTTGCCGATAATAGTTTGAATATATTTATCATATGCGATACCACATCGATGAATTGATTCAAGAAAAAGCGGCGTCGTCGCCATTGCGGTATTTTTGCAATATTCCGCAATCGTTTCTTTAATACAAGCGCAAATTGTAGCAAGAATTCGCTCAACTTTTGTTGACATTGTAATTTTTATTTTACTTTTTGTAAGTATTAATTCCATCATTTCAACCGCATCATTATTTTGGATATCACTGTTAGCGATTTCTAAAATACGCGCATAAGATAGCAATCCTTCATTTAGAGATACAAGTCGTGACATCGCGTGTATTACATCCGATTCAAATATTTCATTCTTTGTAGCACATGACGCAAGACGAAAAATATCTCTAAAAACACACCACGTCATACTGCATGACAATGCATATTCGTCGATGGTTGTACATTTGCAAACGCGTTTAACAGGCGGTTCATTAGATTCGCGCTCGTCAGGCGCTAAACGCTTTGCCATATCGCAATTCACGCGTGAATTATATATTTGTATATATCATTTTAGAATACGTATTATGTGTGCACGCGTAATAAAAATTGAATATTGAGTTTCTAAATATGTTATCACAAAGGAAATGATTCGCGCAAGTGAGATGAAGCATCGTGTAAGCGCAAAGCAGGGATATACAGACACAGCGCCTTTCGCGGTGCAACGTGTCGATGGGGAAAAGGAGCGTCGTGCACTTAAGCTTCTCAATAAGCTCGATGACGACGAACTCAACTTTCTTGCCGGACTCGAAAGCGGCGAACTCTCGCAATTCATCGCGAGCAAGTTCGCCCAGAAACGCGTCATGCGCGAATCTTACGCCCCCAAAACTAGCACAAAACTCGCTCTTTGCGAAGAGCGTGCAATGCATGAGCGCGCTGCTTCCGCTATGCACGATCCTCGGCGTGAGTACGGAGACCAGTACGAATATGAGGGGTTTGACGATGATGAAGATGCGGGGCGTGAGAGAGCGGAGTATATATATGCGGAGTGTTTGCGCGAAGCAGAGCGCGAGCGCGAGCGCGAAGCAGAGTGCAAGCGTGCAGAGTGCAAGCGTGCAGAGTACACATCATTCGGACGCTCTGCACGCGTCAAGCCTCGCGGGCTCAGTGAGGCCGATCAGCTCGAGCTCGCGAAAATCTCTTCGCTTGCGCAACGTGATCGCGAACTCAAACGTGTTCGCGAACTCGAACACGTTAATGAAGAGATTGCTTCGCTGTTGTGCATTAAGAAGCTCCTGGGCGAAGATTCGAACACCGTACAATAAACAATGTACATTTGCGATAAAAAAACAAAAAAAACGAAAACGGAAAACACATAAAGTGTGGAACGATTCCACCAACCATTTTTTTTGTTTTTTTTTGCACATCGCACGAAATATAAATATATATTTCATTTTCAATCGTTACGCACATACACAATAAAAATTGAATATTGAGGTTCTGATTATCTCAACAATCAATACAATGCAACGTGACGCAGCGACAAGCCGGCGTATGAACAGGGACGAGCTTAAGCGGCTCCTCGATCAGCTGATTGCCAGCGGAAATGAGCGCGAGTTTCTTCGTATAGTTCTTGATGACTACAACGAGGAATTGCGCGATGAACGCGCGTGCGAAGATGCTGTTCGCTACGAGCGTGAGCTCGCGATTGCGCGCAATCGCGAGTGTGACGCCATTATCGCACAGTACGAGAAAATACATAATCGCGGCGAGGAAGCTTCTCATACTCAGCAATGAGTGATTAGATGCATTACCTCGACGATGAGTGATTTCGTTCGCGAAAAAAACAACGAAAAAAACAAAAAAAGACCTCGTTGTTTTTTTGTTTTTTTTCGCCAATGATACGCGAATGCAAGAAGTTATTTATATATTTCGCGTATTTCTCAATCAAAATTAAAAGGTGTTTATCTTGATTTCGTGTAAACGCAAAAAAATTTTCCTGCAGAGTTGCCGCCGTATTTTCACGTTTTATAGTTTTTCTGGTTTATCAATATGCTATATGTGCAAAAATACTAAATTACGTACACACCGACAATAATGCGTTGCGCCGGATGTACGCCAATAGACTCGATATATCCGAAAAACAACTCAGTATAAAAATAGAACACCCGTTTGGTGATTTTTTAATCGTGCTTGACATTGTGTAATTTGCGGACAAATCGTCCGCGTATATGCACGTTATTAACTTACTACGTATGATAAATACGATATTGTATGATAGACATAACCAATGACGTCGCCCTCATCCCACTGCGTATTTCGCGAAAACCATAACCGTCCGTCGCGATTTATCGATGCAGCGTAATTATAACCAGAGTAAGACCACGCATCATATGTAGCGGTTCCATAACATAACGCCGGTATAAACCCCGTCGGTATTATTGAATTTGTAGTGGTATACAATAACGTGTCAATAGGATTGGTCAAACTATAAGTTAACACAGTAAATGTAATTATGACTATATTATTTATATATGTACCATCTATCACAATAAATCGTTTTTGTAAAGGATCGTAGGAAGTGTTGGGGTAAATTGGTGCGTCAATGTGAAAACTTTTAATATTATCGCCAATAATATTCTGCGCATATAGGCTCTTCGCAATTCCAACTCCACCATCAATAATGAGTGCTCCAGTCGTTGTGCTAATACTATCGGTTGCATCTACAATTTTTGTTGCACCTCCAACATATAA
>Ga0172381_10003944_pt1 | contig 15520 bp, 22 predicted proteins | sample Leawel6488metaG_FD_119754 | JGI IMG/M metagenome (GOLD analysis project Ga0172381, IMG submission 119754) | Leachate microbial communities from a municipal landfill in Southern Ontario, Canada - Leachate well 64-88 metaG | ecosystem: Engineered > Solid waste > Landfill > Unclassified | place...
CAAATCATCCATCTACTCCAGATTGTTCTACGTGTTATGGTGCAGGTATTATTTCTGGATGGAATTGTTATAATTATAATGGTGTTTATTGTTGGTAATCCAATCCCTTTATTGCAGTATTTCTAGCTCTAAGGTAAAAATTAAAACCTAACATGAATTCAAAAATATTCAAAGCGTACGATATTAGGGGTATTTATCCTGAAGAATTAAACGAGGAAGCAGCTTATAAAATAGGGGCTGCTTTCTCTGTTTTTATTAAGAAAGTTTCTAATAAGGAAAATCCACAAATAGCCGTAGGGCGTGATAATAGAAAATCTTCGGATGCGCTTTTTACTGAATTGGTAAGAGGAATAATTAGTCAGGGAGCCGATGTCATAGATATTGGTTTATCAACTACCCCAACTCTTTATTTTTCTGTTACTAATTATGATTATGATGGGGGAGTTAATGTTACCGCCAGCCACAATCCAAAAGAATATAATGGATTTAAACTAGTAAGAGAAAAAGCAATTACTTTAAGTGATGTTTCTGGAATAGAAGAGATTAAAGAAATGGTAATTGCTAATGATTTTTCTGAGATTGAAAAAAAGGGAAAGATTATTAAAAAAGATGTTTCAGTTGATTATATCTCAGCCAATAAAGCAAAGAATAGTTTTGATATTAAAATGGTAGTTGATACGGCGAATAGTGTATCAGGCCTCCTTGTTCCTCAAATATTTAATCAAACTATTCTTACACATATTTTTAGTGAGCTCGATGGAAATTTTCCTAATCACGAACCCGATCCATTTAAAAAAGAGAATATAGAGCAGTTTCAAAAAATAGTTGTTGAGAATAAGGCTGATTTAGGGGTGGCCTTTGATGGAGACGGAGATAGGGTTTTCTTTGTTGATGAAAAAGGAGAAGCTGTCTCTTCCGATATGATATTGGCATTAATTTCTTCAATGATTCTTAAAAACAATCCAAGCAATAAAATACTTTATGATGTTCGTTGCAGTAATATTGTTAAAGAGATAGTAGAAGGTTTGGGAGGGGAAGCGATTATAAGCAGAGTCGGTCATTCTTTTATTAAGGCCTTGATGAGAGAAAAGGATATTCTTTTTGGAGCTGAATATTCTGGCCATTATTATTTAAAACAAGGAGATAGCTATTACGAATCTTCATATTTTGTTGTTTTTAAAATATTAGAAGAAATGAAAATAACTGGAAAGAAATTATCAGAATTAGTTGAACCGTTTAAAAAATATTATCATTCAGGAGAGATTAATTTTAAAGTTGATAATAAAGAAGAGATTATTGATAAAGTTAAAAGTAGATATATCGATGGTAAACTATTAACAATTGACGGAGTCAGAATTGATTTTGATGACTGGTGGTTCTCTATCAGATCTTCTAATACTGAGCCGATATTAAGATTGATTGTTGAAGGAAAAAATAAGGAGATAATGAAAGAAAAGTTAAAAGAAATTCAACAAATAATTCAAGCCTAATAAGCTTGATTTTTTTTATGATTGTGTTATACAAGAAATGTTCGCGCTGGGAGGTTCGGACATATGAAATTGAGTTTTATTGAGCACGAAAGCGATTTCATAGGTCTGGATTTAATCCCCGATGGAGATGAAGACAGGCTTTTTTGTAGGGAAATTAATAAGGCCTTTAAGGCTGGAGACCTACATATGCGTATAGATAAATCGTGCTTAGTGATTGAGTACGATGGTGAAAGTCGCTCTTTTCCAATTAAACAAAAAGAGTGTGAGATGATTGAGAAAAGTCTCAATGCAGTCTTCAATGGAACCATACGTTTTTTAATCGGTTCTATGTTAGTCTATGATTCTCTTTCCAAGGAATATTATTGTATCTGCATTTTAAGATTTCTTGGGAAAGCAAAAAATGAAAATGATTCACAGCAAAAACTTGTTAAATCATACATTCCTCCATTGGAAAGCAATAAGAAGCCCAATAAGAATAGGCCAAGCTTATTTATCCAAAGGAGATTAATAAACGAACCATTCTTTATCGTTAACAATCGCCCCTTATTCAAGATGGTTGGCAAACAATCAGATCAAGGGAAGTTGATAAAATAAAAAAAGGACACAATATTAAATAGGTCCTCTTTTTTTATACACAATATTAAATTATTTCAATCCCATATTTTTTCTAACCTTTTTCATTATTTCTTCAGCTATCTCTCTGGCTTTCTTAGCTCCTTTTTCTAGAACTTCATTAACGTATTCAGGATTGTTTTCCAATTCTTTCCTTTTCTGCCTTATTGGTTCTAATTTTTCAATCAGCAAATTAGCTAGAGCTTTTTTGAAATCTCCATATCCTTTTCCTTTAAATTCATTTTCAATTTCTTTAAATGTTTTATCTGAGAATAAGGAATAGATGGTCATTAAATTAGAAACTCCTTTTTTGTTTTTTGCATCGTATTTAATTTCTTTTCCTGAGTCGGTTGTGGCTGATATTATCTTTTCTTTTATCTCTTTTGGCGTATCAAATAAGCCAATGCATCCTTTTACATCGTCAGTTTTTGACATTTTCTTTTCAGGGAATTGTAAAGACATAATTGTTGCTCCCTGTTCAGGAACCATGGCTTTGGGCAACTTGAAGACCTTACTATATTTTTTATTGAATTTTTCAGCGATATTTCTAGTTAATTCAACATGCTGAGTCTGGTCTTTTCCAATTGGAACAATATCAGTATCATAGAGAAGGATGTCAGCGGCCATTAAGACAGGATAATTAAAGAGTCCAGCGTTAATATATTCAGGATGCTTTTTTGATTTATCTTTAAACTGAGTCATGCGACTTAATTCTCCAAAAGGAGTAATTGTTCCTAATAACCAAGCTAACTCAGCAACTTCTTTTACGTCTGATTGAATAAAGAGGGAACACTTGTCTGGATTTAAGCCAACCGCTAAATATGTAGCAGTTAAATCAAACATCTTTTTCTGAAGAGTCTTTTCTTCATAAGGAGTGGTGATGGCATGCCAGTCAACAATACAGAAAAGGCAGTCTTCTTTATCTTGAAGATTGATCCATTGTTTTACTGCTCCTAAATAATTTCCGATATGTATTTCGCCCGTAGGCCTAATCCCTGAAAATACTCGCATATTTTTATTTATTAACGTATATTATCCTACTTCAATAATTACTGGTAAGACCATCGGTCTTCTTTTTGTCTTTTGGAAGAGAAAATCTCCTAAGGTATTTCTGACATTGTCTTTTATATATGTCCAATTAACAACTTGTCCCGAAGCCGTAGCTTTTTCAATTGTTTGGACAATCTTTTTCCTTGTCTGGTAAAGAAGATCTTTCGATTCTCTTAAGTAGACAAAGCCACGAGAAATGATATCAGGAGAGTCTTGGACTTTTCCTGTTTTTCTATTGACTACGGCTATTATAACAAAGATACCGTCTTTTGCTAAGGCCTGCCTGTCTCTTAATACTATTTCTCCGACGTCTCCGACTCCAAGGCCATCCACCATAATATATTCTGATGGAACAACCTTCTTTTCAATGTAGGCTTTTTCAGGAGTAATGTTAATTATCTGTCCATTGTCGGCAAGAATAACATTTTCTTCTTTAAATCCGCATTCTGTCTGCGCTAAGTTTGAATTGGCGAAAAGCATAGAGAATTGTCCATGAACGGGCATGAAGAATTTAGGATTCATCAACTTGATCATCTGTTTTAATTCATCTCTCTTAGCATGGCCTCCAGCATGAATATCCATCATTTTGTAATGGAAGACATTAGCTTTTTGTCTCATTAAATCATCTTTAAGCATTTGAACAGTTCTTTCGTTTCCTGGAATAACCGAAGACGAGAAGATAATCGTATCTCCTGGCTTAATAGCAATTGAAGGATGTTCTCCTGTTACTATTTTCATCAATCCAGCATTTTCTTCTCCCTGAGCTCCAGTACAAAGAATAACTACATTTTTGTCTGGCAAGGAATTAGCATCAGCAACTTTTTTCAAAATAGTTCCTTTTTGAGATTTTAAATATCCCAGCTTTTTACATATTTCTACGTTGCTTTTCATACTGTGTCCGATAAAGCCAACCTTGCGATTATGCTTTTCAGCAATAGTAATTGCTTGTTGAACTCTATTTACCAGAGAAGAGAAGGTGGCCATAATGATTCTTCCTTTGGCTGATTCGAAAATCTTATTCATATTTTCAAAGATTTCTTTTTCAGACAAAGAATGTCCTTCTTCTTCGGCTCCGGTTGAGTCTGACATCAAAAGAGTAATTCCTCTTTTGCCGATTTCTTCTAGTTTTTTAAAATTAGTTGGTTCTTCATTAACAGGGAAGTTGTCGAATTTAAAATCAGAAGTATGGACAAAGTTTCCGACCGGAGTCTTGATGAATAGTCCCATATTATCGGGAATGTTGTGGTTTTGTCTGAAGAATTCTACTTCGAACTCTCCTAATTTTACAACAGATCCGTCCTTAATTTCATTAAGGTCTAATTTAGGATGGTCAGTAAATTCTTCTTGCCTCTTCATAATAATTCCGCGGGCAAGAGGAGCGGCGTAAATAGGAGGATTTCCTATTCGGTGAGCAATATATGGAATTGCTCCAATGTGGTCATAGTGACCATGAGTAATTACTATTCCTTCCACTTTCTTGTATCTGTTGTTTTCCAAGAGATAAGAAATGTCTGGAATAATGTAATCGATTCCTGGCATGTCTTCTTCGGGCATACGGAAACCAGCATCAATAATTAATATTGATTCTTTGTATTCTAGAACCATCATATTTCTACCGACCTCTCCTAGTCCTCCTAGAGGGATAAGCCTTACTGACTCATCATTAGGCTGAGGCTGCTTGATATAATTCTTTTTTACAGTCGGCTTTTTGTGGTGGTATTGTTTTCTGCCACCTTCGTGCCGAGTGTGTTGTGTTGGTGCCTTTATTGGCACCGGTGTTTGTGTTTCGTTTATCATATTTATTTTACTATCGGATAATTTTGAGGGAAAACTCCCGATTTAATAATGGATTGTTTATTTTCGCGAATCCAGTTATATAGTTTTTCCACTCCCTCTTGTGGCGAGACCTTGGGTGACCAGTTAAAGTCACTCTTTGCTTTGCTTATTTCGGAAATGTAGGCTTTTTGGTCTCCTGGCCTCCATTCTCCGAATGAATATTTAAATTTGTTGTTATCTAGTTTTTCTATAATCTCAAACAGTTCCCAGATTGACAATGAGTATTCTAATCCTCCGCCAATGTTATAGGCCTTGCCTCTGGTTGTTTTTATATTATTTAATGCGGCGTCATAGGCATCTAAGACGTCATCGATATATAAGACATCTCTAACTTGTTTTCCATCGCCATAAATCGTTACAGGTCTGTTAAAGAGTAGGGAATTGATGAACCAAGCTAACCAGCCTTGCTCTTCAATACCAAACTGATGGGGTCCATAAATACCTGACTGTCTGAATACAACTGTTTTTAATCCGTAAATTCTAGCCCAATCAAGAGTGTATTGATCTCCTGTCCCTTTTGAGCAACCATATGGTCCGTGAAAATCTAAACTTCTGTTTTCAGAAATTCCTTTGAAATTTTTGTATTCGTATCTTTTTTCTTTTTCTACTGTTTCCAAATCATTCATTTCTCCGTACACTTTATTAGTACTGGTGTAGAGTAGGGCAGCTTCAGGAGTTTCTTTTCTTAAAGCTTCTAAAACATTGAATGTTCCTAGGGCATTAATTTCAAAATCTTCTCTCGGCTTTTTAACTGAGGTAACCATCGTCACCTGAGCCGCTAAATGTAAAACTAGGTCAGGCTTGTATTTTCTAAACGTTGATTCTAGTTTATTAATATTTCTAATATCTCCTTTAACAATAATAATATTCTTATCTTGTTTTAGCCAGTTTAAATTTTCTTTTGATCCAATCCTTGAGAGATTGTCATAGACAACAACTTTGTATCCTTTTTTAGAATAATAATTAGAAGCGTTTGAACCAATAAATCCGCAACCTCCAGTTATGAGAATAGTTTTTTCTTGCATATTATTTTAGGAAATCGAGATTTTCTGGAACCTCTTTCAATGGTTCCTCAAATCTTATTTCTGGGATATCATTATAGTTATTATTTTTAATCCAACCTTTTATAGTATAGAAATAGGCAGCACCTTTTTTATTTTCAAATGGTTCATAGTCAGAACAACATTCTGGGCTTACCCAATTAGCTAGTTTAAGAGTTTCTTTAGCCGAAGGATTGATAGTTATGTGCCCATATCCTTTATTAACAATAGCAACATCGCCTTTAATAGCTTTAACAGCATAGATATCTTCTACCTTATCAACTCCTTTTTGCATAAGGAAAATTGCTTCTCCTTCAAGAACAATATACATTTCAGAGTGGCTTGAAGAATGAAAATGGCCCTTAGTTTTAACAAATTCATCTCCCATTAAAAATGGAGGAACAACAGTAATATCGTATCTTAAACCTTTTTCTTCTTTGACTCCACGGTACATGTAATATAATTCTTGCTCAGGATTAGCCTTAGCAGTTCTTTCATCAAGGAGAACGTTTTCAATATCTTTTATTCTCCTGATATCAGGATTTTTTAATTCTTCTATTTCCATACTCTTTTTTCTTTAATATACCAATTTGAAATATCAACGAATCTTTTTGATGGTTCGATAATTTTTTCAGTTAATACTCCTTTTACATTTTTATTTATCAAATACAAGTAATCGGTAGTGAAAAGGGGAATGGCTGGAGCATCATCGATTATTATATTTTGTAAATCTTCCAGTGCTTTTTTCCTATTTTCATCTTCAAAGTTAGAATACTTTCTTGCTTTTTCCATAAAAGTGTCAGCTTTATCGCTTTGATATAGAGAAAGATTCAATCCTGGATCTACTCTTTGGGAAGAGTGCCAGAAGGGAATCGGATCAGGAATGCCACCTAATTTTTCTCCAAAAAGCAGAATATCAAAATTTCTTTCTCTAATAACTTTTTTAATATCAGTTTCATTTACGGTTTGAATCTCAATCGTTATTCCTTGCTTTCCCCATTGTTCCTTAATTAAATTTGCTGTTGCAATCAAGGTTGGATTATCTGTAGTTTTTAAAATAAAAGATAAAGGTATTTCCTCGCTGGGAACAGCGAAACAAACTTCATTTAATTTTTTAATTGTTGCTCCAGCAACCTTGCCGGTTCCCGAAGTTAAATTATTTGGAGTAAGAATATCGTCTTTGTATTTTTCTTGGAATTTAATAACAGCAGCCTTGGTTTCCTGTCCGAATTGTCCAGAAATGGTTCCCGATGGGTATATTTCTGAATCAGCGGCTAGACATTCTTGAAGTTTTTTAACATCAGCGTTATTGCTTCCGACTTGTAATGTTTGACTAAATTTAAAACCACTTGATTTCTCTATAATCTTCTTTCTAGATCCATCTTTTAAGACATAGCCATTCTTATCTAATATGCTTTGTCCTTTGGTTTCATCATAAGATAAGACGCTAGTAGGATTACTTAATCCATAGAAAGAGGGAAGAAGGAATGAATCAATTATTTCTCCTTTATCATTTAAGACTTTATCTGCTATTTCTTGTTTATTTGTTAAGTAAGAAAAAGCTTGCCTCAATTCTTTTGTGTCAAAAGGTTTTTTTTGATTATTTAAGAATACAGCAAAATAATTAGGAGTCTTCAAAGAATATAAATTGTATTTCTTAAAGTTTTTTTCTGTATAATTGCTCAATTCAATATTTCCCGAATCAAGATTTCCCTTTTTTAAATTATTAAGTAAATCTTCTTCGCTGTTATAGAAATAGAAATCAACTCTTTGAATATGGGGGATATTACCATAATAATCTTTATTTACATTAAGAATCATTGACTTAATGCTTTTATCATTTCTTTGCAGCGTCTTGCTAACCATATATGGACCGCTACCAATAGGAGACAAGACATTCAATTCTGTGTTAGATGTTATTGATTGAACATTAACATCTTTCCAGATATGCTTAGGCAGTATTTTCAAATTAACTAATGATTCTTCGAATCCGCTGTAAGTCTGTTTTAATTTAAAAAGAGCTTGATAATCAGAAATTTTTTCAATTTCTACTCCTTGCCAATTGGTTCTTAGAGGAGACAAATATTCAGGATCTTGGACTAAATCAATGGTGAAAATGACGTCATCAATAGTTAAAGGTGTTCCGTCGTGCCATTTAGCATTTTCTTTAATAGAAAAGTTGATAGTCTTTCCATTGTCTTCTATTGAATATTCGTTGATTAAATCGGGGACAATGTTTCCATTGTTGTCGTAGGTCATCAAAGAAGAAAAGATAAGCTCGGTTAGATCTTTATCAATATCTGACATGGGAGCGTAAAGAGGATTAATGAATTGTGGCTGTCCTAATACCCCCTCTCTTATCCTCCCGTAATCTGCTGGAACTACATTGGTGTTTTTAATATAGAATGAAGAGACTAGGAAGATGAGAGAAGAGATAAATAACGTTAAAAGAATGCCAAAGGCAATTTTTTCTTTCTTTTCTAAAACATTAAAGAAATGCAGCCATTGCTTTTTCGATGGCCACTTGCCACCAGAAAGAGTATTGTTGTTTTTTAAATTCATTAAATTAGTATACCAAGTTTAGCACGGTAAGAGCTAAGAAAGCGATGGTCAAAATTACAGTTGCCCACAAGAGTTTCTGTTGGAACCCTCTTCTTGTACTGTAAACCTCTCCGCCTCCTCCGAAAGCAGAACCTAATGCTGTTCCTCTCTGTTGAAGAAGAATAACAATAATAATTAAAACCGAAATTATTGATTGTGCGATAAGTAGATTGTTGTTCATTTTATTTAAAAGCCATTGAGGAAAGTTTTTCTGTTCCCCAGATGATTAAAGTAGTAAAAAATAGATTATTAATTCCGAAGATTTCAAACATGTCGGCAGGGAATAAAGCATCAACCAACCAAACCAAGAACATCATTATAACAATTGAGAAAAGGTTTAAAGTGATTATTCTTAGAGGTAAGGTGACAAGAGAGAGGATTGGCCTAACAAAGAATATTAACAAACCAACAACCGCACCAACAAGCAATATGGTTGTAAAACTTCCGTCATAGGTTACTCCAGGTTTCAAGAAATATGCAGCAATGCCTATTCCTATTATTCCAGAGAGCAGTTTGGCTATCAAACTATTCATATATAGTAATGTTACCAGATTTGCGTTAAAAGTCAACAGCATGATATGATATTTATATAGATTATAATATTTTAATATTTTATGAACCAGAAGAAAACTTTAAGCATAGTAGTAATTTTATTAGCTTTTGCCACTGCTATATACTTTGAGCCTATAATGCCAACAAGAATGGCTTCCCATTGGAACTGGCAGGGCAATGTTGATGGCTATATGAATAAAGATTGGGCATTGTTTTCTATCCCTTTCTTGATGATTGCTTTAACCGTTCTCTTGTATTTTGTCCCTAAAATAGATCCACAAAAGAAAAATATTGAGAAGTTCTGGAATTCTTACGATAACTTTATTCTTGTTTTCAATATTTTCATGCTTTATCTTTATTCAATGACAATTGTTTGGAGTATGGGATTTAGTATGAATATGAATGTAGTTTTAATGCCCGCGTTTGCTTTCCTTTTCTATTTCTGTGGTGATTTGATAAAAAATGCGAAAATGAACTACACTATTGGCATTAGGTTTCCATGGACGCTAGCTAATGAAACTGTTTGGGATAAAACACATAAATTAGGAGAGAAATTGTTCAAATTAACTGCTTTAAGTACTTTTATTGGAGTTTTTTTCAGTCAATATGCTGTATGGTTCATGTTTGTTCCATTGATAATTTCAATTGTTTATCTTTTTATCTATTCTTATCTTGAATATCAGAAAGTAAAATAATGCAACTAAGAAATGAAAATAAAACCATTATCAAACAATATTATTATCGAACCATTAAAGGGAGAAAATAAAACAAGGGGAGTGTTAATTCTTCAATCAGCTGAAAAAGAAAGACCTCAGCAAGGAAAAGTGATTGCTGTTGGTCCAGGAAAAAAGAATTCTCAGGGAAAAGCCATAACTATCGACATTAAGAAAGGCGACGTTGTTTTATTTAGCAAATACAGTCCCCATGAAATAATAATTAGCGACAAAGAATATTTAGTTTTAAAAGAAGAAGATATTTTAGGAATAATTCAAGATTGACACAAACCTTTTAACAAGATAGAATTTTATTAATATTAAAAATGAAAAAAAGACATTTTATTGTTCTTTTTTTATTTTTGTTCATTATTTCGATTGTTGTAATTTTTACAAACGGTCAATCAGCAATCGAAGCCTCAGAGAGCTTGAATAAAGATAAAATTAAAACAGTAGCTCAAAATATATTAAATAAGGCGAGCGAAAAAGTAGAAGAATCTGCTCCTGTTGTCACAGAAAAAATTAAAGAAACAGTAGCTTCAACATATAAAGTAATTCAAGAAAAAGGGGAAGAAGCAATTAACACAATGATTATTGAGCCGTCTATGGGAGTAATTAAAAATGTGGTTAAAAAAGTTATTTCAACTAGTTCATCAATTTTGACCAGTGAAGATATTAAAGAAGTATTGGCTAATAATGGAGACAATAGCTGTGATTGCCAATAGGGAATTGACATGTTGCGAATAGTGTAATACAATTGTATTATACAATAAAAAATAAAGTTATGCGTAAAGTATTAAGTATTTCGATCACAGACGTTCTTGAAAAAGAAATTAAAAAAAGAACAAAACAAAGAGGATTTAATTCTGTTAGCGATTATATTAAAAGTCTTTTAATTGTTGATGAAGACTTGATTTCCGAAGAAGAGTTATTAGAAGATATTAAGTCTGGACAAGAAGATTATAAGAAAGGAAAGGTTATTAAAGCTAAATCTATCGCGGATTTAATTGAGAATGCTGATAAATATAAGACTCAATTAAATGGAAAATAATATTTATTATTCTCCAAGATTTTTAAAAAGGCTTGATGATTTGCCTCAAGAAATTATTGATTTAACAATAAAAAAAGAAGAGATATTCAAGAAAAATCCTTGGCATCCATCATTAAGAGTCCATTCTTTAAGGGGTGAACTTAGGGGGTACTGGTCTATAAGTATTAACAAACAGTATCGTATTATTTTTGAACACAAAGGAAACGGAGATACGCTCTTCTTGTCTATCGGTAAGCATGATATCTACAAGAATCTTTAATTTGTTTCTTTTTCTGGTATAATAAAATAAAAACATGGAAAACATATACATCATATCATCAATAATCGTTCTTTTCCTTCTCTTTATTCTAGGAAATTTTTTAGTATTGTTAAAAGTAAAAAATCAGACTGTTAAAGCCTTTAAGGAAGTAGATGACTATTTAAGAAAGAAGATCGAGCTAGCTAATCAAGTTCTTTCAGAAATATCTAAATATGTTTCCTATGAAAAAGATTTTGTAAAGAATGTTTCTAATGCTAAGAAAAAGGCAGAAGAAGCTAAAACAGTTGAAGAAAAAAAGGAAGCAGGTAATCTTTTATCAATCGTTTTGAAGGCTGCTTTTTCTGCTTCTGATAAATATCCAGAATTAAAGTTTTCTCAAAAATTAAATCAGTTGAAAAAGGAAATTGATGAGATAGAAGAGGGAATAGATTCTTTTAAGACTTTATTTCAAGAATTAGGAGAAACATTAAAGAAGCTCTTGAAAAGCAAGCCGTTTGGTGTAATATATGATTTGTTCAAGAAAGAGACAAAAGTAGTTAAAGAAGAAGTTAAAAAAGTTAAAAAGAGAATAGTTAAAAATAAGAAAAAATAATATGTCAATAATAATTGTTGTCTTAGGAATAGTATTTATTATTTTGTTGTATGTTATGGGGGCATACAATAGTCTTGTTACCTTAAAGAATAGAGTAAAAGAAGCATGGTCAGATATTGACGTTCAATTGAAGAGAAGATATGATTTGATTCCTAATCTTATTGAAACCGTAAAAGGTTATGCTTCTCACGAAAAAGAAACTTTTGATAGAGTTATTGAAGCAAGAAGCAAAGCTATGTCAATAACTGGGATAAAGGAAAAAGGAGAGGCAGAAAATGCTTTATCAGGAACTTTAAAGAGTTTATTTGCTTTATCAGAAAGTTATCCTGATTTGAAAGCCTCAGTTAACTTTCTTGAATTACAGAAAGAATTAACTGATACGGAAGATAAAATCCAGGCTTCAAGAAGATTTTACAATGGCAATGTTATGGATTTTAACACTAAATTGGAAATGTTCCCTTCAAATATGATTGCACAAATGTTCGGATTTAAAGTTTCTGAATTCTTTGTAGCCGAAGAGGGAGAAAAAGTAGCACCAAAGGTCAGTTTTTAATAATCTAAATTTTAAAGTTATGAAAAATATTTCTAAATGTATTTTAAAGCAGAAAAAGAGACTAAGAAGGAAATTCAATAAGCTTACCGAGAGAGACAAGAAGAGAAGGGGGCTTGATGATAACAAATAGTATGCCAACGCTATACAATATAGCCGATTCTAATGTTAGGAAAACATGGTTTCTAATAACCATTTTTCTTGTTTTTGTTATCCTTTTAGGATGGCTTTTTAGTTATCTTTTGGATAGTTCTGCCATATTGTGTATAGCTGTTATTTTCAGCGTTTTAACTAGTATTTCTTCTTACTGGTATTCGGATAAGATCGTTTTAGTAACCACAGGAGCAAAACCAATCGAAAAAAAAGATAACCCAGAATTATATAGAATCGTTGAGAATCTTTGTATTACTGCGGGACTCCCTGTACCGAAGATATATATTTTAAATGAAGCTCAGCCCAATGCTTTTGCTACGGGTAGAGATGAAAAGCATGCAGTGATTGCTGTAACTAAAGGACTTTTAGGAAAATTAGAAAAGAAAGAATTAGAAGGAGTAATTGCTCATGAATTATCTCATGTTAAAAACAAAGACATACTATTGCAAACCGTAGTTGTTGTTTTGGTGGGAGTAATTACAATTATTACAGATTTGTTTTTAAGAATTAGTTTTTGGGGAGGAAATAGAGATAATGATGATAACAATAATGCTAATGCAATAATGTTGGTTTTAGGAATTGCAGTTGCGATATTGGCTCCAATTGCGGCAACCATCATTCAATTGTCAATTTCTAGAAAAAGAGAATTTTTAGCTGATGCTTCCGGAGCATTGCTAACTAGATATCCAGAAGGACTAGCTAGTGCCCTAGAAAAGATTGCTAGCGATAATAGCCAATTGAGAACAGCCAGCAGTTCCAATGCTCATCTTTTTATTTCTTCTCCTTTTAGAGGAAAAGAAACTAAGAGCTGGTTTAATAAATTATTTATGACTCATCCTCTAATTGAAGAGAGAGTAGCTAATTTGAGAGGGATGAAGATATAATTCAGGAGAGGTACAAAAGCGGCTTAATTGGCAGTCCTGGAAAGACTGTGTGCGGAAACGTACCGAGGGTTCGAATCCCTCCCTCTCCGCCATGTTTTGTGTTGACAAATAATGCATATATTGTATTATACATAAAGTTCATCATGACCAAAATTACTATTAGGACGGTTGAGGAATATGATTCTGTTAAGGATCAGAAACTCAAAAAGGAACTGCAGGAGGACATTCAAGTCTTTGAAGAGTTCATAAGGCTTCATAAAAAAGAATTGAAAAACTACGCGAATGACAGATATCCCCTTAAAAGAGAGATTAATTTCATTGCAGTGTCAATCAATTTCTCTCATGGCCCTGGAACTTGTAGGAGTCTCGAAGTAGTGATTTATCCTGCTACTAATGTGGCTACTCCCAATAAAAATGATTATCTCGTTGAATCTTTTTCAACGGATGACATCGGTGGACGTAAAGTTTGGTTTAAAGTTTTTAGACTAGAAAATAAAAAAGACTCATAATATTTTTTGATGAATCATTAAAAGGTAAATAGGGTCTTTTATTATTTTTATCTATGTAAGAAATACTTGACAAAATGTATACAATACTATACATTGGAAATATAAGAATAATACACGTTAATATGTCATATAAAAATTTCAAGATTGCAAGAATATTAATTGCTTTCTTTCTCGCGATGACAGTTTCTATTGCCGTAAGCATGGAAAATGTTTTGCTCGCTGTTTCAGCTGTTGGAATAGGAATGATAACAATGCTTTTAATAAAGAAAAATGTTAAAGCAGTAATGGTTGATGAAATGGTTAAGAGCATTGCTGGCAAGTCTGCTCTCATGGCTTATAGTATTGTTGTTCCTGTCTTAGCTATTTTTTCTTTGGTTTTTATGTTTTCTAGTTTAAGCAATCGAGATTCTTATTTCTATAACTTAGGAATGATATTCAGCTATATAGTTTTATTTAATATGGCAGTTTATTCTATCTCTTATTACTATTACAGAAAAAAATATGGCTCAGATGAAGAATAACATTAAAGTGTTAAGAGCCGAGAAGGGAATAACTCAGGAGGAGTTAGCTGAAAAAGTTGATGTAACTAGGCAGACTATTATTGCCATTGAAAAGAATAAATATATTCCTTCTTTGGAGCTAGCCTATAAAATATCTTTGTTTTTCAATAAGAAAATTGAGGAGATTTTTAAATATTTCTAGCTTTTTATTTTTAATTAATATATAATATTATTAATGAATAAATTAAATCCAAAAACAGAGGAAGGAGTCTTGGTAATAACAGCTCTTTTTGTTCTTGTTTCTTCAATGATTAATGCGGCTGTTTCAATAGTTTTGGCCTTGGCCAGCTTGTCCGTATTTTTTGCATATAATTTGATGACAAAAAAGCAATGATTTTTGTAACTAGTAATCATCAAAAGCTTAAAGAATTTGAGTCAATTTTGGGAATTAAATTAAATCATTCAGACATTGATTTAGATGAAGTTCAATCTGTTGAGGTTGAAGAAGTGGCAGTTCATAAAGCTAAACAAGCTTATGAATTATTAAAAGAGCCAGTGATTGTTGAAGATACGGGATTATATTTTGAAGAATTAAATGGATTGCCAGGAGCTTTAATTAAGTTTTTTGTTAAAAAACTAACATTAAATCAAATTTGTTCTCTAATTAAAGAAAACAGAAAAGCAATGGCCATCACTTGTATAGTTTTTTTTGATGGACAGGAATTAAAGACATTTAAGGGGGAAACAAAAGGGGAAATAGCTAGTGAGCCAAGAGGAGTTAATGGCTTTGGCTGGGATCCTATTTTCATTCCCGAAGGATATAGCCAAACATTCGCTGAAATTACTTCCGAAGAAAAAGAGTATAAGTTTATGCGAAAGGAGGCAATCAAGAAGTTAAAATTGTTTTAGGCACACACATTCTGCACTTTCTTTCTTAGGGCTTCATTAGGTGTTAATCCATTTAAAGCGCAATGTTCTGTGTTATTATACTCCTCGTTCCAAACGAGGATCTTATGTCTCAAATCTATCACGCTTTTAAATTTAAATCTATCGTAGAAATGTTCTTGATCAGTTCGGTGACTGCGTTCAACTCGGCCATTCTGAGCTGGTTTACCAGGATCAATCAAG
>Ga0172381_10003945_pt1 | contig 15519 bp, 12 predicted proteins | sample Leawel6488metaG_FD_119754 | JGI IMG/M metagenome (GOLD analysis project Ga0172381, IMG submission 119754) | Leachate microbial communities from a municipal landfill in Southern Ontario, Canada - Leachate well 64-88 metaG | ecosystem: Engineered > Solid waste > Landfill > Unclassified | place...
CCAAAATATACACTTTATTTGGGACAATGTTGTGGCGGTAATGCAACTATTGAAGCATCATCGTTTGAAGAAGCGAAAAAAGAATTTTATACTAATATAGAAAAATATACAAAACCATATGGCGATATTCAAGTTGTAGAAGAGTAATTTTTTTCGTATCATTTTTTATCTTTAATATTTTTTTCGTATCATTTTTTCTTTTATTTGATACGAAACGTTCCACCTTAACGAATTAAGTATTTATATTCATATATATTTTGTTTTTCTGTAAGGTGATTATTAATGGTTGAATGGTCTGGTTATATTCATCCTACGAATAAGGTAATTGTCGAAGGTGAACCTCGTCAACTTGACCGCACTGCGGAAGAGGCGGGGATTAAACCTGGAATGGTTGTCTGTCGTGGGACTACTCAGGATTTAGTTAAGATTGGTGATTTTACTCGGAGAGCATTAGGTTTTGCTGGTTATGAACAGTCGTTTGTCGGCGGGAATGATTCTACGAGTATTTATACGCGTAATCGCCCCGAAGGGTTGACTGGTACGTATGCGATTAATGCAAAGATTCCGGTTCTGTATCTTGCAAATTTCACTGTGTTATCTAAAATGTATGCTGGTAGTGCTGCATTGAAGGGTGACGATCTTGCTCTGTTCTCTGGTGGATATCTTGTTGCTGGTAAGCAGGTGAAGGGCGGTTTTGCTGTTCGTTTGCCGTTCACGAAGAATACAACTGAAGTTAGTACCGGATTCGTTATTCCTCAATATGTTATTGTGAATGATGTCTATATCGAGGCGACGACTGTTGCTAGTGGGTCGCATATCGATGTTGGTCTCGCCGAAGTAACTGGTGCGGAAACTGGTGGAGATGCAGATGGTTTCCTTGATGGGGAATCGTGTGTTACTGCAGGATATGTTCAGCATGTTCAGTTCAATGCAACTGCGGGAAATAATACACTTGGTGCACTGTTAGTTGCATCGGATATTACGTCTGCGGATACCCCTGCATTGGTTTACTCGATTCCGAAACGCCATATTGGTGACGGTGTTGCGAAAACGATCACGTACACGACTTCGAATCATACCGTTGCTGGTAATATTTGGGTTGTGTTTGATGGGTTGCAGGTTGTTGGTATGTCGGTTGAAGATGTTGTTGCTGGTGCGAATGTACTGGTGCGGTCCACGCTTTGAGGTGATGTGATATGGTAAATGGTCCTTATATTTTACCGCCTGAATTTTATATGCGGGCGAAGAAAGCAGTTATTTCTGCTGCGCGGAAAACCAGTATTTGTCGTGACTTAGTTTCGGTTCAGGCAAATCTTGGTGGTGTTGGAGTTCAGAATTGGAGTTGGAATAAAGAAGGCGAGATGTCGGATGCTCAGTTGAGTTGGAACTTCACACAGACGAGTGAAGATCAGATCGCTCTCTCCCGTGATTCGACGCGGATTCCTGTTCTGCACAAAGAGTTTAAACTCGATTATCGTGATCTTGCTGCTGCTCAGGCGAATGGGTATCCTTTGACGACGAAGAACATTAGTGCTGCGTCATACAAGGTTATGAATCTTGAGAATAAGTTGATTCTCGATGGTTGGAACCCCAAGGGTACTACGACTGCATCCGATTATGAAGTGAAAGGTCTGTATCAACAGGCAGGTAACGAGGTTACTGATTCGCTTGATTTCGGCACGTATGGCAATGCTCTTGCTGCTATTAAGGCGGCGAAGATCAAGTTTATTGAGGATGAAATTTATGGTCCCTTTAATCTGGTTATCAACGACGTTCAGTCGTTTGAACTTGAGCAGTCCGAGCATTCTACCAAGGATCTGATGGAGTGGGATCAGGTTACGCGGATTCTAAATGGTGGGCGCATTATTACGACCCCGTTCCAACCTGTTAATACTGGGTTGGTTATTCCGATGAAGGATGCACTTCAGGCGGAGATGCTGATTACTCAGGATATGAGTATGTATACTGAACAGGAAGCGAAAACTCGCGATTTCTGGGGTCAGATTTACGAGTGTGTCACTCTCGTTGTCTATGAGCCGAATTCGATCTGTCGGTTGACTAAAATCTAAATAACCCCTATTTTTAGGGTATATGGTGGTATTATGGGATGGGCAGAAGTTGCAGATGTGCGTACACTTGTGTATACGGCAGAAGCAGACAGTCAGGTAGAAAAATCCCTTGATAGTGCCAAAAAAGATATCGAAGCAATCACGGGTTCAATCATTGGTATTGTTCCCGATACTCTTTTCAATGCTCACAAATATCTTTCCGCAATTACTCTCATGAATTTTATGATTACAAGTGGTGAACTTGCATACATGAATAAAATGGGGCCGGATCAGACATACAATAAACCAGAGGATATGATTGCTCGATATCAGAAAAAGTTTGAACAGTCAATGGCACAATATGGGTATTCTACAAATGCCGCGTCATTGTACGCTGTGATTAAATTGGAGGAAGTATGAGTGGTGATATCGATGAATTATTGAATGGAAATGATAAACAATGTGGATTAGATTCCAATGTTATGTATATGCCGCGTAATGAATGTTATCAATTGCGTTATAATTTTAAACAGACAGTCAATGATAAATTTGAACGAATAGAAGAAAAACAGGAAAAGCGTGATGAAAAAATAGATAAAAAATTGGATGATATTTATAAAAAACAGGACTCGATTAATAATCGTTTACTTGGAATTTTTGCAAGTGTAATAGCAGGTATTGTCATTGCTGTTGTTATATACGTATTACCTTGATTATCTATTTATATTTTCTTTTTCTTTATTCTTTCATGACTGAGAAAATGCGAATGCGTACAAAATTATTACGATATGGGCAATTATATACATTTACCAGAATAACAGATTCTACTCTTACTAATCCCACTGCGACACAAACTGCGTATAAAACAAAAAATAAGACTACTACCACATATACGGAACGTGCAATTGTTCACCCTGCGCGTGCATACGATGTTCATTCTAATACGTATATTATTAATTTTGAAGGTGGAGAAGAAAAGAAAGGTATCATTACTGTCCAATTAGATCATACTACGAATGTTATGGAAGATGATTATATCACAACTGCGGATGGAAAATATAAACTCATGGCAAAAGAAACATATGGTGAATTGGTATTAATTGAAGGGCACATGGAGAAGTAATGGCGCAAGTTGCAAACTTTCCGATGTCATTGGGAAATTTTATTAATTATACGCCATCGACAAAAGAACAATATTCCGCAATGGGTGTAAGTATTGTCGTTAATTTTACTGGAATAAAGGAAACAGAAGTATCATTAATGGAAGTTCAAGAATTAGAATCATTTAAAGTTTTCATGGAACAGGCAACACGAGCACTTGAAGAAATTATGTTCAATACTGCTCCTGTCGATACTGGAAAATATAGAGATAGTATATTTGTTGAATTTAACGAACAAACAGGAGAAGGCGAATTATCGATTCATAATGTCCCATATGCCAAATTCTTACTATATGGTTCAAAAACATTGTTTCATGCTGCTACTGAAGGGAATAGAAGAGGTATTCATTGGCCGTATACGCGAACAGAAGGAAATATGGGTATTCTTCATGATGTCCGAAGAATATTGTATGCTTGGGAACACATATTCGATATTGCACTTAATGATGTTGATTTCGCGCAACCTCGCAATAGACTCGGACAGTTCTCATTCGGAAAATTATAAATAACTTATACCAATTTATTTTATTATATGATTGAACCTCAAGTAACGGAATGGGTAACATTTATCACGACGAATATGACTATCTTCGGTTCGAATGTGTATCCTGAATATACCAATATTGATCGTAATGTGAATATCTTTTGCACAGTTGAATTGAATGTGATTGATGAAGATAAAATGGATACTGGTAATATGTTTTTTGGATTCGTCCGTTTAACATTTGTCGCCGATGATAAGTTGGTTCTCGATAAGGATTTACTCGATAAATTGGATTATGAATTATCTTTAAAATCAAGTCAATTTACGACATTTATTTATGGTGGGTTTGGTTTTGTCTCAAAAACAGAAAAATATAAACCTGATATTGATAATTTGCTGAAACGAGAAGTCGATATCAACATGTCATGGTATATTTCTACTAATTAATATTAAATATCTTCCCATATTTTATTTTTCTATAAGGTGATATTTAATGGTTTATGCTTATGGTTTTAATCCTTCCAGTAAACAGCAGGCATATGTTGAATATGTTGAAGAGGCAACATTCGGTACGTTCCCTGCTGCTGGTACTGGTGTTCCGGCGATGCAGTGGTTTGGTGCTATTACGAATTTTGATGATCAGTCGAAAATCAAGACTGAATCGAAACCGTATCTTGCGCCCTCGACTGTTACGAGTCGTACCGGAGCGGTAAAGAACACTAAGATTGGTGAGGAAGTCGGTATTTCTCTGGATTTCATGCCTCAGTCTACTCATGTTCTTGATACGATGTGTTATGCTCTTGGTGGAAAGTCGAGTGGAAAAACAACGATTAGTGATGCTCTTACGAGTATTTCGGTTGGGCAGGTGTTCACGAATCCGAATTGGGACGACACCAAGCGGTTTGTGAAGTTTAGTGGTTTAGTCCCCGAAGAGTATACTTTATCCATTCCCGAGAGTGGTTCGGTTACGGCAAAGATGAAATTGGTTGGTACTGGAAAAGCGTATGGTGCCGAATATATTGGTACTGAGGCACAGGGTTCTCATGCAACTGATCCATGCACTGCAACTCTCAATTCGTCTGCTATTACTGCTTTCAAAATTCGTTCGTCTAGTGGTACTCCTACTGCATGGGCGTCTGTTCCGAATTGCCGTGATGCTGTTGGTGGAATGGAACTAAAGGTTGCGAACAAACTTGGTTTACCGAAAGATTTCAACACGAATACAGTCACTAAGATTAAGTCTGCGGTGTTACTTTCACGTAAAATTACTCTCGCGCTCGATATGACGTATGCTGATTTGACTGGTGGTGATATTGCAGATGCAATTACATTCGAGAATATTCGTTCGTTCGATCCGTTCGATATTCAGTATGTCTTTGATGGGTATACGTATGAGTATTCGCGTGTGCGTTTCCCTGAGTTGCCCTACAAGGCGGGCGGCGAGGATCTGGTTGCGGATAAATTAACGTCGCTCCCGATTGGTGAAATTTGCTCCGGTACTGCTGCGATGACGATTACCGTAGTATAATTCTTTTTTTTCTTTCTTAATTATCTTTAAATATATTCGAACTTTTTACAATAATGTATGAAGTCTAAGACGCAAAAAAATAGTGATGAATCTCCAATGGGTGTTGTACTCGGCGGTGTTACGTATGATGTTTCTGACAAACCTTCGCATGGTGTTGTGCGTGGTGTGCGGAAATTACAGAAGGAAATTACCATCGGATTAATTAAGAAACATCGTGACAAGTTTACCAAAGAGATGAAAGTCGAGGAAGCAATGCAGAAAATCTTCGAGGAAGATCCCGAAGAGTTTGCAAACTTTACGGATGCAAATGATGAATTTATCATTGCTGGTACGATCAGTCTTGCAACGAATAAACTCTGGACATTTGATGCACTTGCCGCGTGTTACGAGGAAGAGATTGAGAGTGCATTAGAGAAGTGTAAAGAGAAACTCGGCGGAGATGTCACAACTTTTTTGTGAATCTCGCCCACGAATTTTATTTAGAAGATGAATTAAAATCAAATGATGAAGAGACAATCGGTGAATTGGATGATGCACCAATTGATAAAATAAAAAGGTGGAAACGTGCGTTAGATAACGGAACATCAGATCCAATGTATCTGGATATCGATGCAATGGAACGATTCAACATGTCATGGGACGAATTGATGAGAATTCCCGAACATGTGTTTCTTTCAATGGATCGTATTCAACGTCTTAAAGCGAAACATGCAATGGCGCAACAGCAAGCAAGGGAGTACTAAATATGGTAGGTGAAGGGACAAGGAACGTTGTTGTAAATGTTTCAGCAAATACAGCAGGGTTTGTTGCTGGAATGACAACTGTTCGTTCGCAGTTGACTGGTTTACAATCGTCAATGGCAGGAACATTTGGTACTCTTAGTTCTGGACTTGCAAGCATCAGTAACCAGATGATTTTAACTGGTGCTGCTGGAACTGGATTTTCTCAGTATTTCACCCGAATGTTCGGTGATGCCATTCCTGTTGTTGAAGAATATTACAAAGCGCAAGCAAAACTTATTTCTATCAATGATGAATTAAAAAATCATCAGAAAGATTACAATACAGTAATGCAGGAATCTTTTGATGCTGCAAAGAAGTGGTCCGAGTCAAGCATCTATTCAATGACTGAGATCACGAATGCTATGTATACCATCTCTCAGGCAGGGTATACGTGGAATGAAACTCTCAAGATGACTCCGCAACTCATGAAACTTGCAACCGCACAGGGTGCAGATCTGACAATGGTTGTAGAAGACATGATTGGTGTCATGAATGCGTATAATATCAAAGCAGATGGGGCATGGAAAGTCACCAATTTGTTTGCTGCTGCTGCGACTGCATCAAGAGTTTCGTTAGAAGATGTACATTATGGTATCAAATACATCACGCCAACATTCAGTGAATTGGGATATTCTATCGAGAAAGCAGTAACAGCATGGACAATGCTGACTGATCTTGGGTATAAAGGTGAGAATGCCGGTAGGATTCTTCGAGACTCGATGAATGATCTGATGAATCCGACTGCTGAAGCAACGGATATTATCAGAAAGCATAATATTGAATTATACACGAATCAGGAAGAGTACAATTCTCTTGCTTCTACATACGATTCAATGAAAAGTTATGTTACTGATCTTACTACACAGCAAAAGCAACTTACTTCAGAATTAGCAGCACAACAGGATATCACCGAAGGGTTGAATTTAGAATTACAGAAACTCAATCTTGAAGCGCAGAAAGTCAGACTGAAGTATAACGAGGATAATCCGTTACTGAATAAGTTAGAAGATGAGAAGGATGCTTTAGTTGACGCCCGCGATGCTGCAAAGGAATATTATAATGAGTTAAAGAAACAGTCGGATGAAGAACAGACTGATATTAAGCGACAGGGTAATAACGTTACTGCAATCAGACGACAACTCACTGCAATTAACAGTCAGATGGCGTATAATCGCGCTCAGGGGTATTCAAATGAGACTCCTGTACAGGTTGGACTTGCAGAAGATAAGAAAGACTTGCAGGATCAGTTAGCATCTGAGCAATCACGACTTGATGATCTTAAGAAAACCCACAATGAGAATAATGATTTACTTAAAACGCAGAAGCAGGTTATCTCTGACGCTAGTGGTAAGATTACCGAACAGAATAAAGCAATCAAGGAAACGAAAGACAAACTTACTGAAGCAGAGCAGGATGAGATTAATGCAATTGATCGTAAGAAGATTGCAATTGAAGAAGAGAAGATCGCACAACAGGAAAAGTATCAGGCGATTCAGGATGCCCAAAAGAAAGTTAATGATGAACTGGATATATATAAACAAAAAGCAACTGAAGCACAAACAGCACTTAATAATTTCGTCCCTGAAGGTTTGAAAGATCTTCGAGATATTCTTCAAGAATTCAAAGATGCCGATATCACACTTGGGGAATATGGTATTATCTTTGGCAAACAGTCTGCATCCGGTTTTAATAAATTGGTAGATGCCATTGGGAAGTATGATACTCGTCTTGCTGAATTGATAAAGGGCGAAGGTGTCGATATGTTCGATGCCGATGGTAATTATATCGGTCCTGAAGATCAGATGGGAGAAGCGGAACGACAGTCTCAATTGGTTGTCAATTCTCCGTATGGACAGTGGAACATTGCCGGAAAACAAGTTGGCGAGAATTCCACTCTCCAGGCATTTCAAGATAACATTGGAAAAATTACTGACACAATTCAGGGATTAGTTACCCCCGATTTTGTTGATGATGTCGAGAAAATCAAGTCTGGTTTACTCAGTGGTGTTATCAAGGAGATACAGAATCTTACTCCAACTATTCAAGGTGCTACCAGTAAAATGGGTGATTTAGACACTAAAATTTGGGAGTCTCTTGGTGCATTTGGTGCAATGACAGCAGCAATCATGTATGTTGTTACCCCCGCATTACTTACTCTTGGTGTCTTTGGTTCAATGGCGTCAATGCCTCTTGGATGGGCGGGTAAGTTATTGGGAGGAAAAGGTGCTGCTGCTATCGCTGGTGAAATTCCTACTGGTGCAAGTTCTCTTGCACGATCAGGGATGTGGTTAGGTGATGGTGCTGGGGGAGCAGTAGCAGTTGGTTCAAAATACGATAAAACATTACAAGCAGTTGGCGATGTTGTTCGCCCGAAAGATAATTTACCATTAGCACTTGCACGTTCGAAATATTCCACATATGATACAGGTGTTGCCCCATCAAAATTCTCCACCGGTTCATTGGATGAATTAGGTAATCTATTTGTTAATGGAAAACTTGTTAGTGAAGTATCAAAAGCAGAGAAACCGCTTGCTGGAATTGCAAAAGAAATGGGCGCAATTGAAAAAGCAGCATTAACTCTTACTCCCGCACTTGGTATAGGTGCAGGTGAAGCAACTGCTGTTGGTGGTATCAGTGCATTGGGTACCGAATCTATAATTGCCGGTACTAGTGTTGCTGGTGTTGCTGGTGCAACAGGTGGTTTGTCCGGAGCGTTAGCAACATCGATTCCTCTTATTGGTGGTGCATCAATTGCTCTTGGTCCGTTGCTGTTAATTATTGCAGCAGTTGCCATTGCTGTTGGTGGACTCTGGTTTGCATGGAAAAATAATTGGGGTAATATTCAGGGGCATGCTCAGAATATATATAACTGGTTTACCAAAACGTTTAGTGGATTAGTTACTTTATTTTGGAACATTAAAGGAGAGTTTGATAAGACATTCGGACAGTTAATCGAGAATTTCCAAAAAGTATGGGACGGATTAGTTAATGCCGATCTAACAGAATTGTCAGAAGGACTTGGCGGTATTGTTGGGACCGTTTTAAGAATCCTTGCTATGATTCCCTATTACGCGAATCAGATGGTAGCAAAGTTTGTTGAAAATCTTATTCAGGGTATTATTGATGGTGGTCCTGGTTTTATTGACGCATTAATTGCATTCTTATCTGATTTGCCGAGAATTATCGATTCTGCTGGACAGGTATTGATCTATCAGGCGTCAAACTTCGGTGCAAATCTTGTCAATTCATTTCTTGGTATTAAAGTATCCGATGAGGATTTAAGAAAACAGCATGAAAATATTGCCAAAATAATTGATAAAGGTTATAGTTTAATTGGTAAGAAATCTAATCTTGCTGATTATGCTGCGAACGAAGATGCAAAGACCGCTGCGAGGCATGCAAAGGAAGCATTGGATAAGAATACAAAGTCTGCTGCTGATTTGGGGAAGACTGTTGCGAGTGGTATTGATTCGAATAAAACCAATGCTGAAATTTTAGCGGATCTTGGTTTGTCAACTGATGGGGTTACTAAATCAAACAGTGATGTCGGTACAAAAATGGATTCGTACATGGGAGTTAATCTTGATGATTATACCGACATGTTTGCTAAGATGGACGAGACGAATACCAAAACACAGGATACGGATACTTCACTCGCAGGATTGAATACTACCGCTGCAACTCCATTACTTGCTCCCAATTATGATCAGAATAAATTTAATGCATTTAACAAAGAAATTGATAATTCAACTCAGAAATTACAGAACTTGCAGAATACATCAGCAAATGTTGGTGTCCCATTAGCACAAACTGGAAATGGTACGTATGTATTACCATATGCGGGTGCATCTACCCCATCTACTCCTACCGGAGTTAATACAATCACCCCCACACAAATGGAAACAGAGTGGACAGCAAATGGATCTCCCGTTGCTCCAACACAATCAACACCTAATTCCAATTATGTAAATCCCCAAGATCCTGTTACTGGCATCGGAACATACAAGGATGTTTTCCCCGATACTGCTGGAACTGGTTTTGGCAGTATTCTTGCCTCGGGGTTATTATGGGGTATTAATCCGGTATTGGGTGCTGCTTCAACTATTGCTACCACGATTGCAGGGTTCTTCCCCCATTCTCCTGCAAAAACAGGTCCGTTAACTGATTTGCCTGTAATGGGTGCGGAGATTGCAACCCAACTTGCAAATGGGATGAATGATGAGTCTGTATTACTTGAACAATCATCCAATCGTCTTGCCGAGATGATTAAACAGGGACTTGATGTTACCGATTTCGTTACTGTTCAAACTGCGCAACTTACACAGTATCAGGAAACATTGCAAAATGCATTAAAACAAGTACAGAGTATTCCTTCAACAACACAGAATATAGTATCCGATGTTATAATCGGTGGTGAAACAGTCAAGGACGGATATATCACCGCTCCAGATGGAACAAAGATGAAGTTACAAGCGCCGGAAGCATGGGATAATTCGAAACCGATGGTTGAACCGAAACCAACTGCTCCGGTATCAACTCGTCCATGGTACTATGACACGCAGGGGGCGAATCCTGTTACAAATCCAAACTTCAACTTTACATTCAATGGAGCGCAAAACAGAGATGAGTTAAAGACATTTGGTAAGAAACTCGCAACGAAGATTAATAACGGACGGGGAAACTTCAAGGAGATGGGATAATGTTTAGTGTTAAGTTCAATATACCTATTCTGAATGAATTGTATATTGAAGATTTTCTTTTTGAGATTGATATCTATAAAAATCTTAGAGCGAAGATAATTGTCAATTCGACAAATTTTGATTATGATGAAATCGTATCGGTTATGAAACAGTATGATATGCTTCCTATCATTCTTAATGGAGTAGCGTCATTCCCTGTCACTCCAGGGTATGCTAGCATTAATGAAGGAGATAATCTTGAGGTTCAATTATTCGGGCATGTTGCAAATCTTTTTAAGAAATATGGATATTATACCGAGAATGGGAATGGGTTAATAGATTATACTGTGGAAAATGAAGAAGAGAATACTATCGGCATTTCCCCAATTGTTCTCGCTCTCGATGTTTTGAAAGGAACAAATTTCAATCTTCAGTATGCACCATCTGTTGATTCGAATAATAATATCAATCCAAATAATAGAATATACATTCGTGGCGAATGGTTAAGTCGTGCTGAATGGATGTATGAGATTGCGAAAAATTGTTATTTCTATGAATATGTAGGTCCGGAAATTAATGTTAATGGTATGACATACATGCCTGATTTCACGACTGATACGAACGTCAGGGAATCAACCGATACTGTATCTGAAAATGCTGGAGCATTGATAGATTGTTGCAATGTCATGTATGATGATGTTGGTAATATTATCATTGGTGTTGCTGGATGCAAATATCTTGGTAATAATTTGTGGAAGAAGATTACAACGAATATTACTGATTTTATTCTCAGTCCGAGAGATACCACATTTAATTTTATTGAATATGAAAATGCAGTTGTACAGGGGAGTGAAATAGATGATAATAAACTCAAACGAACATATCTCGCTCACCCAATTCAACTTGATATGAATGAAATGTTTAAGACAACATTTAATGTAAAAAATTATACATTCGAAGGATTAACAAGTGGTGATCCATGGACGTTACTGAATGATGGTATTAATCCATATTTACAGTGTGATACTTTTAGAACTGGTGAATGCAATTACATCAATTATGATTTTGCTACCATTGTAGGATTGATTACTCATTTTGGCGATTCGAATATGTTTCAGATTGATATTGCTGATATGTCTGGTGGTTGGGGTCCGTGGCCTGCACAAGAAGCAGATAGATTATATCTTGGGTATCAAACGAGGAGAGCGGGAATATTCTGTCATTTACAGTATCCATATTACGAAAATAATACTACCGCTGAACCGAGAGAAAAGGACTTGATGGAAGGGTATTATTTCTTCTTACAACAGGACATTCGCCCGACAACTATTAATGGTACAGAATTTGTTGGACAAACATATGAATTGTATCTCTGTGTGTACAGTCGGTTGAATATGATCGATGAAAAGGACGACTTGAAAGACTATCAATCGTATAATGCAGATGAAGTAGCGGAGAACGATTATATCATCATGCGCGAACGTGTGACACTCAATCAAGAATTTATGCATATACCTCATACAATCAAGTTAGTTGTTACCCCTGTAATGGAGAATAATCTTATTCAGAGTATTGATTTTACAGCATCCATATGGGAGACTTCTACTCCCAATGTTGTGCAAACCAAGACTGCAACAGTATATTCTACTAATTGGAAACAGGATAAATGGGAGAGTGGAAAAGCGGGATTATTCACATGGACGAGAGCAGTAAACGAAGGGTATATTGAAGGTGATCCTGAAGCAATTGAATATCCATTCAAAGTTAAATTCGATAACTTTATCGTTCACTGTTTATCAGACACATTATATGGGAATGTGAATAAACCCATTATCATGCATCGTGATAAAGCGATTAATAACAATACTCAAGGTGTGTTGGTTTCCCAAGCAATGCTTGGACAGCAAGCACGAGACAAAGATATAAAAGTACAGGTTGATCCTTTAATTTTCTTCGATAGGGGTATTATACCAGGACAATGGGTACAGATTGATCGTCCTTTTGCTTTAAAGGGCGAACATAGAGTTTGTAGTATCAATATTACACCGGATGAAGTTGAACTATGTTTGAATCATTCCGATATGAAATATGTCGATCAAATTGATGGCGTAAAGAAATTAATTGACACATTAGATTCATTTTAAATACTTTTTTGAGATTTACTATAATATGTCGTATGGAACGTTTGCATTATCATTGGGACTTCTTAATTTTACTTCTATAAACACAATACAGGAAGGAAATGTACAATTACTGTTAACTAAAGGTGTAAAAAATATCTGTTTTGAATTGCGTATGTCAACTGACGATATTAATAATGCTTTTTATACCATTGACAATTACATTCCTCCTACATGGGCAAAAGAATGTGAATTAGAGAAATCAGAATTTGCTGGATATACCGGGTATAGCACAATTCGTGTTACGTTAACAGTAAATGAAGATTCTATTGCATATGCTGGTTCATCATCCCAATATCCGATTGTGGTAAATGCTGGTTATTTTATGATAAAATCACTTGCTGCTGGTTCCGCACAATTATACATACGACCCGTGTTAACTCATTTTGTTGGAACACCCGATTTGTGCAAATTGGTGGAAGCAGACGGAACAATTCATTATGGCGATTCTTTTATTATATCGAGCCCTGCCACATATACATGTGGTTCATCTACAACGATAGATATAACCAATATTACGAAAGATAAAGCATCAGCATACACAAACGAACAGGTGACATTTACAGCAGTGTATACAGGTACGAATGCAGTATTCGAATGGAATTTAGGTGGTTCGGTTGGGTATGTTGGTGATAAAAACGGATCGTCCATTACTGTTATTTATTATAACCCTGGAACGTATTCCGTATCAGTGTGGGGTAGAAATTCTTCGGGAAGTGACAATTTCCAAGTTAGCCCAATGATAACAATTGCAAAAGCAGTTACCCCTGGTGTGGATGATACAGTTGCAATGACACCAAATAATACCACGTATGATACTACTGAATATTATGTTCCTGCAACATTGCATTTTACTGCAACATATACGGGTTCTCCCATTGAAGTATGGTTTGAAGTGCAGGAAGTTGATGGTACTCCAATTCAACGGTTTTCAAGTGTTACTTCATTAGAATATACATTTACGGTAGCAAAACAATATGCGGTTGTATTCGTTGCAAAATATGAAAATAATATTCAGCGTTCCGATAGATATGATATTACAATAGATACATTCAGTGTTGAAATCGGGCAGATAACACATGGTTTAAGTCAGACAACTGTTCCGGCAGTAATAAATTTCGATGCTACGGATGTTACAAATCGAACGTCGATTGCTGCATATATTTGGGAAGTTGCACGAAATGGTGTATTTTATTCTGATTCTCATACCATGACAGTTGATATGACATCAGAAGCAAATGCTACACCCGTTGCACCATATATAAGCACGTATCCGTATCTTGATAAAAATCACAGAGCAGTACTTCCTGTTTCAGGAACAATTGCACCAGGGGCATTGATCGATGGTATATATTCATTGAGATTACATATATGGACTGATTTAACTGGAAAGGGATATCAACAGACAACATTCAGAAATATTGGAACTGCTGTTAGTGCTACTACTCCTATTCCACAATTTACAACTACAACCGTCCGTGTAGGTAATGCTCCTTTAACTGTTGAATTTGATCCCGGTATTATTGCCAATTCGGCATTTAATATGTGGTTGTTCGGTGATGGTAGTTCTGCAAATGTGCTTACCAATGAAACAGATAATAAAGTCTCTCATATATATACAAAAGACGGTATATATGATGTAACACTCAAATGTTATAAAATAACCACACCGGATCAGAATACTGTTGGGTATTCATTAACAAAATCTGCGTATATCACAGTTGGTAATGTCAATGTTCCAATGCCGAGAGCAACAATTACCGGCCTTGATTTACTTGCGGATCAATCTGCATATTTACTCAAAGAAGCACCATATCAGGTTACTTTAGATTTTACAGGAACAATGAATTGTGATTCAATTGAAGTACATAATAGTGTAAATGAAGATGCTTGGGTAATTAATCCTCCATTCATTACAACACCTTTTGCAGTGGGAAGTGCAGAGAATATATCATACCATCTCGTTGGTATAAAGGGCAATATCCGGGAAACATATACTTTGCCGAAGGGAGTAAAAATATATCATGTTCCAGTAGCAAACTTTTATTCGGATTATACTCCCCCTATTACAATCGGTGTTGGAGATACGATTAATTTCACTTCATCGTCAACAGGTTCAATTGTTTCATATTTGTGGACATTTGGTGATGGTGCAACATCCACTCTTCAGAATCCTTCACATACGTATCTTACTAATGGGGCGTATAGTATTTCGTTAACAGTCACCAATCCTGCTGGAAGTGACATTGCAACATATACGAATTATATTACTGTTGGTGCAGGTAACGTTTTTGATGGTGATTTTACTGCTGATAAAACTATTTTTAGTGTTGGTACAACTATATCTGCAACTGTGTTATTCACATTTACCGGAATTGTAAATCCAGATTATCATTATACATGGACATTCGGTGATGGCAATGGGGATGTCATGACTTCGAATACAATCAGTCATACGTATACAATGTGTGGTGATTTCGAAGTTGTACTGAGCATTACCAATAAGATCACGCTCGCGCGGAGACAAATTGTAAAAACAAAATTTATCAGTGTTAAAGCAGAAAACGGTCCCGTTGCAGACTTTGAACTTATTTTTGCTCCGATGACAGAAAAGGGTATGAGAATGGTTACTCTTGTTGGACGGTGTACTGGAACTAC
>Ga0172381_10003946_pt1 | contig 15517 bp, 26 predicted proteins | sample Leawel6488metaG_FD_119754 | JGI IMG/M metagenome (GOLD analysis project Ga0172381, IMG submission 119754) | Leachate microbial communities from a municipal landfill in Southern Ontario, Canada - Leachate well 64-88 metaG | ecosystem: Engineered > Solid waste > Landfill > Unclassified | place...
AACCTGACATGATGATTAAGTTATTGAAAGGCGAAGCAGTACCTCCGGTAAATCTTAAATATGGGTTATGCCTGCGTGGATTGGAGGAGAGATTTGTACCAGAACAGGGATAGAAATCTAGTCGAGCTTGCCATCAATCGTTATCATCTCGACTTGAAGGGGTACACAGTATTAACGGAAGCGGCTACCGGTTATTATGCGTGGACACCGGTAATATGTGCCTTAGCTGGTGCGGATGTCTTGGCTTTTACTGCATTCCGTGATAATGAATATGGGTCTATCCATTACACCAAAGATTTAGTCGAATTTATTGCGGAATCAAGCGGTGTAAAAGACAAGATTCTTATCAATGCCATGCCGAAAGAAGAAGCATTTGCGAAAGCCGATATTGTAACTAATCTGGGCCACGTTCGCCCGATCAATGAATATTATATAAAGCTTATGAAAAAAGATGCGGTTGTCACGTTGATGTGTGAGCCGTGGGAATGCCGTGAATCAGATTGTGATATACATGCCTGCCGTCAGAACAATATAGCCGTTATGGGGACAAACGAAAGTGATCCGAAACTTGACACTTTTGGTTATATTGGTCATTTGATAGTAAAGCTTGCCATGGAAAAGGGGATAGAAATTAAAGGTTCCCGCATATGTATTATCGGCACCGGTTACAAAGGATATACCGGAAAGCCTTTGCTGGAAATGATGAGAGCGAAGATAGAAGATAAATTAACTCCTTTTACGGATGCTCTGGTAATTATTGAGCCGAATCACAGTCAGGAGCTTATAAAAGCTGAACAGATAATGGATATTAATCCGGCCATAGTAGTCATTCATATCGTTGGTAATATTGATAAGATGGCAATGATGGCTGAAGGAATCAGTGTAAACCCGCCGAGAATAGTATCACCCGGTCGGATGGCGGCTGCCCTTGATTACCTTGGGCCGAAGCCAATTATCGATTTACATACTGCCGGTCTGAAAGTTGGGGAATCGCTGGTTCGTGGGTTGCGTTTGAAAGGGAGCTTTATGGATGCCGAATATTATGCAGTCCACCGGTCTCCGGCGAAGAGTGTTAATACTGTACTGCATGGGAGGATCAGATGAAGCATCCTGCTGTAAAAACCGCATTACTGGTTGGTTTGTTTGTAGCGGTAGCTTTTATGATAAGGGCTATCCTGCCGTATGATTATGTATTTTCGAGTGTCGGGGTTAGGTATACCAGTGCTGATGCTTATTACCACATGAGAGTTGTGGATAATCTGGTGCATAATTTTCCATTCCATATGACGGTTGACCCGTATGCAGTTCACCCGGGAGAAACCGGTAGTGTGACGGTAGGTTTTTTTATCTGGTTAATAGCAATACCGGCATGGCTGCTGGGTGGCAGTGCTGAAATTATTGATAAAGTCGGAGTGTTTGTCCCGGCAGTTCTTGGGGCATTGACTATTATTCCCGTTTACTTTATTGGTAAGGAGATATTCGGGAAGTGGGCAGGACTGTTATCGGCAGGTTTACTGGCTATCTTGCCCGGTGAATTCCTTGGCCGGTCGATGCTTGGTTTTACCGATTATCATATAGTTGAAACACTATTATCATCGTTAACAGTTTTATTTCTTATCCTTGCATTAAAAGCTCATAATCCCGGCAAAAGAACGGTATGGTCGATATTATCCGGTCTTACCATGGGGTTATACGTATTCACGTGGTCTGGTGCTCCTATGCTGGCATTTATCGTGGCTGTGTTTTTCGGCATCCAGTTTATCTATTCTTACGTAAAGGGAAAAGACCTGTTACCTTTATTTAAAACTGGTGTGCTCTATTATGGTATTGCATTAATCATAGCTTTAAGTGTTTCAGCCGATTCAATCAATCTGACATCCTTAGCCGGTGGTCTGATTGGAGTTGTTCTGTGTTATGTTTTTGCAATTGGCCATTTAAAAGTACCACCTGTGAAAAAATATTATCCATTCACCTTGATTGCTGGTATTTTTATAGCCGTATTGATATTCTATCTTGTCAGTCCTGATCAGTTCGATTCAGCGGTCCGTGCATTTGGAGTATTCAGCACGAGCGGTACCCAGCTTACTACCATCGAAATGCAGCCTTTAATCAGCAGCAGTTACGGTAATCCGTATGCGGTAGTATGGGGCAATTATAATATGAGCTTCTTTATCGGGTTGATAGGGCTTCTGATACTGGTTGTTCAGTTTTTAAGGAAGTGTGATCCTGAACCCGGAAGGATATTAATTATTATCTGGAGCATAGTTATCTTGCTCGCAACTCTTGGCCAAAGGCGGTTCGGCTATTATCTGGCGGTGAATATTGCCCTGCTTACCGGGTATGTGTCATACCTTGTTTTGAAGTGGGGAACGGGTAAGATGTTCAAGGTAATTAAAGATAAGGCTAAGAAGGCCTCTAGTGAAGAGCGGTACGCTTCGGTTGCTTTAGGTGTTATTTCCATGCTTATCGTTTTGACAGGCGTTTATTTGCCTAACGTAGCGTTTCCTGCAGCCGGTGATACCAAACCGCCAGTTGTATCAGTAACAACCGGTGCCCGGTATGCTCCTACTGAAACGTGGATAACGACACTGGGGTGGATTGAACAGAATACCCCTGAGCCGTTTGAAAACCCGGAAGATTACTATAAGCTGTACGATGAAAACGTAAAAGCCGATTACGGCATAATGGCATGGTGGGACTATGGGTATTGGATAACCCGTATTGGCCACCGTGTCCCTGTCGTAAATCCAAGCCAAAATGCCGAAGCGATTACGAAAGTAGCCAAGTATCTTACCAGTACTGACGAGGATGCTGTAAAAGATATTCCTACGGAGCTTGATGCCCGATACTTGATACTTGACCCGGATGTTGCTCTCGGGAAGTATTGGGCAATATTGACGTGGGCCGGGGTAGACACGAAAGATTATATGGATGTTTACTACATTCCTGACGGGGATGGATACTACGCTGCCCAGTTATACAGCGAGAATTACTACAAATCATTGCTGGTGAGGCTCTATGCCTTTGAGGGGAAGGGGTCACCAGCTAAGAATATTGTAGTGATAGGCTATGACATTAAAACCGATCCTGAAGGGCAATCGTATAATTTTGTTACCAGTGCAGAGAAATTCGAAACGTATGAAGAGGCCGTTTCTTACCGGGATTCTCACCAAGCTGGTAATTACAAGATAGTAAGCGAAGAGCCTTTCCAAAGTCCCGTTCCGGTCGATCCGGTAGAAAATTGCAGCTATATGTTCAAATCTATTGGTCAGATAAAGGTGTTTGAATTTGTTGGGGATGAATAAAAATGGCTAATGAGGAATTTATTGTAAAATTATCAAAAGCAATTGGTTTTGTTGATGAGTTTTATACAAATGAGTGGGATGATTACGATGAAGAAGGAAAGAATGGTATTAAAGACGATACTCGAAAATATATTCTTCCTGTAATTATTGATGAGCTTAAGAATTATAAGAAAAAGTACCCTGAGTATAGTGCTGCTCACGGGTATCTTTCAGACTTAATTAGTCACTTTGTGGAAATGGAGGCAAAATAAGATGATAATGAAGGATGAAGAAATAGAATTAGATGAAGATGGGATTATAGATAAAGAAACAAGAGAGCTTATTTATAAAAAAGCTTATCAGGAGGCTTGTGAATTTTCAGAGAAGTATGAATCATCACTATCTCCTAACAAATGGAATCCAAGTAGACCGGCAGATAGAAGCAGATACTTCGCATCTCAACGAGTTGATACTATACAATATGAAACAGCTAAAATCCAGAATATTGCAATCCGATCTAAACTATCCTCTATGACACCGGAGGATACTGTTGATAAGATATCTAAAATATTACCAAGTAACTGTGAAGAATGTGGTATGTGCAGGAACCATCAGTGTTATGCAGAAATTACGAAGCCAGTTTGCTCATATCGGCTGATGATTGCTCGTCAAATCCTGTCTGTTGTTACGCCATCTTCCTCTAAGTTCCGTGTAAGAATGCACAACAATGAAAAATACGAAGGTGAATTAGGCTATATAGTTAGGTCACTTTGTAATGGTAAATTTGAAGTATGTGTTTATAAAGATAATGCGATTATCGATCTTTATTCTAAAGATGTAGAACCTTGCTAACAAGCCAAAGAAATCTGTTGAGGTAGAATGAGTAAATAATGCATACTACATCGCATACCGAAGAAGCTAAACATAAAATTAGTGAAGCACTCATAGGTAAACATCATTACGAAGAGCATAATTATGATATTCAGCCAAAGGTGTGGGGGATTGATACGCCTTTTAATATTGAACAAAAAGTATGCTGTTTATTGTGTAATACTGCAACATTTGAGGTACCTCGTAATATGAAGAAAGGCTGGTGGGCTAACGGAATTGTTATGTACAGAGGAGATACTGTAAATGTAAAATTTGCTCTTTGCCCGGAGCATAACACACTAAAAAATCAATTGTTGTGTTGGGAATGGTCTAAAGAACCGTTTTTAACGGAGGAAGAGAAATGGCAAAAGAACAACTGAAAGAAAAGCTTGCAAATATAATACATTCGGAAGAATTTGAAGATGCTTGCCATTATCATCCTGAGACCGGTGAGCCTTGTAAAATGTGGCATTTATCGGCGGAATTCTGTAAGGACCAAAAATATAATGAATGTCCTAAAATAAACATGGTTATCCCTGCTGTATCAGAGTTTTTAAAAGAGCAGTTAGAAAAATATCTTGAGCAATATTCAGAAGATGATGTTATGGAACCATACCGAATTGGGATATCGAATGGTTTTGCTAAATTCATTATATCGGAATTGGAGAAAGTAATATGATAAACGGAACGAAAGTGGTAACAATAATCGGTTCAACTAGGTTCACTAATCAGATGCTGATGCTTACGTGGTTGTATGCCAAGCAGGGAATATTGGCACTAGGCTGGCTTGTCAGGCCTATCGAAGAAGGTGAGCCAAACCATCATCTGGCAGAAAAAGAAGGCGTGGCAGAGCTATTCGATGAGATACATAAATGCAAGATCGATATGTCCGATGAAATACTTGTCTTGAATATTAACGGTTATATCGGAGATAGGACCAGAAGCGAGTTAAACTATGCGATCGAGCATGGGAAACCGGTTTCATATTATGTACCACCTAATATAAAGCATTAAAAATATTCATACTGATTTTAACGGAGGGAAAGAGATGACACAAAAATCAGAGGTGATAATTGTGGATGATGGAGCAATTCATGAGTGGTTTGGTTTGTCTTATGCACAATATCTTGCCATCCCAAGAACGGTTTTACAGTCAATGCCTCTGGAATGGCAGAAAAGGTTTGTGGGGCTATTGCGAGAAATCGATGTTAAATTCGATTGGATGCCGGAAGGAAAGTCGTATTTCGTCCAATTAAGGGATGACGAAACTGGCTTATTTTGTCATGATAATCTTGCTGATTATGGTCGTGGTAGACGAAGATTGGAGAAGTAAAGTGAACCGGTTAGAAGTTGCAATATACAGAGAAACTTGCCTGCAATCGTTCCTGTTAAATAAAAGCGAGTTCAGGTCATTACTTGATAAGTATAATTTAAAAATAGATGATTTTATCCCTGATGATAATGTGCTGTATGAAAAATTAAAAATGTATAAATTAGGTGAAGACACAGAGAAAATAACAAGAGTGATATTTGAAGCTGTTATCCAGAATACGGCGGAGAAAATAGGATGTGATGAACATGATGCAAAACTTATTGCTCTTGCATCGAGCTACCAGCAAAGATTAAATACATAGTAGTAGAAAGAGTATTCATATGAATAAGGAACTTCAAGAAATTAATAAGCAGTATATGAAAGACCATCATAAAGATAAAGTGCGTTATGCAGACGATGGCATGAATGGTAAATATAAAACATTCGTCATATTCGATGATACTGATGTAGCTGAGGGTGGTTGGCTCATTGGACGAAAATGGATGACTGCCAAATTCATGAACAAACAACAAAATAAATTTGTAGATAGCTGCTATAAGACCAGAGCCGATAACGTTCTTATAACAGATAAGATTTTGTCACCGGATGTAATAGAACGCCTCATAGAAATAGATAAGGAGTATGATCTATCAGCAGGTTGTGGTCAATGTGGTGGATGCCGGTGGTTTGCCGCAATGGATAGTGATTATGGTATCTGTTTCGGAGAAAATAGCCCCAATGAAGGCAAGTTAGTATTCGAGCACGGTGGTTGTATATACCACCATTTTATACAGGAGCTACTAAAATTGGAGGGATGTGATGGGGTTACAGGCTAATAGAATGCGTTATGTATGGATATGCGGGGTGTGTGGGAAAACTATTCACGGGACAAGAAATACTATCCACCTTGCAGTGCAATCACATATTAAATATGAAATTAAAATTGGCAAAAGAAGCCCTGATAAAGATACCGGTTATGGCGACAGGGAGGGCGATCTTGGTACTTTATATTTCCTACAAAACAGCAAAATTTAATGGTGACTTTTGACAAAGTGCATATAAGTGTGTATAATATAGGGTGGGAAAATGAGAAGGAAGAATAACCAATTAGTACCTTTCGAAAAAAGTATTATCGAATCAGCAAAACAATATCCAGATGGATTTTACGGATACCAATTATCCAAAGTTCTGGATGTTAAGCACAATGGTACGCTATATCGTGCATTAAGAAGACTTGAAGAAATGGGATATCTTGAAAGTCGTACAGAAACTTCAAATGCTGATGGTTATTTATCACCGGCGAGAAGGGTATATAAATTAAAAGATATAAGCATATAAGAGGAAGGAGATAAAAATATGGATTACAAATTGTTATTTATAGCTTTGATGATGTTAGCGGCTGGTATCATGCTAATGTTGGTGCATTCCTTATTACTCCCCATTGGTATTATGTTAGCTATTGCTGGTGCTGCTATGATATTTGTGGCTAGCCCGTTATTTTGCAAAGAGTCAGATAATAATAGAAAATAGAAGGGTGTATAAATTGCAGGAGCGAATAGCATGAAAGATTCAACGGATAGTAAAGTCATACAGCTACTCGATTTAGTATGGAAAGGAGTGGCTGAAAATAAATCAATGTGGTCATACAGGCGGTTGAATGGCTCAATGGATGATGGTTTGAGACTGGCAATATATTCCGGGATGTCATTTGATATTGATGATATCAATGTGATTGAAGGTAAGTTTGATTGTGGCTGGTGGGGTGGTGACAAGGAGAGTTACTATTCTTTAGCGGTCGAATGTGGCAATACATCGGCTGCGAAAGCTCTTGAAAAACATTACAAAAGGAATCCTTTCTTTGTTAACGATGTAAATGACAGAAAAAGAGACCGGGTTTGTATTGGTTCGAAGTTTAAATGGAATGGTGATCTGGTATACGTCACCAGTTTTAAAGATAATGAAGGTCTGGTGATTGCCTGCTCATATACACCTTATATCCCTGATGATAGGGGGTATATGACCGGTGGTCATAAGGTGAAAAGTATCTACAAGATTACCCACGAAGATTTAAAAACAGTATTCCCATCGAAATAATCAAAGGATGGCTAAAATGTCTACAGAAAAAAAGTCTCCCCAAAACTGGAAAGATACGGTATTTAAAAAAATAGAATTAACAAGCCTGACCAATATTGACGATGATAAACTTACGGTAACTCTTGATTTGACAAAGGTAATCGAGCAGCAGGCGAAGTACTCCTTTTTCTGCGGGGTTGATATTACTTTAGCTTGGCTTAAAGGATTGAAGGTTTTTGATAAAGAGTCATTGAAACAGTTTTTCGTGGAGTGTGGTTATCCTACGACAGCAGAATCGGTAACTATACGGAAAGAAGAAATAACGGATGACGACAAAAAACAATAAATTTTTACCGGTTCGATGTGCTGAATGCCACCGGGATGTAATAGAATCAAAGGATTCAGGTACCCATTGGTGGTGGAGATGTTCTGTTTGTGGCTGCCGAATGTGGCGGAAAGAGGATGTACCGGAGGACTGCTTTGATAAAGGCAAGAGATAATGTATCGTACTTGTGATGGATGTAAAGCTGATAGGGATTTAGATTCTAAGTACTGCTCCTTACGTTATCGCCGAAAACTGGTGAAAATTGCAAAAGGTGTTCATGTTTGGTCCAGTCCTGATGAGATTTGTCCTAAACCACGAACATGGAATAAATATTTTAATACACCAGAAAGGGAAGGGCCGGGTCGGCCATAAGAGGAGAAAAAGATGGCAGAAACGAAAGTTAGGACACACAAACAGGAACTGGAGCAGGAAGATAAAGAAATAAAGGAGCACTGGTTTAAAGACCATGTGGCAACTATCAATACCTATGGTGATATAACTGTATTGGAATGGGCGAAGCCCGGCACAGTGATATTCAGTATAAGATATGTTTTTGACCAGAACAAAATGTATGTATCCGGTGATTTGGGGGAAGCCGTTTTTAAATTTACCGAGAAAGCTTTTCCTGAAAGAATAGCACGGTATGGCCTTAGTTATTTCTACGAAAAGCTCAAGGCATTCAGTAGCGATAAAAAGGACTTTAGCCGGGTAAAAGCCAATGAATATATTGATGAGCTTATAACTCAATATCGAGAGGATGAAGTTGAGTTTGACAGGAATGCTTACGAAGATTTGAGAGAAATAGTAAATGATAGCGAAACGAATGAAGATTTCGTTATGAAAATGTATGAATTCGATATCACCAAGTTAGATAACGATGCTTGGGAATGGGTATCCAATATTGGGTCTGTGATCCCGATGCGTATCCGGTCATATCTTTACGGCCTGCAAATGGCGTTTAAAAAATAAAGATGATATGGAGATAAAATGCCGATAGCGAATTATTCTACCACAGTTAACGTCATGAAGACCTTGGGTGACATACAGGGCATGCTTGTAAGTCACGGTGCCCGGTCGATAATAATCAATTATTCCAGTGATAAGGAACCGGAAAGCCTGTCATTTTTAATTAATACTCAGTTTGGAGAAATGCCATTTCATTTACCTGCCAATATAGACCGTATTGTTGCTGTAATGAATCGGGGCAAGACTAAATCATCTGTCAGCAGGGAACAGGCGGCAAGGGTTGGATGGAGAATAATCAGGGATTGGGTCAGGGCACAGGTGGCGATAATAGAAACCGAGATGGTTACCGTTGAACAAGTATTTTTGCCATACATGGAGACGAAAACCGGTAAATCATTGTACGAGATCATGGTGGAAAATCGGTTGCAGATATCACAGGGGAATCAGAAATAAAATCGGAGCAATGAGCATGAGAGTAGCGGTGTTTGGCACACGGAAGCTTGGTTATGAAGGGATAAAAAAGCTTATTGAGAGCGGCCACGAAGTAGTGTTCATTGCAACCAATCAATATGAAATTACCGAAGAGTACGGTACGTGGGAATTTCTAAAGTTGGCTGTTGAATATAATATACATATATTTATCGGCGAAAAGCTTGACTCAGAGGCTATAAAGAAGTTAGTCGATTCAAGGCCGGATATCGGGTTAAGCCTTTACTGGCGGAGGATACTCGGAGAAGATATTACCAGTATTCCAAGATTGGGTTTTCTTAATGTGCATGCCGGTCCGCTGCCGCAATATCGTGGGTTTGCGTCTTCCGTCTGGCAGATGCTGCATGATCGTGCAAGGGTAGAATGTGTTGTTCATCAGATAGTACCCGGCCAAGTTGATAACGGTAAGATATATGCTACATATTCAGTTTCCGTTAACAAAACCACCACGATCAATGATGTTCATGAAGGGTTATTTGGCCAAGTTATTGAAGCATTGCCACAATTGCTGAATGATATTGATAGTGGTGACTTACGAGGTGATGAGCAAAATGAAATGGATGCCGTGTATTCCTACCCACGACACCCGGAGGATGGTTTGATTCATTGGTATGAATCAGCTTATTATATCGACTTGAAAATAAGGGCATTGACGCATCCTTATCCCGGTGCCTACACGTATGTTATGCTTGGCGGTAAGCTGGTGAAGCTTTATATCTGGAAAGCACGTGAAGTTGAGCATGAATTTGTCGGCATCCCCGGTAGTGTTGTGAAAAATGATAAGGAGACTGGTGAAAGCTGGGTGCTGGCCCATAATGACGTGATTGCCATTCAGGAAGCTCAGTATGAAGGCGGCGATCCGTTCCAGCCCGGGAAGGTTTGGAATTCAGTACAGATGCGACTGGGAGTAAATGTCGAAGATTATTGTGTAGCTCTTCAAGAAAGAATAGAAAAGTTGGAGGCTGCTTTAAATGGCTCAAGATAATCCGATAGAATCACATGCAAAAATCATATGTAAGAAATGTGGTAAGAAGCATGAGCTAATACCATCTACAGGAGCAATAACTTATTGGTGTGGAGGTGTATTGTATAACCTTAAAGCTGGAGACGATGTGGAAATAGATGAAATAAAAAAAGGTGAGATTATGGATAAAGAAAAAATAAATAACAATGGAATAATAGGCCGTAATCAATTAAAGGCAATATTGTCTATACTATGCATTCTGGTTGTATTCAATATTGGTATAAATGGCACAAATATTTCCGATATTGCCAGATTAATAGTAAATGCAATTGGCATAATCGGGATGTTCTGGGTATTAACTCGGAATCAGAAAAGTGAGAAGAATATCCAGTAAGTTGTCAAGTGGAGATTATTAAAAAATGGCGGTTAATTACGTTAAATCATTTTCGAAAGAATGGCTGATACATCGCAAGACGCAGCTTGATTCATATTCAGGCACGGATGAATCCAGCAGGACATTCTACACCAAGACAGGCTTCTTACGCAGTGAATTAGAGGGTAAGAGAGTTCTTGATGTTGGTTGCGGGATGGGCAGGTTTATTGAAGTAGTTTTAAAAGCAGGTGCCAGTGAAATTATCGGGGTAGACCTTTCCGATGCGGTTCAGGCAGCGACTGATAACTTTCGTGGTAATAATAATGTAACTATCCTGCAAGCTGATCTTCATGAATTGCCGTTTCCTGATGAATCGTTTGACATTATATATGCAATTGGGGTGTTACATCATACTCCTGATACAGAGAAGGCTTTTAAATCGCTTGTCAGGCTCTTAAAGCCGGGCGGGAAAATAGCGATATGGGTTTACCCAGATCAGCCGTTTAGTGTATGGCTGTACAATCGATATACCGGTTTAATCAGGATGGTTACTACCCGATTACCGATGGGTTTATTATACCGGTTATGCTGGCTGGCAATCCCTGCATATTATTTACGGAAATTACCGGTAATTGGTGTATTGTTCCGGTTATTACTGCCAGTATCTGGCCATAAAATAGCAAAATGGCGTTGGCTTGATACCTTTGACTGGTATGCTCCAAAGTATCAGCATCACCATACATCTAATCAACTCCTTAAATGGTACATCGACAGTGGACTTCTGGTTGAAAACGATGATTTTTATAGCGGGAGTATTAGAGGAAGGGCAGTATACTGGGGTGAGAGGAGCAAAGCGAGATGGCTTTAACGAAACAAGAGAAGTATGAACTTTATCATGATATTAAAAATGATATCAAGTCTGGTGTAAGCAGAGCCGATACTATTAACCGTCAAATAAGGTATGGGTATAAACCATCTACCGTAAAAAAATACTATCGAGATATCAGTGAGTCCATGAAGGAAAGTTTTTAATAATGGGATGTGCGACATGTAGTTGGAGAAATCATTCAAGGTGTTTATTCTATTATCGAAGGATACCAGATCATATAGTTCATACTGAATATAAGCCTGAGTGGTGCAGGAAACCTGTTCGTGAAGGGGATAATTTAACCGTTGAAAAAGGTAAAAATAGTGCATAAAGAGAAATAATTTGGATGCGTAATAGAAAACATCTTAAATTTAAGAATAGATATTGGATAAGGACGGCTGGTGGTGGTTACTGTGACAATTGCCATGTATTTTTAGCCGGATTTCTCACGCCTCATGTCAATAAAAAAACTGGTAAGAGATTATGCCCTAAGTGTTATAAGAATGGTTACTAACAGCCAAGAAAGAAGAAAGAAAGGTAATTAGAAGTTGAAATTCTATAAACCATTAACGATAAATAAGTGTGAGGATTTACTATCACCACATGGTATTCAAAAAATAGATTTCTTTTTACATCAAAGAATGAAATTACTATGGCGTTTGATACACTGGAATTGGTTTGTGTTGAAATAACAGAATCCGAGAGGGAATATGATTATAAACAAGTAATGGAGTGATAGCAATGGCAGATAAAAAATGTTCGGTATGTAAAGGAACCGGAGAAATACCATATCCGGCACCACAATTTACTGGTGTTTGTCCAAGATGTCGTGGTACTGGTATTGAGCCAAAGAAAGTATCTGCGAGAGAGATACTGGATAATTTCGCTAAAGAACTGCTAGGGGTTAAGAACGTCAATTTTATAGAATATGATAATGTAGCAAGTAAGTATGAATCTGAACTATCCTTATTAACAAAAGATAGAGATGAAACAATAGAAGGTCAGGATAAGCAGGCAGAGTATTGTCCGCAGCATGGATATCCGTTGCCGTGTTATAAATGTGGGTATACGGCTAAACAAGATGGAATGGGGCAAGCTAAAAAAGAGGAAAGAGACCGGATAAGGGAAACCGGTGTCAGTGTTCGTGCTGGTTATAACACATTACTTAGAGCAGAGTGGTTTATAAAGAAACAGGTATTCGAGCATGATTACAAGGGTGTAATAGTGTTTATCCCTGATGACGGAGAGCTTAATGATGGAGAATTAAAAGATGGCATTATTGATAGGCTGCAAAAGATAAAAGATAGTGGCCATTTTTTAACAGCCGACGAAATGAAGGAAAAACTTGATTCGGACTAACTGAAATGAAAGAAATAATTATTGAGGTTAGAAAAATAAATGATAGATAAGTATTGTGATAAGAATTGCAAGTGCCATCCTAAAACAAATATGCAGTGGGAACGGACTCATATTTGTGAAGAAGATGACCATGCTTTTGTGTTAAAGGTTGAACATTCAAGGGGGACGCCAGTTTTAAAAAGGAAAGATTGCCCACATAAAGGTGATGGTACATAGATGCTGAAAGAAGCGAGGAATATTATCAGAAAAATAGTCCCATGGCCCGGGGTAGAAATTCTTGGGTCAATGGTATTGAATGCCAATAAAAAAGGTTCGAGAGAGGCAAGATTATCTGGTCTTTCAGCCATAATGAAATCTGATGTATCGAAAGGGATGCCGGTTCATGTTACTGTCGAGCCGACTAATTATTGCAATTTAAGATGTCCGGTATGTGAAACAGGTGCCGGGATTATAAAAAGGCCAAGAGGGTTTATCGATAAACCAACATATGAAACCATTATCAATCAGGTGCATGGCTATGCAAATACAATGTTTCTATACTGGATGGGAGAGCCATTCCTGAGTAAAAACGTTTATTGGATGGCCGAATTGGCTAAACAGGCCGATATATGGACAGAGACGTGTACAAATGGGGAACTGGTAAAGCCGGTATCTCTGGCACTTTCGAGTTTTGACAGTGTGTCATTTCAATTTGGTGGTATGAGTTCGAGAACTCATAAAATATATCGAATAAATGGAGATTGGGGCAGTACGCTGCATAAACTATATAATACCGCCGATATCGAGAAATCTAATAATTTGCACCGGTCCCGTGCTGGTCTGATCGTTATGAAGCATAACGAGGATGAAATACAAAGATTTGCAGATTTTATGACAGAATCAGATATTCCCTATGAGTTGATAAGCCCGTGTGTAAGGACTGTCGAACAGGCAAGGCAGTATTTACCGGAAGACAGGAAGTACTGGATTTATGACGAGAAAGAATTAGAACATGGCCGGTTAGTACCGAAGAACATGCCAAAGAACAGTTGCCCATGGATATATTATTCAACGGTAATATCATGGGATGGTACAGTATATCCATGTTGCCGGGATGTTGATGGTCAGTATCCCATGGGAAATATTAATGAGCAAAGTCTGTCGGAAATATGGAATGACGAGCGGTATCGTGAATTCCGCCATCGTATAAATACCGATAAGAAAAGCGTCAGCATTTGTAAACTCTGTTCCGGGTTTGGCGTACCACTTTTGCATTAAAGAAAGCGAGATATAATATGAAAATAGTAATGGCCAATGACTTCATAGAAGGAAAGAATAAAGCCGAAATACTGGATGAGTTTCGGGAAGTATTGAACACGGAAGGTGCTCGGGTTGTTGTTATAAAAGCCATACCTGATGATAAAAATGAACTCGAAATATACGTAAGGCAATCAGGGCACGATTACTGGTATGAAGCGGCTGGTCTTATTCGGGAAGGTCTGAAAATTATTGAAGGCGAAGAGGGAGAAGATATTGAAGACGGGAGATGCTAAAAAGATTCATGTAATTAGCCGACAGGGTGGATGGGCTGTTAAAAGAGAAGGTGGCAAGAGAGCATACAGAATATGCTCGGATAGGGAAGAGGCAACTTGCAGGGCTATTCATTTAGCCATTGTTGGTGTAACTGGGGAAATTCCTGCTGAAATAATAGTTCATAACGAAGATGGTACGGTAAAGAAAAAAATAGAAGTGAAGTTAATTCGATGAATAAACGTAAAATAATGTGCATAGTCCCGGCCTGTTATGCTGAACTAGATAAAAAGGGAGTTACTTCCCATATCCTGCAGCGTGATCTTGGCGGATTTTGGGATGAGGTTATTACTATTCATCCGTTCTGTAAGGAATTCAGGATGATTGTCCCTGCCGATAATCATGTTATCTATGAATTTTCTTCACGAAGGATAATCCAGACTATATTTATGCTGGTTAAGATAGCCCGAGAACACGGTATCAATGTTATAAAAGCCCATGACCCGTACTGGACAGCCGTTCTGGCCATGGTTACTGCAAAGATACGCCGTATTCCGTTTACTATCGGAATCTATTCAAGTTATGAGTTAATGTGGCAGGTTGAAAAACGGTTTGCCAATGGCATCATAAAGAGTCGTGTTGTCGATAAGCTTCTTGCATGGTTGATGTTTAAAATGGCCGATAGGATTCAGCCCGGCTCGATTGATGCTTTGAAATGGGCTATCGAATCTGGTGCCCGGAGCAAAAAAACTGATCTGGTCAGGACTGGTGGGGTAAGTGAGATTCATTTTGAAGGCACTGGTTCGAGGAATAGTTTGCGTACCGGTAAACTTGAAGATATGAGCATTATAGTAGCACCCGGTCGGCTTGTTCCTGTCAGGACACCACTTGATATTATTTATGCCTTTGAAATACTTCTTGCACAAAAACCAAATTCCATGCTGGTTATTATAGGTGATGGACCGCTGCGGGAACAGATGATGCAGGAAGCAGTAAAACGTGGCATTGATGGTAATATAAAAATGTTAGGATTCGTCACTCAAACACAAATGTGTGATTGGCTCTATACGGCTGATGTGATATGGATTCCTCTTGGTGGAAGCGGTTTAGTTGAAGCCTGCCTGT
>Ga0172381_10003947_pt1 | contig 15514 bp, 22 predicted proteins | sample Leawel6488metaG_FD_119754 | JGI IMG/M metagenome (GOLD analysis project Ga0172381, IMG submission 119754) | Leachate microbial communities from a municipal landfill in Southern Ontario, Canada - Leachate well 64-88 metaG | ecosystem: Engineered > Solid waste > Landfill > Unclassified | place...
AAATAAACCATCTTGTCCGGTTGTTTCGAATCCATCCGGTTCAACGGTTGCTATTTCGGTTCCATATTGATTAACCATCCATACAGAAGTAAGAAGATAATTAACATAGATCAAATCAGCAACATAGGTCAACATAAAAGGTGGTTCAAAAAGTTCCTTGCATTTAAGTCCTCCGGCTATCTGATGAATCTTTAGTTCTGATCCATTTCCTATTCTCATCTTTTTAACCCAATCAGGGATTGTGGGATAAAGGTCTTCTTCTACTCTTTTATTAAGCAACCTCAATCCTCCACCCTGATCTTCTATGACTTGTTTTTTTTTATAGACACACGGATTAGTACCATCATAGCCGATGGTTTCATCATCAGCAGGACATTCCCTGCAGCTCCATGCATCCAGGGAATCCATCATAAATAATGTTTTCCTTGGGATTGGTATTGCTTGGTTAAAGCACCGACCAAAGATCCACCTAAACGGTGCATCTCTTGAAATTATATTATTACTCATTTTTTAAAAGATTTAGAAGGGGCCCTTTTAGCCCCTCCTTGTTAATTAATCCTCATCATCATCATCCGGATCCTCGAAGAATTCTTCAGGTTCCAGCTCTTCGGGATCTACCATTTCTTCATCATCGAGAACTTCATCTTCTATTGGCATAGTATTAGAATTATATTGATAAATAATCCAGGTAAAAGGTTTGTTGCTATTAAACGGAATACCTTCAAGAACCGTTATCGGGTTTGCACAAAGTTTAGAAAGATATTGTACTTTAAAGATTGGTCTTACAATATTAGACTGGTCTTCCAGAAAACGTACATAGTAACTTACATTACTTATTCTCAGGTAACAGATATCCCCTGGTTGCGGCCATTTCTTAAAGCACAACTGAGGATGAAAGCCAGTAGTGTAATTCCTTTTGAATTCATTGGACAGTTCCATCGGATTGAGATAGGTTAGACTGTATCCAGTCGATATGAAAACGCTGGACCATAAATCGAGATGCGATATTTAATACTCTTCCATCGCATTCTACCGATACAACAGATGCCGGCTCTTCTTTTAAGAACGGATCAACATCAATGAAATAATGATCTTCTCTTTCTTCAATCAGATTAAGTGGTGGTTGACCAAACGTATTTATAGCGTTTTTGCGAACCCACAGAGGTCTGCCATATTTTAAGCGGACCACATCTCCAATTTTACAGGTTATCATAAATTATAGAGAGTATTTGGTTAGACATGACAATAATGTATACTCCGGGATGTTTGGGATCGACAATATATCCCAGAGGAATAGCCATGACATTATTCATATCATCATCCGGGATGAAATGGAAATCCCTGAAACGGTCAAGAATAATGTGATGAGCATTGTGATAGTCGAAACTACGTCTTGAATCTCTTACATAGAAAAACAACAATATGATCGGTTTATATATCCCGCGGGTAAGATTCAGAAATCGTACTTTGTTTTGAAGGAAGTAACCTTCTGTTTTTTCCAGGTAGTCTTTAATAATTGGTTTATGTGCCATTCGTGCCACTTTTAAATTCACTTCTTTTTTGCATACTGAGCAATAAGCCCTTAAAGTTCCAAAGTTATCTTTTACACGAAAAACCTTTGCTGAATGACAATGGGAAGTTGTATTATACAAATTGATTATTTCGTATTGGTTCTTTAGAGAAGGAGTATTGCCTGGGATAAAGATTACCTTACCGGCATCATAGAGATGTTTTAGTTTCAACTGGATCTTAACCTGCAATTCTTCAAATTCAGTGACAGGAATTCCCATCTCTTTAGAAGTGAAGAGTGCCGGATTATCATTATGTAATAAGTTTTCCATGCAACGAAGTTATAGATTTTTATACTGAAACCCTTTCTCTTATCTTTTTCTCAATTACCGGAAGCTTGCTTTGTACGAACTTTACAATACGGTTATGATATACAGTAGGTTGATTATCATTCCCCCTGGATTGAGCTATCTCCAATGGATTAAGCGTTATTTGGACGGTTTCTATTGGTTGTCCATCAATCCTTGCAGATAGGATGAGATCATTGGCATGACTATAATAATTAGCTACACAATGATTAAGCATTTCTCCTTCCATTTCATAGTCTTTTCGGGTTTTTAAGCAAACAACAACCATGTCTCCATCCTTAAAAGAAATATCTGCTGCGAGAAGTTTCTCTTTGATGACAGCCAATTTTTCGTTTTTTTCTTGCTGGATCTTTCTTCTGGCTTCTGCCTTTTCTTCCCAGATAAGCCGTTGTTTCTCTCGCCTTTTATTTCGCTTTTTCACAAGTTCTTGATGAGCAAAATGAAAATTTTCAGGACAGATCAGTTCTGGATTAAAGGTATCTTTATGTTCTTCTCTAAGCATATTGATAAGGTCAAACCAATCACTCGCATTTTCAACGAAGTAATTATTCCGGATACAGATCTTTATTCTGGACCAGTTGTCTTCAACTTTTTGTAGATGGTAGATAGCTGAATAGAATAAATCGTATTGTTTAGCTTTAAGAAGGGTTTCTGCTTTTGAATTAACCGGGATCCCCATAAAGAACTGTTGGGGGGCAACATCATAAAAACCTAATTCTGCACCATTCCTTTTAAATCCATTCCTCCTAAAGACGGGAAGGATTTTTACAACCGGATAAATATGCAAAGGGTTTATATTTGCTCTTGCATTTGCTTTATATCCGTTTATATTGCGTGCTTTTAATTTTGTTCCCCAGACCCACGGATCAATCTCAAAACTCATTCCACGGACAGCAATAGACCGGAAAACTCTTTTCCCTGTAGGATAGATCCAGTGTTGCATGACTTCGGCAAAAGAATAAGACGGAACTTCTTTTTTCTTACAGTATTTTTCAACCATAGCGATCCGTACAACCTGCATTCCCTGAGATATTGTGACAAATCCTACATAAACACTTTGCTTTCTTCTATGCTTAGGTGATTTTATGGTTAAGTCAGTTTTACATTCAGGACAGGTGCATCCGGTTAATGCCGTAATCAAAGTTGGCTTTTCCAACCATGAATGACCACATTCAAGGCAATAGAATCTGTTACGGGAAAGGATAACCCATTTTTCAAATGCTTTTTCATAAGCCCAGGTTCTCTGTTTGGAAGTGATCTTTCGAAGCTTTTTGCTTTTTTGTTCTACTTCCTTTTGGATTTTTGTTTTTGCTCTCATCCAAATAAGGATCCTTGGATTACAGTCATAGGTTTATCAGAGGTAGGTAAGCCGGAAGAGAGATCTTCTTTTTCCGTCTGAATGATTTTAGGTTCAGATTTCTTTTGTTTTTTCATCTTCATACGTGTGATTTCAGCTTCTATGAGTTTTTCCTTTGCCCTGGCTTTAGTTTCTTCTATTTCATCAGGGGTAAGTTCTACTGCATGATTAACAACGATATTGGCTTCCGGCCGGCTTCCAATAGCAATATCATTTTCATCATAATAGTGCATAGCCATACCGATAATTTCACTATCGGCAAATCCATGATATCCGCTTTTCTGAACCTCAATAAGAATAAAGGTCACACAATCTTCGATGTTTTTGTTTTCTTTCTTGTATACTTCAGCAAATAATGGATCGTTCTTTGCAATCTCATCAAGTGCTATTTGGATAACTTGTTTAAACCGGTCTGTAGATGTCATTATCTTATGTTTAAAGTAAAAAGAAAGGGTTCCCGAAGGAACCCTCATCTCTTGCTAATAGTGTCTCAAATCGCTTTAAAATGGCTTTAAATTGAACGTACTTCCGTCAAGACATAATCAGTCCATGCGCGGTTAACTTGAAGGATATCTTCAGCTCCTACATTTTCGGATTTAAGGACAGCAGTTCCCAAGTTATAAAATTCCCATACGGAAATGATAAAGACTTCTTCCGGAGATTTCTCCATGAATTCACTTTTCATATCCAGGTAGTTCTGTACCAAGACAGAAAGTTGGGTTGTATTCAGGCATGCATGGAAAGAGGTTTCCTTATAAGCTCTTCGTATTGCATCAACATATAATGCTCCGATATAATAGAAGAAAGAATGCTCATCCATTCGGCCCTCTTTCATGACAGTGATCTTCTCCAGGTTCTTTTCGTAGATCGGTTTCATGTTGGATAACCAATATTCGAGAATGGTCATCATCTTACTGTAAGGCAACCGTTCATCGCCATAAGTCTGCATGTGATATTCACCAAAAATACAAAGGTTACTGCATGCTGTTACATGAGCACCATAAGCCAGGGCAATACCATTCTTGTTGAATGAAAAAGCAATGGCCGGACCTTGTTCACCGGATTGATCGCCAATAATGAGTTTGCCTACCACATGATTGAATACCCAATGTTCAATCGGGGTATTGTTTTCATCATAAATCTTTTCCTCTTCACTTGTCAAGATCCTGGATGAGAACCTTCTTTCGACATACAGTTTATCAATCTGCAAAGGAATGGAATCTCCTCCTGCCGGATCCGGAAGAACGTTTTGTGATGCCAGAAGAGCAATCAGTTGATCAATGAATTGCCATGATTGTACCGGTCTGGTTTTTCCAGGATTATTGGTGCCGGCTTTCTTAATGATACCTGATAACCTCAGTTCATCAAGTTCAATAGTTGCTACTTTGTACCCAACAGGAAAGACAAATACTTTCTGGGGTATGGGTTCTTGCGGAACTTCTACGGGTTCCTCTTCTACTTTTTTTGTCATACTTCTTTAATTAAATTTACTTCTTTACAAAGACCTCCGTTTAATGGATTCAGAGGACAATAGCGACATTCGTTATAAGAGGGTTGTGCTGACCAGCCATCAGGTCTTGAATATTCATCATCGATTAAACCTGAAGTTTTCCGGATCAGCTCCATGACTTCATTGATACGGCCATTATCCTGATTGACCTTAAAAAGCTGGTTACGCATTTTAGGACCGCTTTCAAAGACCCAATAGAAGGTTGGCACGTTCTGATACAAGTCATTCCATTCTTTCCTGTAGAGATTATTAGTGGCTAATTTTGAGCCCATTTTTCGATTAAGTTCAATATCGAGATCTCTTAAGAGGAATGAGTACATGGAAAGTTGTGAATGATCCATATCTTCAAACCGTCCCCAGGCATAATTCCCGAAAGTGTTATCCAGATCTTTTGTGGTTTTCAGATCGATCAGCACCATTGGAAGGATCTCTTCGAGATAAAGAATGGTAGTTGGGAAAATATCCAATACTCCTGTAACGTAGATATAGTCCGTAAACTTTTTCCAGACTTTAACCTGGGTGTTGATGAGTGGTTGGATATTGATAAAATTATTGATACAACCAACCTTGAAATTGAGATGTTGCATATCCAAACGTTCCTGTGTGGCTGTTTTACTGCCATTAGGTTTACGTTTAAGATCAGTAATACCAAAGCCGGCACTTTCTCCAAGACATAAGCCTTCAAAATAAAGTCCTCCTTCCTGTGCTTCTGTTGCTTTCTCTCGGATCTCCTTATCGATATAGATGCTTTTAATCTTTTTCATACACACACCTTCACGATAGTTTCCGTGGTCGAAAAGTCGATGAATAAGGCTCATCGAAATAGTCATTATGTCCATGGTTCTTCTTCTTCTGATTCTTCTTCGGGAACTTCAGGAAAACGAGAAAAGATCTCATCAACCAACCTCATGATATAAGAGGCGTTAATCTCTACAATTGTTCCGTTCTCCTGATCAGTTTTTATACGTTGAACAAGAGCCATGAAATAATGAAGATCCATTCCCATGAGTTGATCCATTAAAATGGCTGGATCTTTTAGGTTGATTTCCTGAAGTTGAAACGCCATTTTAAGGTATTCACCTGCGGTAATGTTCCATCCACGTGACACAAATTTACGAGTACGGATAATTGAAGCAAGCGGATACAAAGATCCTTGGTATTTCAGTTCCCGGGAAAGAATAAACTCAGCAGTTTTCGGTGGAACAACAAGTCCTTCCTTGTAGGTCCAGTAAGCCATGACATGAACAAAATCAAAGTTCTTATGGATTTCTGCAGGATTTCCAAAAAACCGTACAATGATCTGTACTTTATTGTTAAGAGAAATGGCGTTATCAGTTATGACAACCGGAGCATACCGTTCCTTGCTTTTTACACGGACAACACCTATGCTTGCGATATGAAAACGTAAACGTAATACAGAAGGAAGATCTTCTTTTCCGATTGGTTGCCCAACCATATCATTAGGATCGATTATTCCATGTACTTGAACATTGTATACTTTTGATTTTTCAAGTTCTTTGGCATAATATTTCATCAGGTCGTATAATACCTCAATATTAGAGAGGTATATATCATAATCGTTAACTTTTTCATTGAGAAAAAGGCTAACAATAGATCCACCGGTTATAATAAGACTTTGTCTTACCCGGTCACGTAATCCATCCGGAAGATTTTTTACATAGCTTTCAACTTTCCTAGAAAGATCAGATTCTATTTGTCTGTGATTCATCCGTTAATAATAAAATTTGTGAATTGAATGGCTCGTTCTTTTATGCTTTCAACAGTAAAAGGTATAACAGGAATTTCTGCTTCTTCTTTAACCAACAGATTCATGTTGGTAGGATTGAGGATCTTGATATGATACTGTATGGAAGCTTTAGTGGCAGATTGAATGGCAATAGATATCTGTTTACTGTTTCCGTTCTCTTCGGCATATTGCCGCATGAAGAGCGATATCTCCCTGGCCATCTTTCCTATTTCCGGTATTGTATAATAATGGCCCAGCTCGATACAGGCCTGTAAAGAGGTCATACGTTCGATTTGGGCATTGACTTTTGGGTCATTGTACTCCCTCTTGCCACCGGAGAATGGATTTTCTTTAATGATCTTGAACTTCAAGTAGATATTGCCTCTTTTTGAGGTTTTGGATTCTTCGGTAAACTTTACTTCCTGGCCGACAACAAAGGTTTTTTGTTCTATGGATACGGAGTCATACACTCCTTTATGAATGCCATCCTCGCATTCAATCTCTATATCATGACGATAAAGAGTTTTTTCCGGACCGTTATCACCACCTACCTTGAAACTGAAGTCATGGTAGGTAGCACTGATTACTTTTCCTGTCATAATTCTTCGTATGCTATGATCTCTAAATCACTTTCTTTCCGTTCAACCATCTCAGCAATAAGGAAAGCTTTATTTTCATGTGTCTTGTTATATTCAACAAGCGTCTGATTGACGATAGCAAGGTTTTCATCATCCAGGCTTTCACACCGTCCCATGAGAATGATTGGTGAAGTTTTGTTCAGTTCGAGAAGAAGCTGAATAGTGATCTTATATGTTTCTGCTGTTCCTACCTGTTTCTCATTGAAAGGAACGAGAAGATCTCCTTTCTGATAATAAAGGCCATCGGAACGTACGATCATATTATTGATCGGTTTCATATCTTCGCGAAGGATCCGTTTACATTCCGCAGAATGTTTCTTAACCTGATCATCAAGTAAAGAGGCTTTTGCTTTCAGTTCATCAAGCTTACTCTGATTTTCTTTAGCCAGTTTTGCTTTGGCAGACAGGTCAGACATACTGCTGATCAACGTATCGAGTTCTTTTACCCGGGTTTCATCTACAGTGAGTTTTACCTGCAGTTTCTCATACTCTTTTTTCTTAAGACCTTCTGTTTCTATTTCCTTGTTGATCTCTTCAATCTTTACTCGGATCATTTCTTTCCTCTCAGTAAGAGTTCTCTGTTTTTCAACATTATCTTCTTCGAGTTTTTTGATTTCAGCTTTCAGGAGGTCAATACGGCTTAAATTAGACTGTATAACCTGTTCGGCAAGGAAAACCTGTTGGTCAGTATTGAAAGTGGTTTTAACGGCTTCCTTATCACTAATAAGCTTATTAATCTCTCCTTTTTTGGTTTCCAGTTTATCAAACTCTTCCTTCCGTATCTTCAGGTTCTCTTTTTCTGTTTGATATTCTTCCTGTTTAGATAGAATTTCAACCTCTTTTTCGGTAAGCTGGGAGCCGGCTAATTTCTCAGCTATGTCAACATCACTGTTGGCTTTTGTCCTGCTTGCATAAGCTTTGGCAAACAGATCTTCTTCAAACAGCAGTTTGGCTTTGCTTTCCACGGGTAAAAGATCCAGGAAGAGATTACGTTGTTCCTTACGGTCTTTCTCATTATTTCCCATATTGATAAACCGTTCAGCTGTCACTGATTGATAATTGAAGAAGTCACGGATCTCACTAACCTTTTTGGTTGATATCTTGCCGGTGACAAGAGTGAAAGAAGCAGATGTATCGGTAAAATCAAATTTCCCAATACAATGTTGTCCTTCATGCTCGAATTCCAGGGTAATACTTCCTTCCTTTTCTCCATTTGTTACTTTGACGGAAGTATCATCTTTAGCTGTAAGGATAGCTTTCAGGCCATTGATAAAGGAGGTTTTCCCTTTATCGTTTGAAGCTCTCAAGATCCAGAAACAGTTTGTATCATTGAAACTGAATGACAGACCTTCAAGCTTTTTGTAATGCTTGAATTCTACTTTAATCGGTACCATGTAATGATTTTAAGTGATTATCAAATAATTCTTGTTCTTGTTCAGTTAGCTGTTTAATTAATCCTTTATGCAAGGATACAGGATAGGAGATTGGTTTTGAAGATACCTGGATGATCTCAGGGGTATAGATAACAACCGGCAATCCCACTTCTTTTGAAGTTCTGGAAATCTTTCTTTCAGCTAGTCCTCCATTTTCAAAGATCAGTTTTTTAGTATACCGGATGATTACATAGAACGGGATCTTTTTTAGTTCCTTGATCTGATCGACCAATCCGGGAAGGAGTTTGGGCCTTCGTTGAAGATCAGTATCAAACCCATCCGGATAAACCTTTTTAGTTTAACGATACCATAGGGAACACCTCGTTCATCACAAGCTCTCTTCAAAGAGTAGTCACATAAAAAATACAGTTTTAAGGTTAAATAATCTTCTTCGTAGTGCTTAATCGAAAGGACAATCATTGGAGACTGATTTTTACTTTCGGTAAGTTCGACTTTGCTGATACGCAAAGTATTCAATCCGATTGGCAATAAGATTTTCCCTTTTTGACGGACCGGATTTGTATATTCCGCTATTAGTTCTAATCGTGTACCAGTAAGGAAACTCATTTCTTGAAAATATCCTGGTTCATCCAATTAAACTTAGACACTCTTCCGCAGACCGAACAAGTCAAGTGCCGGATATCCCTGAGATTTAATGGAGCTTTATGACAACGGCTTTTCCGTTTTAATATCTTTCCCATCATGATATTATAAGCATTGGTTACTCCTCCGGCCTGTAAATCATCCTGGCTCATATCTCGGGATAATTCAATAAACAATTTACCCATCTTTCCCATGGCTACCTCCATTCTTTAATTTTCATCTTATCAAAGTCACAAAAGAAACGAATTACTCGTTCTGATTCATCGTTTGTTCCATCTCTGATCTTAGTAAACTCAGTTACCAATAAGGATTTCAATATCTTCTTCCTTGAAAATTCTTTTCCATCGATAAGGATCGGTAACCGTTTGGTTTGATCTCTGATCAGGTCGGGATACTTATGAGGAGCGTTCAGGAGCCAGACATGAGTAGATACATCCGTATATCGGGTTGAACCCTTCAAATGTTCTTCTCTTGGCCGGTAACCATCTATGGCGTTTGCCATTTGTTTCTGCTCCTTGGTAAAATGGTGCAGCATAAAGAGAGTTCCACCGGTCTTTTTGACTATCCGATTGATGATTCTCGCAATCATATCATCGGTAGCTGTCTTACCGTCATTATCCTGGATCTGCATCAGGTTATCCAAAATAAAGACACATTGTTTACCTGGATGTTTTTTTGAAAACTTGACAAATAAGGTTTCAATTTGCCTGATACTCAAAACATCATCTACGATATCTATATCAGCTCCTACTTTTTTCAGTTTGGCATAAGCGTCTTTTAATTTGATTTTATCTTCTTCAGTTAACACATAATTTTTACTTACCATCTGATCGGATGAAAGTTTTGTATCATCAGAAAAAAGTACCCGGTTGATCTTGTCGATACTATCTTCCATGAAGACTCCGCATAAAACAACATCTTTATTATTCTTAAGCAGGCAATATCCCAGATGAGTAATAAATCTGGTCTTTCCTATTCCGGTAGCTCCTCCTACAAGAATGATACTGTTGGGGGTGAGAGCTGCTACACGATCCAGTTTAGAATAACCGGTCTTCAAAAATTGATAACCAGTTAATGCTTGCTCGGTAAGTTTCATGAATGTTTTATCTAACCAGATACTAAACTTTTTGATCTCAATATCTTTTGCGCGGATATTATCCAGAAGGTTGTCTATATGTTTTACAATTTCTTCGGGTTCTTTAAACCCTTTATTTTCTTCAAGATAATCATAAATTTTGACAATCTGGACCCGATCATAGTATCTTTTTAGATAAGTAAAGATGTATTCATAATTTTCTTCCGAAGGATATTCTTCTGCCAACAGTTCTTGGAAATAAGGAATATACCTATCGTTCTTGCTTTCATACAGGATATCTTCTACTGAATCGGTGTTAACTTCGATATTATTCTCTGTCAACATATTCATCGTATTCCAGATGATTGTATGGATCCGATCAATAAAGAAGTTTTCAGGTATGGTCGAACGAATATGTGTAAAAGCAATCGGATCTTGCATCATCTTTTTAATGATGATCTTTTCATAGGTCAGAATTTTAGGGATATCAAGAAAATTTGATTTATAAAGCTTCCTGACTTCTTTCAAGACTTTATCTATGGTATCAACAATATCGGCAGACTTATCAAAGGCTTCTTTCTGAGCGTCTATACTTATTCGTATGATCTCCCTGGAGATGAAAGTTTGATGAATGATCCGAGAATAAAACTCGATCTTGTGAGGCGAAAAGAAAGCTTTATCAGCCAACTGATTTAAGAAATACGGACCTCCTACCATATCGAGCTTATTAAGCCTTCTAAGCTCATTAATGACTGTTAGGGTATCGATAGGTTCTTTTCGGTTGGCAAGGCTCTCCATGACCTCGTAAATAAGTCTGTGAGCTTCCTTATAGAACATTATAGAAGTAACATTCCGATAAGCAAACTGATAGGCTCCGGTATTAAGAAGAGTCCCTATTAAAGCTTCTTCAAGATCAATCGCTTGAGGTGGTATTTTCTCCAGTTCCATGTATACTTCCTGAATCCTGTTTTTCGGTGTCATGAATTTTTAAATGTTCAATAGAATTGTTTAATACGTTCATCATGAAATCATGATTACTAATTGACCGTCTTTGGAAATAACCATTAATCGTGATGGCATCATCTTCATTAATCGTTTTGATCAGATTGATCAGCTTACTTAAGCGATCCTTTCCTATTCCCTCTATCGTTAAGGTCCATTTATCAGTATCCATATGGCTTAATGTTCTCCGATACTCCTTAATGTTTTCACATACGATGTTATAGATTTTCTTCTTTTGCATCATATATTCATAATCATTGTCTCCTGGATTAAAATTATTCCATTGATTTCGTTTTTGATTAGCTAGGATTTCATCTCCCAGATTGCCGGCTATCTGATAATGATCTTTAAAGCTCATTAGACTATAATGAGCTATGAATCCACTGGACAGATGAATGAATTTATAAGCCATTGAAGTAAGACTATCAATATCTATGGTGGAGGCATTGGTTAATGTGTTGATGATGAAAGTTTCATCGTCTTTCGATAATAGTTCCATGGTTATTTCTCCATTGATTTTCCCCAGGTTTCCCGGGCTTGTACTCCCATCTGATAACTTTGCAATGTGTCAAGGATCTTACGCTCGGTCTTTGTTAAGGCTCCTGGCATTCCGGTCATATTGGGCCATCTTTCGAGTTCTTTTACGATCTTATCAATCATTGCGTCTGTATTAGACAATTCGCAGGAATAAAGGTCAAGCATATGTTCCAGATAAGCGACACGGTGTTTTAGTTCTTCTATTCGATATCCGGGATCTATATCAGTATTACTGGCATGATGATTAACCCATTCAGCAGGAACGAGGACATCAGAGTCTCCTATAGCGACAGTTTGATGAGCCCAGTCAGGATGATCCATTAGGGATTGATAATCAGGCCATGCAATCCGGGTATATTCAGTATAGACTATATCATCTTCTTCAAGATTCATAGTTTCAGCATTCATCTTATGACATTCTTCAACAACTACAGGATGCCATATTGATTTTATTTCAGAATGAGGAGTATAGTTATTTCTTGCCCACTGACGAAACTCTTTGGCTTCCTCTTCGGATAGTTCTCTAAATAGATCCATTTTGATTTTTTATTTATCTTCTATTTGACAATTAATCTTATTGATATTCCCAACAACGAGTTCTCTTATTGGATAAAAACCATCTGATGCTTCTTGGCTGACAGCTCCGGTTATCGGATTATAAAATTCATAAGGATCTTCTACGCGATCAATCCAGAGATAGTCTTTATAGTTAGAGGTCAGGATGAAGTCTCCTTTTTGGATATCTTCTTTTGTGTTGAAACAATAATGTTTCTTCATGGACATTATCACCGGATCTTCTTCTTTTGTTTTAACAAAGACGACAAAGAGTGTTTTCATGATCTATTATAGCTTAGTGTATATATAGAAGTAGTAGTGTTAATATAGTCCCTAATAACTTCAGCATTGATGTTTTCGGGATCTGTTTCTTTAAGGATGGATCCAAAAATCTTCTTAACCGTCCCGTCGTCAGGATTAATAAACATCTTATCATTTTCAAAACCTTGCTTTGCACTTCCATCGTGTAAGCTGTCAAATATCGCGGTAACATGATAGTTGCTGGAGACAAGATTATATTTTTTAGCTAGTGATTCCCAGTCTTTCTTTAGGTCACTATTTTCCCAGGCTGCTTCTCTCTCTCTTTTTTTCTGGTTACATGCGATTTCAATCTCATTGTTTTTGTTCGAGATCTCTGCAAGGATGATCATTTTGATCTGGTTGTCTGTCAATTTTCTTTTCATATACATTAATTGTTGTGTTAAAGCCATTTTTAGGCACTCAACTTGTTCGGATCGATTAATAATGCTTTCGTATCTAACACATTAAATTATCATCTGCAAAACTCATAAACCCGCTATCGGAGATGATAATATGGTCAAGGACAGAGATATCAAGGAAACTGGCAGCTTCTTTAGCCTTTTTCGTGATTTTGATATCCGCTTCCGATGGGCTCAGGTTACCCGAAGGATGGTTATGAACCAGGATTATGGCAGATGCCAGCTTTTCGACGGCAGCATTCAGGATGAGGCGGATATCGGTAACGGTTCCGGAAATCCCGCCCTGACTTGTTCGTATACAGTCAATAACCTGATTAGATTTATTTAATAAGATGATCCAGAATTCTTCATATGTAAGATCTTCCAATTTTCCTTGCATGATATCATAAGCATTTTTGCTGCATCGTATCCTTTCCCTGGTTTGAACGGGAGTACATTTTCTTCTTCTGCCAATCTCAAAGATTGCGGATATCCTCATGGCCTTTATGGTCGAGATCCCTTTAATCTTTGATAGATCTGATATCGTCATTTTAGCGATAACATGAAAGTCACTATTTGCTTTAGACATTAATTCTCTTGATTGATCAAGGGTTATGCCTGCAGCAATAGAAAGAACTTCAATATTGGATAAACTTCCTGAGCCGGCTTGAATGTATTTTGACTGGATGGAATCATTGACCTGCCAAGGAATGGCAAACTTGTTGTAATTCATGATTGTAAATACTGCTTGTCTTTTATAAATTTCAGATGTATAGCTTGATCATAGGTTAAGCCAATAAACTCTTCGCTTCGAAAACTTATCTCATCCGGAAAGTAGTCAAATAACCATTCTTCTTTGTTAGGGTTTTCATCATAGACAACAAATACAGATGGACAAGTTGGGAAAGTTACTTCAGCTAAATTAATTCTTGCCTTGATTATTTTCATTTGTGAAAGATTTTAAGTATAGGTTTAAGGCTTTCTTCAAATCCATCTTCATAATGGCCTTCAAAAATGATATAGTCAGGCTGATGTTTTCTACCTGAATTTCTGATCTGAAAGATCTTCTTATTCTTCAGAATAGCCAATCCATATCCTTTAACTAGTTTCATCCGATGAAGACAAGCTACCTCAGTAATCTCTTCTATATGACTAATGCCATTAAAGAGAAAGTGTAAGCCATTACCTCCAGGACATAATCCATAAGGTGCTTCAGGATCTACATCATCAGGGTTCTTATCTGTATAGATTCCTCCACAGACAATAATGCCGGTATCTTCTTGCTCTATCGTTTTGACAGATTCAAAAAGAGATAGTTGGTTAGAGACCTGGGTCTGCATCGGTAAAGCACATTCCAAAACCATCAGTATACCGGTCTTCAAACTCTTCTTCGGTTAGATCTCCAAATCCTTGATAGGAATCTTCTTGTTCTTCTTCATCCATTTTTTCAAACAGCCTAAGTAAATTGTTCATAATTTACAGATAAGATATCCTATACAATAACAAGAAGTATTGATACCCGGTTCTATCATTTCTTCATCGGTTGTTTGGTTTTCCATTATAGAAAAAACTTTATGACCTCTATTCTCATAATCAGCAGCAATATTTTTTTCTGTTTCAAGGAGTCGATAATCTCCTGTTTCTTTATCATCATTGTGGACTTTTACCAAAGCACTTTGATTAAATAGAAGGAACTCGTCTATTTTTATCGGAAGATCTTCTATTTGTTCAAACTCGCCGGCTAAAGTTTTGTCCTCAAAATTTATTACTTCAATGTTGGGAACAAGGATTTCTTGACATACAGATAAAAGAGAAGTTATAATTTCTTGCCTTGTACCTGAACCTGATAAGTGGATTCCGTAAGTCATGATTGTAAGTATTGTTTGTCTTTTATAAATTTCAGAGACGGCCTTGCTTTGACATATTATTGTGGTTTATTGATTACAACCATAACCGTTTTAACCATCGTTCCGGATTCGGCAAACGCTTTCTCGGGAAGTAACCGGGTAAATGCGTGTAAATCATCAATACAGTTCCGAAATGTGGTAGTCTTTTTATCAGAACGAAAGCAGGTACCAGCACTCATGATAGCAGCCAGGATTCCACCGGGTTTCAACATTCCATAAGCATGGTTTACATGATCAATATCCTGACGATTCTCGAAGGGAGGATTCATCAGGATCCGGTCAAAGGTAGGACGAAGATTCAAAGTCATAAAATCGCAATTAAAGGCGGCATAGCAACCCCTGTCAACCGACTGGCGGTAACGTTCATTGTTCATTTCAACGATAGTGACGGCACATCCCATATCGTAAAGCCGGCCACTGATATTGCCGGTACCCGAAGAGGGTTCAAGTACTTCCTGGTGAGCTTTGATATCAGCCATGGAGATCATCAAGTCGACAATAGGTTCCGGTGTTGGAAAGAATCCATCACGGGCCACTTTAACAGTTCCGGTATCCAATAAGCCTTCAACCTGGTT
>Ga0172381_10003948_pt1 | contig 15512 bp, 14 predicted proteins | sample Leawel6488metaG_FD_119754 | JGI IMG/M metagenome (GOLD analysis project Ga0172381, IMG submission 119754) | Leachate microbial communities from a municipal landfill in Southern Ontario, Canada - Leachate well 64-88 metaG | ecosystem: Engineered > Solid waste > Landfill > Unclassified | place...
TTAGTTGTAGCTTTACTAAATGGTGATGTATCATAGAATTCGGAGAAATTAAATTCTGGTTCATCTTTAAGCACTATTTTAATGTTTGTCTTGATATCATTTAGTATTTTTGCACGTATCTTATAAAGATACTTCATTTCTTCTTGTGGAAGTTCTTTATTTCCATGAAGTTTTTCTTCTATACCAAGATACAAACACCACTGTTTAGCAAGCTCATACTTAATACCGTCTTTATTATTATTCTGTACATACATCATAAGAATAGCATGACTCTTATAATACTCTTTTTCAAAATCAATCTTCTTAAAATTCTTAATTATTAGATTTCCATCTTCATCCATCTTAATTGGAAAAGCTTTTTCTAATATACATAATTGTGTTTCTATATATGGAAGTAATTCAGTATTATTAGATAAATCTACTCCATAGAATGCTTCTCTAATTTCTTTTAGATCATCAGAATTTGCTGCAGCAGCTATTTGCTCTTTATTAATAACAGAATTCTTATAACTTACCTTGACCGTATTTCTTAATAATTTTATTTTATTCTTAAAATTAGATTCATTTGGATTGAAATCCTTTACCGTTCCCTCATAAACCTTATAGATAAATTCATTATTCTTAGGAGTAAAGTCATCTGGGTCATATAATGAAATATCTTTATTTGCTATATTAATATTAATTGCCTGAAGCATCATTGCTACAAATTGAGAACAAACCATCTGATAATCATTCACTGTTGTTTTTCTCTTTAAAGCAATGGAAAACATTCTATAATAGCTATATGCTGTTTGATGTATATGTTTTAGAAAATAATCTAATTTATCATGTAAAATATCATAATCTTTTTTATTTATAAATATACATTGAACAGTCATTCTCATACCGTCTACTGTAGCACCTGCTAAATAAGTATCAATACCTTCAATAGAAAATCCCTTATTTTTAAAAGTATATATTTGCTTAAGATCTGCATCAAAACTTATACCAGAATGAGAAAAATTCGCTTTATAATATTTAATCATAACCTTAGCATACCAAAGATCAGAATAAAGTTGTACAATATATATTGGATATAGTTTCTCATTATCTGATGCAGATTCTTCGATATAACTACATTTTAAATTAGATACATCTATAATCTTTATATTATTACATTTCTTATTATACATTTCTTTATGGTATTCTTTAGATTCTTTAATCATTTGATTTACATCTGTTCTATTAGGATCAACACTTAATTCTATTAAGCTTTTCTCTATAGATAAAACTGTATTTTTATGAATATCATAATTATCAAAGTCTTCTTCCATAAGAAGTTTATTTGTTTCTAATAATTTATATAAATTATTTATAGTACTTATTCTTGTAGATTCAAATTTAACAAAATCGTCATCAATGAATCCATTCTTTGCAGCAAAATATAAATCTTTCCATTCATTTATAGATATGGAACCATTAACTCCAGTTAATTCTGTAATATATGAATTAATTTCATTATATTTTTCTGGCATATAATTCTCATCATAATAATATCCAGATGGATATACAGTATTATCTATTTCAATAATAGCATTTTCTTTTAATACATTATATCCAAGATATCCATATATTAAAGACATAAGATTATCATTATGATGATTTACATTTTCTATCACAATATTATTTGGAATAGAAGTTGGATCCTTTACTTCTACATCTGGTTCATATATATTTAGTGATATAGATTTCATATATTCATATAATTCTTGATTTGTTAATCCTAATAGACTAATACATTTACGATTAGACATAAGTTTATTTCTTTTAAGCATTGAATTCCATTGGTCCCATTGAATTTCAAGATTCTGAATGTATTCTCTATCTATTTTATCAACTACTTCTGGAACAATTATTTTATAAATTGGATTTGCATTATTCCATTCTTTAATTAGTTGTATTTTATCTTCTGTTATTTCTATTCCATTATAAGTTTTTCTTAATAATGATTCATCATCTGATTTTATAGAATCTCCATCTATAATATTCATAGATTCGTCTACTCCAATATATGCATCTCCGCCCATTACTTCTTCATATCTTTGTCTATTAGTTTTACCATACAACTCCATAGACTTCCAATCAGAAACTCTACGTTGTTTCTTAGTCATCTTATTCCATTGCATATAATCATTCTTTACATCATCTTTTGATTTATCATCATCAATAACCATATTATTAGAAGACTTAAATCTCTCCGATTCTTTGTCTGCATACTCATCAGATACTATAGCATCAGCATCTTCAAATAATACTTTAGTATTATTATACATCTTCTTAAATTCTGCAACATCATATGCTATGCATCCATACTCATTGCTTATAATAAAGTCATTAAATAAATCATTCGATTCATTTGTAATTTCTGTTATATCATTTCCATATATCGTACAGAATGGGGTATTAGTATTTAGAATGCAAGCAATACTCATATCATTTACATTGCTTGCTTCTAGTATTTTAATTCTAGAATACATATTATCTTCTTTTATAGAATAAGCAATTCCTTTTAAATTATTATTACTATCTGATTCTAATAAAATAAAATTTATTGAATCTATATTTGGAGTTTTGTTGACAAACTCTTTTAGATACTTATTATTACAATGAACAATATCTACAGTATCTTCTGTAATTAGATAATTATTTATTTTTCTCATTATTAAATCAAACCTTTCATATTTTTATTTAATTACGTAAATGTTGAGCCTTAAATAAACGAAAAAAATAAAGGGATGCATATCGCATCCCTTTAATCTTATTTTGAAATAACTTTTAATTCCATACATTTCGAATACGTTGGAACTTCATATTCAAAATCTGGAATCTTATGTAATTGTGTCTTCTTCATATTTGGCTCTATCCATAGATACCAAATATATTGTCCGAATAATCTCATTAATACTAGAAGCATACCGGTAATTGCCGGTATTAATGAGACTATCATTAATGTGGTTTTATCCATGCCATAAAATATAGCGGTTGTAATAATAAATACTATCGTAAGTACTATTACCATCGGATTCTGTTTGTAGTTTAGTTTTGGATTCTTTTTCATTATTATTCATTTCCCTTCAAATTATAAAAGTTTTTATTCTTAAAATATAAGATGCCTTTAATAAAAGTCTGGATATAGACATATTAAAAGCAAATTTGTTCCCCCAAATATCTTATACTTCATTATTATAATATATATTTATTATATAAAAGATTTTCACTTAACAGAGATTTTCTTTATATAACTAGCAGCACCAAATACTGACTCACAATAATAAATACTATTATCAAAAAAGAATTGTCTTGTCTTTATTATTTCTTCTTTTTGTATTTCATCGTATGATACTAAATGAGAAAGTTCATTTTTCTCTGCGGATAATATTAGAAGAATTATTTTATCATTATATGTTTCCAACAATTCTGGAATCTTATCTATATTGTAATCTAGAGGAGTAATTCCATAAATAAATCTATCGCATTCATCAATAGAATCTACAAATTCTACATTATCATTATACATTAATTTTTCTTGTATTTCTGTTCTCCATTTTATTGATTTAGAACCTGTTAAACATATTTTAGTCATTGCAAATTAATCCTCCTGAGAATTCTTATAATTTTTTATAATAGAAATTAGTTCTTCATTCTCTAATAATTTATTCTTGTCTGAACGAGAAGCAGTTCTCAATTCAGTAATAGTATTATATAAGAAGAATCCATCTGGATCTTGTTTTATAAGAATATCATCAGTATTTGGTAATGCTTGTGCACCAATGTCAATTAAGTCTTCCATTTCTTTTGTAATCATACATTTAGATTTTAATGTTGCACATTCAATCTCTGATTCGTATACCGCAGTTCTATAAATATCTGTTGATTCTAATTGATAAGTATTACAAAGATTTAAGAAGTAATCTAAAGAAACAGTTTCATTTAGATTTAAATCTTTTTTATATATTGTATTATTTGGCTTGATTAATGAATACTTTTTATCAAATAGAAATTCTACAGATTCATGTTTAACTTTACCATCATCGTCTATTACATATAAATCATTTAATTCATCATCAAATGATAATGCATATTGATTATTAGAAGAATTAAACATTGGATCTATAGTCTTATATGATATCATATGTTTTGCTGAATCCATACCAACAACAGCATTTCCTATTGGACCAGAAGCAAGACCTGCATCTTCATTAATATTAATAACTGGATTTGGTAAGAATATTGGATTTTCTGATAACTCAAATTTTATATCCATAAGAACCTCAATCAATTGTGCAAAGTTATTATCTGTAAGTCTGATGTAATTATATTTACGTAATTTCTTAATTGCTTCTTCTTTTGCAATTTGCTTTGCTCTATACTCAGGCATTTCCCTCTTATTAGGATTGTCTCCTCCGTCTTTGGCGTCAATTACAAGATTGGCTGGACCGATATACTGGTCGGTTATCCATTTGAGTGTTTTGCCCTCATATTCGTATTCTATGACTGGTCCAGGAGATGTAATTTCATAAGATTTATATTCAAGTATTTTATCACAGAACTCTAATAGTTTTAATTCATACTTTCCACAATAACTAATCTTAACACCATCTGAGAATTTATAATAACCAGATATTTTTCTATTAGCAAGCATCTTCTGTTGCATCTTTGGATCATTAAGAAGAGACTCTACTCCATACTTTTTAACCATTCTTACTTTATGGAATTCGTCAGAGTATGCTTTCTTACATTTAGGATTATCGCAAATTTGTTCAAACATAAGTTTATTTTCATTCCATTTAGTAGGCTTACCACATACACGACAAATACCATGATCTTTCTTATTGAAGAATTCAAACAAAACTCTTCCTGCAGAATATCCTTCTGGTATCATATCTTCATGTTTCTTTTCAAGATGAAGTATTAATTCAGCTTTAGTCGCAACATAATCGCAATATGGACATCTATATCTTCTTGAAGATTTCCATGCTGCTTCTATTAAGTATTCTTCTTTAAGAACTTCTTTCTTAAATTTATTTAATTCTTTTTCTCCTTTTATAAACCAAGAAAGATATTCAAATAATTTAATCTCATATGGATCTCCAGGATCTTTTTTCTGAGTATATCTTCTCATGAATGATTTAAGCATTGAAGTTCCTTTTATTATTACGGGCTTGTCTTTAAAATACTCTGGATTCAGCCATTTAAATATTTGTATACCATCTAATATATAAAGTGTTTCTTTATCTTCATGCATTATTTCAATTGCATATCTTGTTACTAAAGATAATAACTTTATCTTTCCATCTTTTTCAATTATCTGTTCTTTAGATTTATCTTTCCATTTACTTTCTACAGCACTTTTGTATTCTGGTAATTTTTCTTTTATCTTATTTAATATACCTTTTTTACTTGAGTCATAGCCATGATTAATTCCATCTATTTCTAGTACACATGCATTATATTTTTCTTTAAACTCTCTAGATAATGTAGTCTTACCAGAACCAGATAATCCTGTTACAAATAAAATATTATTATTTGTCCCTTTTCTCCATCTATCAAAATTAATGGTTATATCTTCTTTATTAAAAAGAATAGACTCTGTAAGATATTCTTCTTTAAGAATATCTTTTCTTATTATGTAATAAGTATAAGATTTTTTATTTTCTGTAGTAAATCCTTTCTTATCAAGAATATTCGTAAGAATAGTATTATAATTATTTACTCTGATTTTTAATACATCATGTAATTCTTTTACAATATAATCTATAGCATCATTATAAATACTAATATCTGCATAAGGATTGCATATATCTATATTAGCAATACCTTTTCCCACTGAGATATTTATATATGGATCTGTAATATTTTTTCCAAGTATTATTGAATTTTTAAATAAATAATCTCTTAATACTGGAACCTCAGCAATATCAAATTTATTAAGTGATTTAAAAGGAACTTTAGTAACACAAGATTTTAATCTCATCATAATTTGTTCAGGTTCAAAATTATATATTTCAAATCCATAATCAAGATACAATTTTTTAGCAATTTCATTATCTTTATGAACGCATAGATGTGTTACTTTAAATTCTTTAACAGCGATATCAATAATTTGTTTTGATAATCCCATCCCTCTATATTTCTTATCAATTTCTATATAATCAAGATCTATATACGATATATTTTTCTTTAATCTGCTATCAGATATTTTAATATCATCGCCACAAGTATTTCTTTCTGATACTACAAAAATAGCAACTATTTCATTATCATTATAATATACATAACCACTAAATATATCTTTTACATCTTCTTTTGTAATATTATATATTGCTTGCTTAATTGATGACATTTTAGATCTTTCTTTACTTGTCATTTCTACAGGTATATTTTCTTTTTTAACAGCATCAGAAAAACTAACTTTAGTAAAATCATTAAGAGATTTTGTGTCTTTACTTTTGAAATTACTCTTTGTTTCAGATTTCAAAAATGTTTCTAATACTGATATATTTTCAGAACTTACACAAGATTCATGTGGAGCTTTTATAATAGTTTTACCATCATACTTACCGTCTTTAAATAGTTTAAGATATTCTTTTATTGTAAGTACTTGGCATCCATGATCTTTATAGAATACATCTATATGATTATGCCAGTCTGTATTCCAATATTCTCTTGAACCATGAATATGAGCATGGAAGTTAATAACTCCCTTATCAACAGTTATTGGTTCATGAGTAAATACCCAGTTATCATAATCAATTCTTGTATTAATATATTTAATTCCCATTTCTTTGTATTCTTCAATTGTAAGTCTATCATTATTACCAAGAACAAGAATAACATTCTTACAATTGATATCATTAATAAACTTAGTGAATACTTTCTTATCGGTTCCATCATGCTCTGAATCACATATATCTCCCATAAGAATTAAACACGATCCAGTAGATACTCTACTATTAATTGATTCTACAACTTCATCATAATATGTATCATTATCATTGCTTGCATGATTAAAATGAATATCTCCTGTTAAGTAAGTATCTTCATTTATCATATTAAGTATAGACTTTGATTTAATATTTGATTCAGCCTCATTTATACCAAATATAGACATTATAATCCTCCCTTATATAAATTAAGTTATTTAAATGTTTCTCTTTAAATATATTGAAACATTTTATTAAATAAATTATTTTAAGGAGAAATTATATTATGGATTTAAAATTACTTTTATGCATGTTTTTAGTATATCAGCACAATTTTAAAGTATTGCATTGGAAAGCAAAGGGTCATGCATTTAATTATATGCATGATTTAGCAAATACATATTATTTAAAATTGGAAACCGATGCAGATACGATTGCAGAGATTTGTATTTCTTTAGGAATAGATCCTGTAAGTTATATGGAATGTGCAGAAACTATTTCTTCTTCTGAGATGAAGTTCTTAGTTTTATCTGCTAATACAGATTACGAAATTGAAACATTCTTATCTAATTCAATTTTAATGTTTAATAATATGATTGAATCAATGGAAACTCTTATCACACCAGATAGTCCCATTGGTGTAAAAGTAGAATTAGAAAACATGATTGCTTATTATTACAAACAAGCAAACTTTATATTGAAAAGACCATCTGAAGACTAAAAAAAATAAAGGTGCAAGGAATTATTCCTTGCACCTCCTTTTAGTTTTTTATGTATCATATTTATGCATAAAATTTTTATAATTTTTATCACTATCATTTTCTACAATAAATACTAATCTTAAAGTATTAGAAAGTCCCTCCAGAAAATGAATGTTAATAACATTACAGTTTTCTGTATTGCTAGCAGATAAATAATCATCAGTTCCATTAATGATATTCTCTATCTTAGAAACTTTATTAAATATAGATTTTTTCAATTGATTAAGAGATTTTAATAATGAATTACTTTCTCTAATTTCATTATTGAATATATCTGTTAAATCACTATAGTTATCAGTCTTAATTCCTTGTATCATATTATAATAGAAAACAATATTACTGTTTTCATAGTCTTTAAGAAAATCATTACGTAGATATTCTTCAATATCTGGTGTTGATAAATCTATCATTACAAAGTTTTCAAATTCAAAGAATATTCTTTCTAAGAAATTTAATTCATTCTCTGATATCATTGTATAATTTGTAAGATCAGAATGTAATTTATTACTTGGTATACAATATTCAGTTATACCTTTAATTGTATCATTCTTTAATATATATGGAAAAATATCCTTATCGAATATATATGAACGATGCTCTTCATTTAATATCATTAAATTATACACCAATTCATCATTAGAAGGATCTTCTTCATTAGACTCAATAATAAATTGATATTGATTCGGCCCAATGATATAATAATTTTCAAATCCATCAAGCTCTGTCATTCCAAGTTTAGTGAAAGCTTCTTGATATTCACTATTACTACACTCAATTATAATATCTTTATCTTTAGAATGTAATTGAATGCAAGTAGATAATTCATCGATAGCTTTAGAATCATATGAATTATAATTATTTAAAGCAACAATCATGAATTCTTTTATATTACGAGCGATTTTTATTATGTATCCATGATATTCTTTAATATCTTCTCTTGTTATATCTAAGTCACTAGTTATATTCCTTACTGTAATACCACTATAAGTACAAGCTGGTCCAAACTTAATCATCGTTTTGCACGCCTTTCTTTTTTTGTTTTTTATTCTTTTCTTCTTCTAAGAATTCATCATACATCATTTTGAAATCATTATAATCCGGTTTTGATATTCCATTACTTTTATTATAATCATGCGATGCAACAAGATATAATCCATAATATAAATTATCTTTTATACATTGTTGGTGCCATTTAGGACTATTAGTATTATAGACTTTATGATAAAAAGTATAAGTTCCATATCTATTTTTATCATTAATATATACTTTATATCTTGCTTTACTAGCAACTATGTATATGGCTTTATAGTCATCGGAAAAATCATATTGAACAGGATACATATTAGCCAAATGCTCCAGATATGGAATTAAACTTTTTATAGTCTTTTTAAAACTAAATCCTTTTCTATATCGCATTTATAAACCTCCTTTCATTAATTTCACTATTATAATATATTATTATAAATTAAGTTAAAATTTTATTAATTTAGAATTTAATATGGTAAACAGAATATTAAATATAATAGTTAAGGGAAGTGGTAAGTATAGCACGGGTAACCGAATCAGTATTATCAGTCGATAATTTTAATAAGCCAAAACAATTAACAGATTATGAGGCTGTTGGTACATTTATAATGAGAATTATATTGCAAGAAAAAGGCTCCATTCAATGTCATCCAGACATGGGCGTAGGAATTAGATCTAGGTATCGTTATGCTTCATCTGATAAATTATCGGATTTAAAATATGATATAAAAAGTCAGATAGAAACATATTTGCCTAACTTTCAAGTAGTAGATGTGACCACGACACTAAATAATAAGAAATTGGATATTGAAGTAGAATCTGATTCTACATTATTTAGATTTCGATATGATTACACTACCGATGATATGTTTAAATTATCAGAAATATAAGGAGGAAATTTTTAAATGGCAGACAATAAAAATTTTAGTCTTAGTGATCTTCTTGGTGATGAATCCACCGTAGCATCATCTGTTAATACAACAGAAGAAGAAACTATTGACGCTGCAGAAGCAACCGCATCTACCAATCAGTATGAGCCGGTTAAGATCTCTGATATGAGACCTGCCGCAAACATGCATGAGGAAAAAGAAAAGGTAACAAATGAAGTTGCCAAGCAAATAACTGGCGCAATCGATATGCGTATGGAACAAATACGTGAAACAAAGGAACAAGTTATCGAATCTGTAAAAGAAGCAACTATCCAGGAAGACCTTGCCGCAGAATTGGGTGATACAGAAGAAGCATCATCTAATAATATTACTATGAAGCAGACTTCTACAGTTCCGGGTGTTCCATATACGGACGATGATGAGGATGAAGATCTTTATGATATTAATGATGAAGATCTTTCTGATATGGAAAAAGAACTCGAAGCAGAAATAAGTTCTATTGATTCTTCTGATAGTGTGAATGATGATCAGTTGTCTGAAGAGGACAGAGAAATTCTTTCTAATGAAATTAAGAAGTACATCAATCCAGTAAAAACAAAGATTGATCTTTCTCAGTTCTCAGTTTCTAATTCTACAGTTAATATTGCTGCAGCAGCAAAGCATCTTGTAACTTCTGTAATGAATAAGCCTGTTCAATCGGCAGACTATGTTCTTATTGATACCGGAAGAGTAGTTTCAATGTCAGCATTTGATTCTGATGATCTTGAGAAAGTAAACAATGCTTTCTATATGAGAGATTCATTTAATGCTGCAATTGACAGATGGCAGGTATTCTATGATCATTGTATCGACACTGATAAACCAATGACTCTTGAAGCTTGGCTCAGAGGAATCTCTGCAAGTGACTTCCCACATATTTATGGAGCTGCATATGCTGCATCATTTAAGGGATCTAATTATATTCCTTATACATGTGATAATGCCGATTGTAAGAAGCCTTACATTCCAGGAGAGACTTCATTTGAATCACTTCTTAAGTTTAAGGATGAAGCTGCAAGAAAGAGATATAAGGATATTCTTGCTGGAAACAGAATGGAAAATGATTGTCTGATTCCAAGAAGAGTTCAGGTATCTGATAGCATTGTTATCGATATTGTTAAGCCTTCCATATATACAGCATATGTTGAATCTGTTGCAATTGATCCAACAACTAAGAGAAAGTATGCAGAAACAATTAATCTTATTCTGCAGATTTCTAATATCTATATTATTGATTATGATACAATGTCACTCAAGCCAATTGAGTATAAGGTTGATAAGAATAATATGGCTAAGTCTCTTAAGTATAAGATTGTAGCATTCTCAAAGATTCTTAAGACTCTTGATTCAGATCAGAAGGGTATTATTCTTAGTATCATTTCTGAATTTGCCAATAATGATAATCTGATATCCTATGTAACACCTGCAACAACATGTACACATTGTGGTCATGTAAAAGCGGAATCCGAAGCAAGTATTATTGAATTGCTTTTTACACGCCTCAGGCTAACAGCTTTGACTCGCTCATCGACAAAGTAGTCAATATAAACCAAGCTTTTGGCCGTGGCTTTTTAGATATTAATGTCGCTACAAAAATGCCTTTAGGAAGATTACAATCTATGTTTTATAAAGCATGGTTGAAGAATAGTACTAAAGAAGGTAAAAAGCAAATCGAGGAAGAACATGCTGAAGAAGCAATCGGAGATGCTATAAATCAAATTGCAGGGGGTACAATAGTATAATGTTTGATCGTCAAAACTTTATGCACAGTATCAATGCAAATATGGATATGTCTACATTAGCATGTGATTATTATGAACCACTTATGTGTGTTTATGACATAATCCCTGTAGAGTATGCTAGATATATAAATTGCAACATTGACATGGGCATAGTTGAACTAAAAATTGGATTAGTGGATAATTCAACGGCAAATTGGTTCAGATCTATCATTAGTGTAATTCCTATATATAATAAATATGGGAAAGTACTAACTATAATCCCTACCGTAAATAATTGTGAATTGAATCTTGTAGTTCAGTAATTATTATTGCTAGAGTGATTAAATTCACTCTAGCATTTTTATTGATTTCACATTATATTAATAGTATTAAGGAGTTGTTTATAAGATGGATAAACCAAGTAAAATTATTAATGTTAATTCTGCCAAAGACTTAAGAAAATTTAATATGTCATTATTAAACATAGAGACATTTGTTAAAGTAAATGAATTAAAAGCCATAAAGAATCCGATATTCTTTTCTAAGCCTGGAGTACCAACATCAGATGGATTATTATCAAACGAAATATTTGGTATTACTAAAGAAGAACGTGCTGGTATATATGCATATATTGATTTAGGTGAGTATTTCATGAATCCAATTGTATACAAGATGTGGTCAAGACTTGATTCTAATGTAAGAGATTGTGTACACGGATTAAAAACTTATAAAATTAATGACCAAGGATTATTTGAAGAAGATCCGGATGGTGATAATGGTATTGAATTTATAAGAAAGAATTTTGATAAGATTGAGATTAAAGACACCGGTTCTAGAAAGAGAACTTTGAAAACATATTTTATTAAATCAAATAAAGCCGATATATTTGTTAAAAAGTGTCCAGTAATACCGGCATTCTATAGAGACGTAGATACTAATAGAGGAAAGACAAATGTCGGTGCTATTAATGAATTATATAGAAATCTTATGGTTGGTGTAAGTGCATTAAAAGAAACTGCAGACTATGGTTTATATATGTCTAATGCAACCAGAGGAAGAGTACAAGAAATATTATTACAGATATATAACTGGTTTACTAAAGAGCCAAACCTATCAAAGAAAGATGGTATTATATCTAGAGCAGGCATGTCTAAAACAACAGACTATGCTTCTCGTATAGTTATTTCTGCACCAGAATTAAAAGTTGAAAGATACCAAGATCTTATGGTAACATTGGATTATTCTGCAGTACCATTAGAATCCGTATGCTCAAATTTCTTTCCATTTATGATATTTACAGTAAGACGATTCTTTGAAAACGAATTTACTGTAAATACAGAATACACGTATATTGATAATGGTGTTAAAAAATTAAGTAGAGTTAAAGATCCAATGATTCAATTCTCTGATGAGAGAATAAAAGAAGAAATGGAAAGATATATAAAAGGATTTGCTAATAGGCTCATTCCTATATATGTTACTCTTGAAGATGGATTTGATGTAGTATTAAAATTTAAAGGACATCAATATGATATAGAAAAGTCTTTAGAGGATCCAACTGGAATTATTGATAGACCATTAACATGGTGTGATATATTTTATATTGCAGCATGCGAAGTTGTTGAAAATAAAACTATTCTTATAACAAGATATCCATATGATAGTTATTTCTCTCAATTCCCAACCAAGATAAGAGTATCTTGTATGAAGAAAATAGAACCAATAATTATTAATAATAATATATATCAGTTTTATCCAAGAATACGAAAAGAAGATATTGGCAAGAATACTTCTAATATGTTTATATCAACATTGAATTTTTCTAATACGTATCTTAAAGCTATTGTTGGAGACTATGATGGAGACCAAGTAACAGTTAAAGGTTTATTCTGTGATGAGTCTAATGAAGAGCAATTAAGACTTATAAATTCTAAATCTCATTATCTTGGTACAAATGGTATTAATGTACGTATTACAACTAATGAAGGAATACAAGCATTATATAATCTCACCAAGCATCTATCTGGTACTGTATTAACTTCGCCTAAATTTAAATCAAATCCAATATTTAAAATATAATTTTTATGAGACGTAGACTATTATGTCTACGTCTCTTTATATGAAAAAATTATACTTTTGTATTATATATTATAATTATGAGTATCGGGGATACTTAAAAATAAAAGAAGTATTTTCACTTTCAATTTAAAAGATTGGAGGTGAGATTATGTGGATGGGAGGAGAAGACAATAACACCATTGGTGAGAAAGTTTGATTATGCTATACATTATTTATTGTTTAATAATCGTATAACATAACTCACTGTAAAAACAAAAGAAGAAAGGGATACAATTAAGTATCCCTTTTCTTTTTTATTACTTAGACTTCTTAGCTTCAGCTTCCTCAGCCTTAATAGCTTCTTCGAGTGCCTTTTCCTCAGCTTCAGCCTTTGCCTTAGCAGCATCATCTTCAGCTTTCTTTTTTGCATCGTCTTCTGCTTTCTTCTTAGCTTCATCAGCCTTCTTCTTAGCAGCTTCGTCTTGTCTCTTCTTTTCAGCAGCAGCCTTTTCATCTTCAAGCTTCTTAGCAAGAGCAGCTTCTTCAGCCTTCTTGTCAGCTTCAGCCTTTGCCTTAGCAGCATCTTCAACAGCCTTGAAATCAACAACGTTTTCAGATTTAGTTACTACAACTTCATTTACAGTATTGTAGTTTCTATTTCCAAGAACAAGAATTTCTCCAGTTGAAAGAACCTCTTCAACCATTGCTCCCTTACAGAAACAATTATAAATCTGATTTGATGATAATTCAATACCACAAACCTTTCCAACAATAGGTTCCTTAGTGATTCCATATATTGGTGCCTTACTGGTAACATTAACCTTTTTAACCATTGGAACAAATCCTCCTTAAAATTATATAATCAATATGTAGTTTTCATCGACTATTTCTTCATCAGATATTTCTTCATCTAATTCGATGTCATCTGAATCGTCTTCATCGCCTACATATTCATCAGCTTCAGCTTCGATTTCTGCGAGTTCTTCATCTGTCATATCTTCAATGCTAAGAATCTCTTCTTCGTCATCGAGTATTGGAATATCCAAATCATCTCCAAGAAGTAATTCTTTTTCTGCTTCAATGGTATCTTCAACATCTTCATCTACTGATTCAAAGATAGAATCCAATGCTGATTCAACTATATCAATTAATTCGTCATCATGTCTATCATACATAATTATATTCTCCTTTATTACATTGTCGGAGCATCGGCATAGATACTCTGAGACTCAATCATAGAATCAAGATAGTCCTCAACCTCTTCATCGTCCTCATCATCTATATCAGCCAATACGTCAATCATGTCCATATCAGAATCAATAGGATCAATCATTTCATCCATATCTTTTTCTTTTTTTGCTTCATTTATAAGAATGCTATCAATGCATGCCATATTATTATCCTCCTAAATAAAAATTAGATTATTTATATGTTTTTTAGCATTTTCTTGATATAATACTCTACAACAAATATAAGTATTGGAACCAAGTAGAATTGCTCTATATTATTAGTAAAATCAATTTCATCTATACCTTTTATATCGTCAGGATTAATCATCTCTTCATTATTAAAATACTTTATGATTATATTCTTATATAAATCTGTCGGAAGATGATATATTCTACCATTAGTAAGTCTATCTACAAAATCTGTTGTAAAATTGAATATAGTATTAGCAAATGTTACATCATTGAAATAATCAATCTTATAATATACTTCTGGTCTATAAGCCATTATGCATAATCTATCAGATATCTCATATGCTTTAGATCTTATATAAGTAAACTTATCTTTCTTACATAACTCTGTAGCTCTAAAAACTGTTTTATCATACCATACAATAAAGTCATCTGGTAATACAACCTGATGTGATATATATAAGAACTTATCACATTTATCCATTAATTTATTCTTTATAATAAATTCTGTTAGATAAGCATCATAGAAGTTTGACCCATTATCAACAAGTATGAAAGACTCTACTCTTTCATTATAGAATAATCCTTTATAATAAGATTTAAGTCTTATAGATATATCACTAAGAACTTTTACAAA
>Ga0172381_10003950_pt1 | contig 15505 bp, 23 predicted proteins | sample Leawel6488metaG_FD_119754 | JGI IMG/M metagenome (GOLD analysis project Ga0172381, IMG submission 119754) | Leachate microbial communities from a municipal landfill in Southern Ontario, Canada - Leachate well 64-88 metaG | ecosystem: Engineered > Solid waste > Landfill > Unclassified | place...
CCCATGCGCAGAATTAATTCCGGCGTTTGATATTTTTCACTCAGGAAATCAAACGCAATAAATCAAACAGAGGTAATCAAACAATGGCACGCGGAGGGTACAGATCAGGGGCAGGTAGGCCAAAAGGGGCAAAAAACAAGAAGGCAGCGGCTACCAAGAGGACCCCCAAGCAGCCGAAAACACCCAAGCCTCCCGAGGTCCCGGCCGACATCCAGGATGAGGCTAAGGCCGCAAACCTGACTCCCCTGGAGTACATGCTCAAGGTCATGAACGACGAAGGCGAGAAGGACAAAACCCGTCGTGACCGCATGGCCATCGCCGCAGCTCCGTTCGTCCATCCCCGAAAGGGCGAGGGCGCCGGCAAGAAAGAAGAGCGGGATGGTAAGGCAAAGGCGGCCGGATCCGGCAAATTTGCATCAGGAGCCCCCCCTAAACTGTCCGTGGTGAAAAAATGATGGAGTGGACTACAAGTTGCCCGGACTGGGAAAGAAGAATCCTCTCAGGCGAATCACTGATCGGATTTCCTCCGCTTTTCCCGGAAGCGGCGAAGCGGGGCCTTGATGTTTTCAAGTCGCTTCACCTAAAAGATGTCCCCGGATGCCCGACATACGGAGAGGTGGGGCGACAATGGCAGTTTGATCTTGTTTCACATATTTTCGGGTCTGTCGATCCGGGGCCGGACATGGGCGGAACAGAGGAAAATTGGGGCCGTCGCCTTATCCGTGAATTTTTCATCATGGTGGCAAAAAAAAATGACAAATCGGGGATGGCCGCGGCGATCATGATGACGGCCCTTGTTTTGAACTGGCGGGAATCGGGAGAATTTTTCATTGTCGCCCCGACTATTGAAGTGGCGGGCAATTCGTTCAAGCCTGCTTGCGGCATGATCAGCTCAGACGACGATCTTTCAGACATCATGCACCCGCAGACCCACATACGGCAGATTACAAATCGCAATACGGAAGCGGTGCTGAAAATTGTAGCCGCAGAAAGCGATACCGTGGGCGGCCTGAAGGGCGTTGGAATACTCGTTGAAGAGTTGTGGCTGTTTGGGAAGAGGCCAGGGGCTACGAATATGTTTACCGAGGCGACGGGGGGGCTTGCGGCGCGGCCCGAGGGTTTTGTGATTTGGCTGACGACTCAATCAGACGAGGCTCCGGCGGGAGTCTTTGCCGACAAGCTGGAATATGCGAGGGGGGTCCGGGACGGCAAGATCGATGACCCTGCATTTCTTCCGATTCTCTATGAATTCCCGAAACACATAATTGAAGCAAAAGAGCACTTAAATCCGAAGAATTTCTATATTCCAAACCCCAACCTTGGCGCATCTGTTGACGAGGCCTTTCTTGTTCGGGAATTCAAAAAGGCGAACGTCGAAGGGATAGCGGCCACACAGTCTTTTCTCGCGAAGCATCTCAATATTCAAATTTCCATGTCCCTCAAGTCCCAGCGGTGGGCCGGTGCCGATTTTTGGGAAGCCGCAGCGGGAGAGGTCACTCTTGACCTGATCCTTGAATGTTCAGAGGTTGTTGTCGTCGGAATAGACGGGGGCGGACTTGACGACCTTCTCGGGCTGAATGTTCTCGGCCGGCGGGCAGAAGACGGCAAATGGTTGAAGTGGTTTCATGCCTGGGCTCATAAGATCGCGCTTGAGCGCCGGAAATCTGAGGCGCCGAAGTACCGGGATTTCGAGAAAGACGGGAACCTCACCATCGTTGACGAGATTGGCCAGGACGTTAAGCAGGCAGGCGACATTGTGCGGCGCTGTGAAAAGGCGGGGCTCCTGGACCGGATCGGCGTGGACCCTGTTGGAATCGGAGCGGTAGTTGACGAGCTGGAGAGCGGGGATGAGCACGGCGAATACGCAATAGAGCACGATCGGATTGTAGGGATCCCCCAGGGATGGAGATTATCCGGGGCGATAAAGACCACGGAGCGGAAAATAGCCGCGAAGGAAATAATTCACGACGGTTCAAAAATGATGGCCTGGTGCGTCGGTAATGCCCGGGTAGAGCCGCGCGGAAATGCAGTTGTAATTACCAAACAGGCAAGCGGAACCGGGAAGATAGACCCCTTGATGGCTGGGTTTTCATCCGTGGCGTTGATGGCCATGAATCCGGAAGCGCGGCGGACGACGTCTGTCTACGATGGCCTCTCAAAAGCCCAAATGATCGCCAGAATGACAGGAAAGGAGGTTGTGAGTGACAGCTCTACCTGAAAAGAATCTTCTCCGCCCGGGCGAGGTTGCCGAATACTTCTCTGTAACAAAGCGCACCGTTTACCTTTGGATCGCCGAGAAAAAGCTCGATACCGAATTGACGCCAGGCGGGTCCTTGAGGATCAAAAGAGAGTCCATTTTAAGAAGCAAACCACAAGATATAGATTAAAAAGTGTGAAATCTGTACATATCTTGTGAAATCCGTACCTACCATTATTTTCAAATCCCTGAAATACATAAGCCTACACATATTTCCCTCCTTCTTTTGAAGTGCGGCCTCGTCCTGGGCCAACGGGGCCGCCGGGAACTTAACCCCGAAAGGGTGCTCATATTGCTGGAAAAGTTGAAAAGATTTTTCTCCAGGATCGGAAGCGGAATCAAAATAGCGGCCGTAAAAGCCCTATCCGCCTTCGATATCCGCGATTGTTTGGTTTACGGAGGTCTTTTTTGCATCGGGTATGGACTTTATCAGCTTTTTCCGTGGCTGGGATGGACGGTTTTCGGGCTCGTCTCAATGCTTTTGGGTTTAGGCTGGATCATTAGGGTGCCGAAATAGTGGGTAGCATAGCAAACATGGAAAAACGCATGGCGGCCGGTGCCACGGATAATTCATGGTACTACCCTGGAGGCTTTTTCTATGGGGGTTCAGGCACCAAAACAAAATCCGGCGCCTCGATTTCGGAATTTAATGCCATGCAACTATCCGTTGTGTGGTGCTGCATTAAAATCCTAGCCGAAGATACCGCAAGCTTACCCCTTCATCTCTACCGGCGCCGAAAAGGCGGCGGAAAAGATATGGCATGGGCCGATGATAGATATTTCCTGCTCCACGACCGGCCGAATCCGGAAATGACAGCCATGTCATTCAGGGAAACATATGCTGCGCACCTTTTAGCCTGGGGGAACGGTTATGCGGAGATTGAGAGGACCGGAGGACGGATAAAAAAGCCCGTAGGAATCTGGCCGATCACGCCGAACAGAGTCACACCTCAAAGAAATTCACAAAGAAAAATTGAATACAAGATCAGCATGTCCTTCAACCAGGGAACGTGGGGCATAGATGGGATGAGTAACGCCGGGGCAAGGGAATCCGTAATACTTCCCAAAGAGAACACGCTTCACACACCCGGCCTGAGCTTCAACGGCCTTATCGGTTATTCCCCGATTGCTGCAGCACGTGAAGCAATGGGCCTCGGGAAAACCCTTGAAGAATTCGGCGCGAGCTACTTCGAAAATGGGATTCATCCATCTCTGATCGTCTCTTCCAAAGTTCCGATGAAAGACCCGAAGGCAAAAAGAGAGGCTCTCGAGGAGGTTCATGCCGGCCTGGGGAAACATCATAGAGTGCTCCTGATCGAAGAGGCCGAGAAAGTTGAAAAATTAGGCATACCAAACGACGAGGCTCAATTCATTGAAACCAGGAAATTTCAAAATGTTGATATTGGGACCCGCATTTACCGCCTTCACCCGCACATGTACGGCGAATTCGACAAGGCGGTCGGGTTTAACAGCGCGGAGCAGTTTGCGATAGATTACGCGACGAAAACATTGCGGGCGTGGCTTGTGAGGCTTGAGCAATCCTACAACATGGCACTTTTAGACCCCTCAGAATATGGAACTTATTTTTTCGAGCACAACATTGAAGGACTTCTGAGGGGTGACATCGTGTCCAGGTACACCGCTCACGTCATGGGTAAACGTAATGGGTTCTTGAATGCCGACGAAATAAGGGAAATGGAAAATCGTAACCCGATTCCGGGCGGTCTCGGCAAGGAATACATCGTTGAAAAGAACATGATCGGGCTGTCTGACCTGGGAACTGACGTGATTAAGCCGACAACTCCCCCGGTGAAGCCATGAAAAAGCAGTACGAAAAAGCTGTAAATCCGCAATACGAGACGCGGAAAAATGACGGGAAGGAGGCAAAAGATGAGCCAAAAACGACAAAAAGAAGAGATTGAGCGCCGTTGCTTTCCCGTTTCTGAGTTCCGGGCAATCGAGGATGAAAAAGGACTCCGTCACATTGTCGGCTATGCGGCCGTTTTCAACTCCATATCGGAAGAATTGTGGGGATTTAGGGAAAAAATAGCTCCGGGATGTTTCACGAAAACGATCAAGGAAGATGATATCCGGGCGCTCTGGAACCACGATTCAAACCACGTGCTCGGGCGAAATAAAAGCGGCACGCTGACGCTTTCCGAGGATCTGAAGGGGCTTAAAATCGACATATTGCCCCCGGATGCTCAGTGGGCGCGGGATCTCATGACCAGCATCGAGCGCGGCGACATTGATCAGATGTCTTTCGGGTTTAAAACCGTCGCGCAGCTTTGGGAGGGGGAATACCCGGACGAATTGAGGACCCTGATCGAGGTCAAGCTTTACGACGTTTCGCCAGTGACCTTTCCCGCGTATCCGGACACGGAAGTGGGGCTCAGGTCCCTTGATGAATATAGAAAAAAGAACGCCCTGCCAAAGGGCGCAGGTGGTGGGGCGGAGGATCGGTCTGAGTTGACAGTCCTCCTTAGAGAAGAGGACGAGCTTTATAAAAAAATTATGGGCTTTTAAGGAGGAAACGACAATGAACAAGTACCAGAAACGGATGGACGAAGCCTTCAGGAAAATGGAGGAAATTCGCAAAAAGGCGGAGGCGGAAAATCGCAGTCTCACCGATGAGGAACTGGCGCAGCGGGCCACGCTGAAGGCCGAAATCGACCAGGCCAAGCGCGAATGGGATGATTTTAAAGCCGAAGAGGAACTCCGCACGGAACTGTACGGAACCGGCAGCGGCGCAATCACCCTGGAAGATCCGAACGCGCACCCGGCAACCGGGCCGGATCAGCCGATTTACCGGGGATCAAATGCAACCGCGCTCGGCATGCAGCTCGCCGATATCCGCATGATTTCCGATCCGAAATTCGACGGCAAGGAAGTCAGGGACGCCAGAAGCCGCATTGAGCAGAGTCAGAAACGCTACGCTCAGCGCATGGAAGCCCTTGCGCAAAAAGAAAACAGGGCCGCGGCAACCGGTGGCGCCACAATCAGCGTGCCGTCGGACGGCGGCATTTTTCTCCAGGGCGAAACCGTTGTTGACCTTATGACAAACGGCTTTAATAACTCCGCAATCCTTCCCAGGATGGCAAAGCGGACACTCACGGCAACGCAGTTTATCGAAATTATCGGAATCGACGAGCAATCCCGCAAGGATGGATCGCGCGGCGGCGGTATCCGTGTCTACACAGACAAGGAACTCGGGAGCGTCGACGCAACCAAAACGCAGTTCAGCAAGATTCGCGTGGAACCCAAAAAGCTGACAGGCCTCTTCTATGCGTCGGAGGAATGGACCCGGAACTTGACCTTCTTGGGACAGGAAGTCAGGGGCCTCTTCGGCGAAGAATTTGCCTTCAAGTGCCAGAACCTCGCCATGCGCGGATCGGGGGCAGGCGAAGGTCTCGGAGCCCTCAATGCCGATTGTCTTGTGACCGTTGCGAAAGAAAACGGGCAGACGGCGGGCACGATAAAAACAGACAACCTGTCGAAGATGTGGGCCAGGTTTAGCGGAAAGAATCCTGCCTGGTTCATTAACCGGGATTGCGGCCCCCAGCTTGACCAGTTGTCCATCGCCGTCGGCACCGCAGCCCTTGAGCCCCGTTTCGTAACCTATGATGCACAGGGAATTTTACGGATCAAGGGTGCTCCGGTCATTGAAATCGAACAGTGCGAAACAGTCGGGACCGTCGGCGATATCATACTTGCCGATTGGAGCCAGTACGTTGCAGCCGATCAGGGCGATATCAACGAGGCAATGAGTATCCACGTCAATTTCATCTACGGACAGAACACGTGGAGGTTCACTTATTACTTCGATTGCCAGCCCCGCTGGTCTAAGGCGATCCACCCGTTCAAGGGATCGAATACCGTCAGTCCGATTGTTGCTCTGGCCACCAGGTAATAAACAAACAATTTGCCGGGGCTTCGGTCCCGGCATGAAATAAAGGAGGAATTTACCATGCAGAAAGAAAACAATGTAATCAAAACCGTCCCTCTGCTCTGGCCGGACAGCCAGGACGGGGCGCTGGCATCGGATATCATCAGTCTCAAAAAATACCGCCAGGCCGATATTTATATCATGATCGGCGCCACCATCGGCAAGGCTGGAGCCGTGACACTTCACAAGGGCACGAGCGTTTCCAGTGCGGCAACGGCCCTTGCCTTCACCCGCTATCTGAGCACGGGCTTTGTCCTCGAGTACGACGGAGAATCAGTCGATACTCCTGCGGCGGCCGGGGAAACAGTGACGGGCGCGGGCGGCGGGATCGGCTACATCTACAAGGACCTTGGCAACAAGCTCATATGCTACGCCTTCAACGGCACGACCTTCGTGGATAACGAAGTGCTGACCTTCTCCGGCGGCAAGACAGCAGTCGCCAACGGAATCCAGAAAAACGAGGACATTCTTGTCCCCCGGACAGCCACCAGCAACACATTCGATATTGCCGCAGTCGGCAACAAAATGTACTGCATCCCGATCAGCGCGGAGGACCTGGGCGATGGCTATGATTGCCTTGAGCTGAACGTGGCGGACCTCGATACCACGGAGCTGGCGGCTTGGGCCGTCCTCAGCGACGCCCGTTACATGGCAGAGATCCCCGAAACCGCGATTTACGATTAATTAACCCGGGGCGGACTCCGGTCCGCCCCTTCCTTCAGGGGGAACCGCTCCCTTTAAGCTTCGGCACGGATGGAGGAAAAAATGCCAGTAACAGGAATAAAATCAGAATGGGAATCCGGATCGCTCATTTTCACGGAATCATCTTCCGGCGGTGCCCCTTTGTTTCAAATCGGCAAATTCGTTTCCGCTGCAGTCGGCTCGGGAATGATCGTCAATTCCAGCAAAACAAAGGCACATGCCGTCTATGCAGACGATAACTCGGTTGCACTCACGGCAGGGGCTTATAAGGCCGCGCTTGCCCGCCTTCTTATTCTCGGAACGTGTGCCGCCGGGGATATTTCAGCTTTCGGCCATCAGGGACAGCTCAAAGTAAAGGGGGATATGAGTCTTGCCACCGGCCACCTTGCCGGGGCCTATGGCTATCTTGAACTGGCGAGCGGCGGAAACGTGAACGTCGCCGCGGGCGTCAAGGCCATGGCGGATCTTCCCAGCGGCGCAACCGTGACCGGGATACTCTCCGCGCTCCTGATAGCTTCCAATGATCTCGGGGGAACAAAAACCGGGAAGTGTTCAATGGTCCATATACCAAATCCTGTTTCGGGGACCTGGGATTATTTCCTTGATTTTGGATCAGCACCCGGGGCCATTGCCGCCGACACCAGCGCAACCCCCGCTAATGCAACTCATAAAATCAAATGCCGTATAGGGGCGACTGATTTTTACCTTATCGGCTTCGCTGATTTTTAGAGGGTGATCATGATCCTTGACAACGAAAAGCAGCGGGAAAACCTCTTAGCCATGATTGCTACAGCGACATTGGCGCCAGCTCCCTACCAAAAGATGAAGCAAGCGGTCATGGAAATGGAGGAGCTGGAAAACGCCGTTAAGACCGCGACTATTTCCGAATAACCCTCAGAAATGGAGGGCCTGAAAACGGCCCTCCCTGGAGGCACAAATGAAAAGATTCTTCCTTGCACTCATAATCCTGATTCTTTCCCCGGCACTGTGCTTCCCGGCCGGGTCCTGCACACAGACAGATGTTTCCGCCTACACCGGCGGCTTCACGATCATAAAATTCGTCTGCACCGGTGCGGCGGACGATGGAAGCATCCCGGACATAGCCTTGAGCGCGGCAAACCTGGCGATACTCCAGGGCACGCATTATCTCTATCAAGTCGTGGCCTAGCCAACATCGGGCGGAACGGCTCCGGATGCAGCCGATGTGCAGATTCTCATGCGTGGTCAGGACCTGCTGGGCGGAAAGGGGACAAATCTTATCCACGCCACAAATACGCTAGATGTGCTCCCCTACAACACGATTACAACGGCATACAGGTTTCCGGCGATAACCGAGACCCTGACCCTGAAAGTCTCTAACCAGGCGACACCGAGTGCGGGTTTTACAATCGAATTGGTTTGCACAAGATAAATGGGGTAGGCGGGCAATGACTGAAAACGACGACGGATTTGTGGTCACAAAAGAGACTTGGGAGTGCATGCCGGAAAAGCAGAAGTCCTGGATCATGTTTGAAACCATGCAAAAGGTCAACGGCCGGCTGAGGGCTCTCGAAAGATGGAACAAAGTTTTCTCCACTGGCGGCGGAATGATCGGCGGAGCCCTCGCATGGCTGGCAATTAGGTTTTTGGGGTAAGCAAATGAGAAAGCCCGATAAGCCCATATTCGAGTCCCTGAGCGACGATCAGTTGCTTGCCCTGTGCATAGAGCGGGAAGCGGGCGGCGAGCCCCTGGACGGCAAAATAGCCGTTGGAACGGTAATCCTGGAGAGAGTCGATCACAGGAAATGGGACGGCAACACAATCCATGAAGTCATTCTCATGCCGTGGCAGTTTTCCTGGACCATGCCGGAGGCGGGCCGGGAGTACTACGAAGAGGCTGTGAGGATAGCGGCGAATTGGGACCGGGAATACAAAAATAGAACATCCTTGCAGGTCTGCTTTGGAATAGCCGTGGGTATGCTTAACGGAGAAATCCCCCGCGATCCTGATCTTGCGGCCGTTCATTGTTGCCAGTACCTCAACCCGAAAGTAGCAGCATCGACAAAAAAGAAGTGGGAAGCCGCGGGCATGACCGTAATCAAGGCAATCAGCAAACACGAATTTTTCAAAGAGGCCTGAAATGGAAGTGAAACCCGGAGACGTTTTCGCAACCAGAAACCCGAACGGTTTAGGCAAGGCGATTTGTCTCGCTGAAAAGCTCAAGAGTCCGGACGGCCAGGCCGAGTACGGGCATACCGGTATTATTCAGGACTCCGCGGGAAAGACCTTGGAAGCGGTCTGGACCATCGCCGAGCAATCCCTTTTTGAAGCGTACAAAGGCGACAAGGTACTGATTGCCCGATTTGCCGGGAGTGGAAACGCATGGACATTGAGGAAAGGCTTTGAGGCGGTCTGTCCTTTGAAAAACCGCATGTACCCTTTCCACCGTCTGTTGCTTCACGCAATCGGCCTGGCCAGATGGGTCCACTGGATTAAAACTCCGGTATGCAGCGAGTTGACGGCCATGTTCCTTGTGAATACGGGAGTGCCGATGTCTTTCGGCGGCAACTATTGGGGAATCACGCCGGACAATCTTGTAGACGAGTGGCGGATTTCAAAACATTTCGACATTATTTTTGAGGGGGAAATCTGATGGAAAACTTGGAAAAAGAAATTCAGCTTTTAGAGAGAAAACTGGAACTCCTAAAACTCATAAAAGAGGCACAGGATCAGATTCAGGTTGCCCCGCAGCCAATTTATGTTCCCTATCCGGCATATCCTATATATCCATCCTACCCCTTGAATCCTGTTTGGGAAGAACATCCCTATAGGGTATGGACGGATAAAACGACAGCGGGAAATGTGCAGTTTTCTTACACAAACTGAAAGGGGAATTGAAATGAATCTCGACAAAGAGCCGCGGCAGATAGGAATTGCGACTATTTTAATCCTGTTTATTTGCATTCTGTTTTTTTCGGGCTGTGCCTTCGCGCCCCTGTCCTCACGTATAGGTGAGCAGACCGGGAAAATGTACCAGAAGGCATATGACCGGGGCATGCCATCTGCCGAGCAGATTCAAAAATCATGGCCTTTTGTGTCCGGTCTGATTCGAGGGACTTTCGGAATACAGTTCGAGCTTGTCCTGTCCGTCGATTTACAGCGCACCGTCGAGGCCCTTGATGTCCTGGCCGAGAAAGAAAAGCTTACCGACAAGGAAAGGGGCCAGATCATCGGGGGAGTCAATCGCCTTGAGTACCTGGCCGGGAAAGAGTTTCAGGAGCGGTACGGGGCGACAATAACCGGCCTTATAAAATCAATGCTCATGTAGGGGGATGATCATGGACTTCATGTTCTATTCAAATCAATGGCTTACCGAGTTCATCGGCAACAACTGGATGGGCCTGATCATCCTTTACGGGGCGGCAAAAGCTGTTTTCCCGAATTCGAAAATCCTCCAGGCCGTAGGCTCGGGATTCTCCAATATCTTCCCGGTGTTCAACAGGAAAAAGGCTGAGTAAATGCGAACCGTCCTCGTAACCGCCCCGACAATTGAGCCTGTATCCCTCAGCGAGTTCTGCGAACATTTGCGGATAGATCCGGACACGCTTGCCGAAAACATGACTCTGTATGCGTGCACGGCGGCGGGTTCGCACCCGGTAACGACCGGATACACTCTTTATGGGACCGGCGTCAATGTCCTCGGGAAAAAGGCCCTTGTCTATCTCCAGCCCGTAAACAACGGGACCAACGGGACGGTTGATGTAAAAATCCAGGAATCTGACGACAACGTGACTTACACGGACTGGACAGGGGGGACGTTTACTCAGGTCACAGAGTCAAACGACACTGTAATCCAGGAAAAAGAATACACGGGGAGCAAGGCGTATATCCGGACGGCCTCGAAAACCCTCGTGGCCGCGTGCGAATTCGGGACATCGGTCCTGGTAAAAGAGGCGACCGTGGCTGAGAGCGATTTGCTCAATGCACTCATAACAGCTTCCCGACAGCACGCCGAAAACGTAACCCGGCGGGCCCTGATTTCTCAGACATGGGACGGCTACCTGGATGAATTCCCGGACAAGGATTATATCGAATTGCCTTACGGGAACCTCCAGAGCGTGACCTCGATAAAGTACAAAGACACGGCCGGCACCGAAACCACAATGACGGTTACGACTGAGTACCTTGTGGAGCTCAACGGCGAGCAGCGCGGCAGGATCGTACTCCCTTACGGCTGCAGTTGGCCGTCAGAAACCCTTTATCCCTCGAATCCGATTACGATCAGGTTTGAATGCGGGTACGGGGACGCGGCCACGGACGTGCCTCATGCAATCAGGGCGGCAATCAAGATGATAGGCGAGGACCTGTACAGGAACCGGGAGGCGCAGACTTTCACGACAGCCGGCGGGTACGTGGAGAATAAGGCGGTTGACCGATTGCTGGCCTCATACAGACTTTGGAGTTTTTAAATGCGGAGCGGCGACCTCGACAAAAGAATCACCTGGCAGCAAGAAACGAAGGTGCCCGACGGCATGAGCGGATTCACGACTACCTGGGTTGATGTCTGTACAGTCTGGTGCTCGATTTGGCCGATATCGGCAAATGAAATTATAAGGGCGAGTGCCCCGGCAATGATTGCAACACACAGGGTAAGGCTGCACTATCGCAGTGTTTTCAAACCATATTGGCGCGGGAAGTTCGGGAATCGTTATTTCTCGATTGTGAGCATCATCAACCCGAATGAGCGCAATGAAATGCTCGAGCTGTTGTGCAAGGAGGCGGCGTGAAAAATCTCCTGACCGCCATAACGACAAAAACATCGGGGTCGGCATTATCAACTGCGGTAGGCGGGAGAATATTTCTCGACCAGGCTCCCGCTAAAGTCATATTCCCGTATATTGTTTGGTTCATTGTAACGAGCAATCCGGAAAAGACATTCACGGAAGATTTTGAAAACATCCTTATCCAATTTTCCATTTTCTCGACAGCATCATCTGCAGCGGAGATAGCGGACATATACGCAGCTCTCGATGCTCTTTACGATGAATGCACTTTGACAATTACGGGCGGCGACATTCTTTTGAGGATGCACAGGACGAATTTAACCACAGTGCCAGGCGGCAGCATAGATGCCCCGGATGCATCAAATAGCTTCAGGCATTGGGCTGTAGAGTATTCAATTTTGATAGAAAAAATCTAATCTATAGGAGGAAACACATCATGGGCGTGAACAGAAAACTTGGAGTCAACGCGGCGATTGTTTTGAAATACGGCACTGCGGATCAGGCAACCGTCAAAGGCATTAATCAGCTTACCCTTCCTTCCCTGACGAGATCGATAATCGAAAGTGAAGAATTCGGGGTTGATTTCTCGGTTCAGGACGCGGGCGGCGGAAAACACGGGGATATTTCCTATGCCGGGAATATGGTTCTTGGAGACACAAAAGGACAGGATCAGCTCAAGGCGTACCTGAAAGCGAACACGAAATTCACGGATGCCAGGATTTATATTGACACGGACACCGATGATTTCCTTGCGGCAGATACGGCAAACGATTCGGAAGCCGGATTTCAGGTTGTCGAACACACCCCCGGACAGGTGAACAAAAACGGAACCTATCCCCTGTCGGGTAAATGGTGTGTCAATGGGCTCTATGCCTATTTTACAGTTCATAAAACAGACGTTGCTACTCCCACGATGGCATTTGTCGCGGCCGTCACTCCCGGCACAACGAGCGCAACGATTACGGACTCCGGAAGTGGATTTGTGACGGCGGGCTTTCTTGCCGGGCAGACCCTGATCGTTGAAGGCTCAACGTCGAATGATGGAACCTACAGGATTTTAACTGTTGTGCCCGGCACGATTACCCTGGAAGTGGGGGATGTCTTGACTTCCGAAGCGGCACTTGCAACAACCACGTTGCACGGCGGAAGCCTGTAAAAACAGAAAGGAGCTTTATGATATTCGATTTTGAGGAAAGCGTAGGCGTCTGGTTTGATTATCCGGGGGGCGGGCGCGTGCAGTTGCGAGTCCCGACAGTCGAGGATTACCTGAGAATCGAAAAGGAATCCAACGAAAACAGGCCGTACCTGCATGAAGTGGAAGGCAAGCAGCCGCAGATCCTGAACTATAAAATTCCGGACCAGGCTAAGGCCTCCGCGCTCTTGGACGACTGCACGATACTCGCATGGGAGGATTTCTTTGATAAAAACGAGAAGCCTATCCCGTGCAATGCGAAAACTAAGACCGCCCTTATGCGGATGAAGGATTCTACGTTCCGGGATTTTGTAAATGAGAAATTGAAGGCTCTCGGAATAGCAGAAAAGGCCGAGAAAGAGGAATCTGAAAAAAACTCAGATCCTTCGCAATCTGGCAAGCCTGCATAGGGCGGCTGAGTTGCGAAGATTGCCGGGCGACATACAAGGCTGCAAATACCAAGTTGCCTTTTGAGAAGGGGGAGATCAAGGGCGTCGGACCTCCCCCCTGCGAAACATGCAGGCCGGATGATCCATACCCGGAAAACCGTCAAGCCCTGGAAATATTCAACCTGTGCGGAGATGAATGGATCAGGGCGGGCATGGACGGAATGATAGTCGCCTTGCCGAGTTCATCAGTCGAATCGGTAATGAATATACTGGAAATTACCGGGAAGAAAAGACGGATGCAGATCTTTAACCAGGTGAAAATGGTAAGCAGGGCGATTGTGAAGGAAAAAGCAAAAGAGCGGGATCAGGAAAAGAAATGAGGGTAGAGAACTGGAATCCGAATGCTTTTGACCAGGAATTCGAGGATATCGCAATCGAGCGCCTTGTCGAAGCCGCTGAGGTTGTAGCCGCAAACGCCCGCCGAACCTGCCCGGTTGGAACCATTTCTAGGCCGATGTACAAAACAGGTCCTTATGCCGGGCAGCCATGGACCGCCAGAGATGCAGGGCAACTGCGGAAAAGTATCCGGGTTGTTCAGAAAAGGTCGAAATCCGGCAAGCCGCTGATGAGCAAAAAGAACGTCCGGGTGTACGTCGGGCATTATCTTGCCTATTACGCGAGCATTGTTGAACACTCGAAACCTTTCATGCGTCCGTCTTTTGAAGCAAGCATACCGGCAATCAAAACGATTACGGGGGCAAAATAATGGCGGACCACAGAATCGGGACAGTTTTTGTAGAGCTTGACCTTGACCCATCGCGCTATACCAAAGGCCAGCAGCAGCTCTATAAGGCCGCGACTCAGACCAGCCTGAACATCGAGCAGAATTTTAAAAACCTCGGGATCAAGTCCAGCGCCGAATTCGACCTCATGCGGGCGAAGATAACCAATTCCTATAACATGATTGCCAATTCGCACAAGGCAACGGCGAACGATATTCTCAGGGCAGAGCAGGCGAAAAACGCGCAACTCACACGGCTTAACGAGCAGCAGTTTGGACAGCAGACAACGATGCTGACTGCCCTGAGAGGTCATTATATGGCCGCGACTGCCGCGATTGCTATTTCCATTGCTGCAGTTACAGCAGCCTGGAAGCTCGCAAAGATCGGCGCTGAGTTCGAGGAGCAACGCGGAATCCTGACCAACCTATCCCGGAAGTACAAGACCACCGCTGATGAAATAGTCGCCTCGATGGAGCGGGCCAGCGAAGGCATGATTGCCAAAACTGACCTGATGAAAGTCGCCCTGGGCGGGATTGCTAAGGGATTGAGTCCCGATCAACTCACAAATCTTGCCGATGCTGCAAAAATATTTGGTGATTACGCCGGAGGCGCTACCGAAGCGCTGAAGGATCTGACGGAATCCCTTGAGACCGGCCGCACCCGAACCTTAAAGCAATACCTCGGAACGACCCTCGACCTGAAAACCGCTTTCGGAGATCTCGAAAGCAAGATGACGGCCGTTGAAAAAGCCAACGCCATGTACAATATCATCATGCTGGAGGCGACCAGGCGCCAGGGAGAAATGAAAGCGGAGGTTGACGATTCAGCGGACAAACTGGAACGGCTCGAAGCGAAATATAAAAACGTCACTCTTGCCGCGGGTAATTTCTGGAAAACAGTGGTTGTCGGGGTTACCGACTATATTGCCGCAATTGGCAAAGGGGCGGCCGCCGCAGCGGGCGGGGAGGCCGGAGGGATAGACCTGCCGGACACGGGAACAGGCACTGCGGAAACCACCAAAGACAAGTCACAAACAATCATCGACGGTTACAAAAAGCAGATTGAGGAATTAAAGAAGCTCCTGTCCGCGCGTAAAACCGGGGATGATGCTGCCAAGACAGCCGAACGGGAGCGCGAACACGCCACCAAGAGGATTGTCGAGGATATGCGTAAGCAAGCCGTTGAGATCGACGGCTACGGCAAGTCCCAATACGAAAAAGACCTGATCAGAATGCAGTCAGAAGCCGAAGAGTTCAGGAAAAAGGGCGTCGACAAAATAAAGATTGCATCATGGGTTGCCAAAGAAACCACGGTAATAAACCAAAAACATGACGATGAGGCGCGGAAGGCCCTGTCCTCATACGTGGAGTGGGAGCGCAAGCAGATTGAGGACCTGGTTGAGTATCAGCGAACTCAAGGCGGCAAGCGTGTGAGCATAAGCGCCAGCCTTTGGGACAAAATCGGCCAGTACGAG
>Ga0172381_10003952_pt1 | contig 15499 bp, 16 predicted proteins | sample Leawel6488metaG_FD_119754 | JGI IMG/M metagenome (GOLD analysis project Ga0172381, IMG submission 119754) | Leachate microbial communities from a municipal landfill in Southern Ontario, Canada - Leachate well 64-88 metaG | ecosystem: Engineered > Solid waste > Landfill > Unclassified | place...
AGAGCTTATAAATTTCCAAGGACCTTATGGCTATACTGCTTTACATTACGCCGTGGTTAATGGTGATGTGCCTTTAGCACAACTTCTTCTTAATAATGGCGCTCTTCCTCTTATACGCGATGCCAATGGACAAACACCCTTGTATCAAGTGCTCTATTATGCAACTGCAAATGATAAAGTAAAAACGGAAGATTTATTAAAACTTTTCAGCGAAGCAGTAGGAGCATGGGTAGATAGAGAAGGGTTTAAAGATAAGGCCTTAGTTGACAACTCTTATGATGAACAATTTAAAAACGCCTATGCCCTTTTGCCAAAGAGCAAGAAAGAGAGTACCCGTCAGAATTTACCCGCTTATGAACGAGGTTTACTTGAGGGCATTTAGTCTGCTCAAGATACCGTAGGTTAAAGCCTTTAAAATAGAGAGTGATTGATTATGAGTCACTCTCTATTTTTTTAAGATCTGCCGAGTGCACACGTTTCATTTTTTGAGAAGTCACGAGTTTTTTTACCTACGTTAAGGCAGTTGTTGGTGCCTTTATGCTTAGGTAATTAATGCCTTATACGGGTTACCTCCACCTGTTATTATTCGTTCAGAAATAAGAATTTTTTTTTGGGAGAGTTTTGTGTTTATCTTTGCAAGACATTCATGCTTTTTGTTGTCAATCAGAAAAGTTGCTTCTACACTTATTCCATAAAAGTTCTCTTTTTCTGATTGTTTTTGATGAGTTGTTTGCTATGAAATTAACGTTTAAGGAAATCTTTTTTACTCTTCTTATACTATTTTTGCTCCTTGTTGGATTTAACTATTATACATCGCCAGAAAGCACGCCGCAGATTGTTACGCGGCTGGTGTATCCGGTGTTGCGCTTTGAACAGGCCGTACGTAGTTATATGCAAGAATGGACGTTATTTTGGCGTTCCCGTTCTGATATCACGAAAGAGCTTGAGACGTGTCAGCGCGAAAAACAAGATTTACTCGCACGTCTTTCACAGATTGAAACGACGAGTGATATAGATAAACACACACGAGACCTGGTTGATTTCGCTCAAGGGTATCAGATGGAAAAGGGGATACTATCTCAGGTTCTTGTCCGCCATTGTGACCCTGTAGCTCACTTTTTTTATGTTGATGCGGGTGAGAATAAACAGATTGAAAAGGATATGGTTGCAGTGCATAAAAACTGCCTTTTGGGGCGTGTAAGTGACGTGTATCCCACTTATAGTAAGGTGGTCCTTATTACTGATAAAACCTGTAAGGTAGCTGCATGTTGTCCCCGAACACATGTGCAAGGAATTGCGGAAGGAACTAATAGCCTAAATGAGATTAAGTTAACTTTTGTAAATCATATGGAGACCGTTGATGAACATGATCTGATTGTCTCAAGCGGTGAAGGGCTTATTTTCCCTCGAGGATTTTTGATTGGTCGTATCAAAACGTATGAGCTTGATGGATTTCATTACGCTATTTCTGCTGAACCAGTTATTGAGTTTGATAAACTCGAATATTGCTATCTCATAAAAAAAGGGACACACGTTACTTGTGTGCCCCTTTTAAAAAATAACAATAATGAAAATTAGATCCGCAGCATACGTTGTTCGTAACGTGATTCAAGCGTTGAACATACAGAATTAACGGTGCTCTTGACGAGACTTTCTTCGACTGCAGCAGTTTGTCCAATTAACTTTTCGAGAAGAGTTTCTTTCTTTTCTATCCAATCAATACGCGCCGTACTTTTGAAGGTATTTCTGATGATTGAAACAACGGTGCTTTGTGAACCGAGACGATCAATGAGTCCGAGTTCGAGAGCCTGTTCTCCGGTAAATACGCGAGCTTCAGCCCATTTGTTTGTATCTTCTGAAAGTTTAGAGCGTTGCGAGGCAACATCTCTCTTGAATTGTTCGTACATATTATCAACCAAAGCGCGATTATTTTCTCGTTGAACTTCGGTAGTTTCGGTAAACTGATTTTCACCCTTGCAAATACCGGCAGTTGTTTGTTCGTACTCAATACCCAATTGAGAGATAAGTTTGTGATATTTAAGATACCCTCCGACGACGCCGATACTTCCAATCTCTGATGATGGAGCCGCAATTATAGCATCGGTAGCAGAAGCAATATAATATGCTCCTGAAGCGCATACGTTTTCAACGAAGGTAATGATAGGTTTTGCATGAAGTTTTTTGAGTTGAAGAATTTCTTGAAATATGTGTTGTGAACTTCCTACAGCTCCGCCAGGGCAGTTACATTTTATGAGAATCATATGAATGGTTTTATCTTCAAATAGTTTTGTTAATTCTTTAACAACAGGCTCAGAATCCATAACCACTCCTTTAAGTGATACCACACCGACGCGAATCTTTGGGGTCTTTACTTCTTTATAGGCTTTTATGGTTCCTACGAGAACTGGAACAGCAAAAAGGCAGAGAATACCGTTTCTTAGGTAATGGGTTTCGGCAGCTCCTTGGGGCTGTACAGGTGGCTGTGCTCCACCCGCAAAAGATACTTGAGTTGTTATATAAGAACACAATGTAAGGGTGGTCAAAAGAAGCTTTTTCATGATGAATGGTCTTTCAGTTAATTAACTTATAACTTTGTTGCTGTAACGTGATTCAAGAGCGTTGCAAATGCCATTAACGAAGGAGTTAAGACGGGAGTCTGCCTCTTCCTCTCCTGCTTCATCAAGAAATAGTGATTGTAATAATCCGCGGTGTACTGCAGGAACTACCCAATCAATATCCCCTTCAAAAGGAACAAGAGCATGGAGCTTTTTGATAACTGCTGACTGAGAACCAAGCTCATCAATAAGGCCCAGCGCAAGAGCTTGCTCACCGGTAAAAATTAACCCTTCTGCCCATTTTTTCGTATTAGCAGAAAGAGTGGTACGTTGTTGAGCTACATCGCTGACAAATTGCTGGTAGGTACTGTCAGTTATTGCTTGAATAGCAGCACGTTCTTCAGGATTTGTTTCGAGAAGGGGGTTAAGAGCTCCCTTATACGCTCCTGATTTGATAATGTCATACTTAATTTTAAACTGCTCAATAAATTCTTTAAATTGTGGGTGAGAAATATATACGCCAATACTTCCTACGAGTGATGCAGGTGAGGCAATAATGTAATCTGATCCACTTGCTATATAGTAACCACCTGAAGCACAGATATTTTCTACCAGGGCAACAACAGGTTTTTTGTACTGAGCTTTGAGTGTAAGAAGTTCATGGAAAATCATTTGTGAGCTAGCAGCTGCTCCACCAATACATTCAAATTTGAGAACGATTGCTTTGATATCTTTATCTTTAAAAAAGTCTTCAAGCTGCTTTACATGCTTACTTGAGCTGTAAATACCACCTTTAAAATGAACAAGGCCAATTTTTGTCTTAGGTTCAGAGAGTGAACCCCATTGGTGCTTGATTCCTCGGAACAGAGGAGGTGCAAATTGCAACAGAAGTAAAACCCAAAATGCTGCTTTGACGTAATCAAGAAATGTTGACATGGAGTGAACTTTCGCGTTGTTGCATCATCCCTTTTGAGGTTTTTTTGGGATGTGCATAGTTAAGTATGAGAAACTGCCTCTGTTTCAGCGTACTGCAATGGTAAAAAATGGCCAGTCTTTTTGACTTTTTGACCTTTTATACCTAGACTGTTGCGTATCCAGTTTGGTAGCTGGGCGGTTAGCTCAGCTGGCAGAGCATCAGTCTTACAAACTGAGGGTCGCTGGTTCGAATCCAGCACCGCCCACCAATAACTTGAAAAAGCCATTCCTCGGTAGCTCAGTTGGTAGAGCTCATGACTGTTAATCATGTGGTCACAGGTTCGAGTCCTGTCCGAGGAGCCAGATTGGGGCTGTAGCTCAGATTGGTTAGAGCGTCCGCCTGTCACGCGGAAGGTCGCGAGTTCGAGTCTCGTCAGCCCCGCCAGTATAAAAGAGTCCGGAGTAAAATCCGGGCTCTTTTTTTGACCTTATTGTGTGATCTTGTGATAAAGCGAGTTCATTAAATGGCAAACGCAGCTCAGCATCGAGTCTTTCGGTGTTGAGCTGCAAGTTCGAAAAGAAAAAACTCAAAAGTTATTGTTTTTCTTCCAGTTTCGAGCTCAGAAAAAGACTTCTAGCTTGTTTTGCTAATGCACGTATGTCTTTAGCAGCCACAACTTCTGTTTTGTAATCGCCACTAAAAGACTTTGTTTCTAGGAGCAGTTTCTGCTGTTCTTGTTTATATTCTTCAAGTTTCATATGGTACGTCAAAAAACGGTGTAAGACTGGAAAGCTACTTTATATAGAGTAGGTAGATTTTAAAGGGTAGTTTAATTGATAATTAAGAGTCCTGCAGTTTTCTACCGAGGATTTATTCAGTTTTTTTTATGATAAAAAACTCATGGCGCATATGATAGGCGGGCCTATTTTCTTTTTCATAGATAATTGGTGTTCCGATTACTATCTTACAAGCTTCGCATTCTAACCTTGAGGCGGACTGCTTATTAAATTTGATAAATTGGCGGTTTTTCAAATTCTCTGGATAGTGAATTCTATCGAGATAACAACGCAAAAGCGGGCCGGGGCCATCCTTCTGATAACTCATAATATAATTCTTACAATGAGAACATAAAATGGTAAGCATGGCAGGAGCACCACGCTTTCTCATATATGCATCTTTTTTAAATTTGAATTTTGGAAGATTTTCCATGTCATATTCTAATCATTTAAAGATGAAAGAAAACGCAAATAAATACTCTTGGCTATTTCTTTATCGCAATCTTTTTGATTAACCAATTTCAGATCAAGAAGTTTATCATATTTTCCTGAAATACAATCATTTATTTCTTGTATTCCGGCTTTATATCTTTTGCCATCTTTGTCGCGAGAATCTTGCAATAATCTTCGCTGCAACTCTTTCAGGTCATCTGGTTGGATATACGCCTTATATAGCTGTTTACCATAGGTTTTTTCCATGATTTCAAGTTTCTCAATTGGCCAATCAAGTATAGGAAATTTTTCTTGGGCTAAAGTATCGTCGATAATTTGTTTTGGTGTAGCATAATAGATTCCATAAATATTATTAATAGTAAGAAGCTTCCCGGCAGAATCCAATGCATTGATCTCGTCTATACTGACATGCACTTTATCCTGTTCACCTTCTCTTAATTCTCGTGTAGTAAGTGGGGTTACATAGACAAAGCGTTGGTCTAGTTCTTTTAGGTGTCTTATTATAGTGCTTTTCCCTGTCCCAGATGGTCCCATGAGCAATAAAAATTTACTCTGTGAAAAAAGGCTTTGTAGCGAAAAAGCAAGAAGTAATAATGTAATTCTTTTGAACATATTTATTCTCTTGATCTGATAGCATTTAATACATCTTTTAATTCAATGACAGCTTTTAGCACAGAAGATTCCCATTCTTTATCAGCTTGATCATAAGGATAAAGGATTCCTCGGGATGAATTTACAAAAACTCCCCTATTTTCTTCGTTAAGCAACTGTTTCATTACCAAAGGATTACCGCCCTGGCTACCTATTCCGGCAAGTAATATAGGAGTATCTTGGGGTATTTGTTTGCGAATTGATATGTAATCATGAACTTCGGTATTACTTGATAAAACAATTATTAAATTTTTGTTTTTATTCCAACGATTTAAGGTAAGACTGAGTATTTCTTCCCACATCTTTTTCCCATTCAACAATCGCAATTCTTGTACAACCTTAGCGGTTGGATTACTTGTTTGAACTAGGACAAAGCCAACTTTTTTTTCGTCCTGCATAAAAGGCTCTAAAACATCATCACCCATGTATGGATTAATAACTACGCCATCAGCCTTTATATCCTCAAACATAAGGCTCATATATGCCTTCATGGTGTTATCAGTGTCCCCAATTTTACAATCGATAAACGCGGGAATTGTGGGATGATTTTTGTGAATATATTCTACTGTTTTTCTTAGTAATTCATGTCCTAAATCAAATTGATCGTAAAAAGCTTTCTGTATTTTAAAACAACATATATAAGGTGCAGTTATATCAATGATCTTTGTGAGAAAAAGATATACCTTGTCCTCTGCGCTTCGATTGGTATTTAAAATGGTTAATGGAATCTTTGTGATATCAGGATCAAGTCCAACGCAAACCAAAGAGTTTGAATGTACCATCCTTTCATCTAATTGTTTGAAAACTTTATGCCCAAACGCATCAGCTGTTATAGCAAGACATGCCATAAAAAAAACCTTAAACAAAGTCTATACTCCTATCAATGTTTAGAATTATTCTGAAAAATAAAAAGGACAATTCTTTTTAGCATTTATATGTTTTAAACAAGAGGTTTTGTTGGTATTTGTTTTTTGTCTTATTGTCTCTATCCCGCAGTTTTTTAATATATTTACTTTTTCAACATTGTCCGTATAAAGAATAACTTTATTAATGCCCATATTTTTTAAAATCGCGCCAGCACCATCAAATGATCGTAAATCATAATCATCAACGCCATATAAAAGTTTGGCAGCGGCTACCGTATCTAATGAAACTGTTGAATGAATTCGCCCTCTGCCACCTCTCTTATAAATCTCTGTTTCAGCTTTTGGGGCCGTACCAAAACCTCGCCCATCATGGGTTGGGATATGAATAATAACACCGTTATGGGAAGGATCTTGGGCAAATTGTTTTAAAAAACCATGTAATTGATCAAGACAATCACAAGCTTCATCGCCATAAATTTGTCCGCTTGTGCAACCAGAATCGAGCCTAAGATGGGTAATATTAGCGATATCAGAAATAGATTTTTTAAGATCAGAATCAGCTGTTGTCGAAATGATATAATATACTCTCCAAGTATCATTTTTCTTAATTATTTTTTTTACTGAAAATGGATATATCTTCCTGTCAAAATTTATGCCGACCGATATAGGTTTGTAAGTTATTGAGGTTTTATCTTGAAATTGTATTTCATCCGTTATTCCGCCGAAATAATAATTTTTATAGACATTACTTGTTTTAAATTGTTTGTGAAGAAAACTAACAATATCATCCCGATCTGACAATTTTTTTTCTCCATACTCAGAGAGAATAAAGATGTCGGGATAATAGACATTTGCAACATCTGAAAAACGGATCACTATGTATTTATCGTTTTTATATTCTCCATTTAGGAGTGATGAAAACACACGATCATCCTGCGAAAATACATTTTTTAACTTTATATTAATATCCGCAACCTCAACATAGAGAATCTCTGCGTCACGAGCACTGTTAAGGTCACAATTAATGAATGAGATTTCGTATACAGCCCTTGTCTTGTGGAAGGCGTCTTCGAATGTTACAGGCATCATCCATTTGACACCCTTATCCGTTCTGTCAATTGGTCCGCCAAAAAAAACTTTAAAGTTATCTTGCTTAAAAAAAAGCAATCTTTCTACAATCAAAGGATATTTTTCAAATAATTTCTGATGCCGTCCTTGTGCTTCTATATAAGCAAAAGAAAGAGATATGTTTAATAAGTATATTAAGGGTTTGCTAATATTATTTATGATCATTTTGTTGTGAGGTAACTTTAAAGTAAAATCTATTGCGCAACATTTTGTAAGCAGGGCGATTTTCAGGTCTATATATCATTGGAATACCAATAACGCGTGAGCAATAAGGACACCTCAAGGCAATCGCTGTTCTTTCGTTGAAGTAACCGTATTGTCTTTCTTTCAAATCTCTTGGACGATGAATTCTATCAAGATAACAACGAAGTAAGTTGCCCGGGCCATCTTTTTGATAGCTCATAACAGGTTTTTCACAGCTTTCACAATATATTTCAAGCATGGCTGGACTTCCTCTACGGCTTGTGTAGCCGTCATATATAAAGAGACTTTCATCTGAAGCTTCTTGTTCTTCAGGGGCCTTATGTAGTTTATGAGGCGCTTCGGCTGTTCTTCCTAAATAAATAATTCTACCGTGTGGCTTTTCCTGAGATGCGTGCGTATCTGTTCTCGAAGCAGCGGCATCAAATGCCTTTGTTTCTTTGACAGGCTCTACCTGTTCATTAGGGCGCTTAGTCCCTTTTTTAGTGGCTTCTTCATGCTGTATTTCCTGCCCATATTGAGCAAAAGAGGTCAATGTAAGAAGATTTAAAAATAGTATTATTAAAGTCTTGAGCATAAAGTCCTTATCTTAATAGAGAAATTCTTAATTAATTTCTAATATGCACGATTATTTAAATTTTTCAATTTAAAGGCAAATGGTTATGGGCTATATTGTTCACATAAAACTTGGAGGTTTTAACGGTTTGATAGGAATTTTCATACCAGTGTCTGATGCTTATAACTCTGTGTATCATATGAAAGAATATTGTAAGCAACGGCAAGAGCCTTAAAGGCATAAAGGAATTTCAGCCTTTATATGTGGCATTATAAAAATTTATTTTAAGAGTACTCCACCTAAAAGTTCGAAGTGTGCACTGTGAGTGCCGCCAGCATAAAAGCCTAGGTTTTATTATTAAGTAAGCCAGAATGCCCCAAGGCTTTTAAACTGTGCGATCATTATTTTGTTTTGTCTTGTGACAGATATTTATAGAGCGCTCCGCCAAATATAAAGACGAGTGACATGCTTACAAGGGTACTAAACGGGAGGGCGTTTCTTGTTCCTCCGGCTAACCAATATCCAATAAGTGCCGCTACAACAACCATTAAGTAGACAAAAAATTGTTCTTTTAAATAAATTATAAATTTCACAATAATGCCTCTGTTTTTTAAAGAAGTAATTTAATGTAAGTTTGGCAAATATTGCTGAGAAAAACGAATAATTTCCTCTTCTGGAACGTTTGGTTCTGTTGAGTTTTTATCGTAACCCAGGAAGATGCGATACAAAAGTGGGGTTTTGTATACTAATTGACTTCTCATCAAAAAAAAGAATACAGTGTTATGAGTAAACAAAGGTATATTTTAAAATATTTATAAGAGAGGAGATACTGATGAAGCGTATCATATTGCTATCGTTTCTGTGTATAGAAAGTTTAGCATTCTATGCCAAAGAACCAGAATTTAAGATGATCAATCAGACCGATGCCCCGGTGCGATATACGTTCTCTTTGGGACAGAAGCCTTTTGAAGAATTGGGATATAAGAGTGGTCAGAATGAGGTTGCTCTCAGCGATGTTGTGATACCAGACATATATATTACTTTGGATGCGCAGGATGCCTCACAGCAAGTTCGCACCTTTGGGTTTAAGCGAGGTATTTTACAAAAATCCTTAGGGATTAACATGCCAACAAAAATGTACGTTATGATCAAAAAAGAAAAAAATGGTCTTACGTTGGTTCCTGTTCGTGGGATAAAGGGTAATGTGACAAAAAGTGATCTGAAAATGAGCGTCTTAAAACCCAAAGGAGCCGAGGCTTTGGTCGACAAAGAGAGTATAACTCCTCTCATGCGTGCAGCACAAAAAGGTGATATTTCTCTTATGAATAAGCTTTTGGCATCTGGAGCAAATGTTAATGCGAAGGATAATAAGGGATTCGGACCTCTTGCATATGCCGTAAAGTTTCGACAGCATAAAGCAGCTGAATTATTAATGAAACATGGAGCAGAAGACCTGGGAGTTTACCTCTCTGGGATTGCGATTGACGCAGAGGACTGGGAAATGGCTGATATCATTGGTCGCAAAGCAAAAATATAAAAATAGGGGCGATTTGTTACTATTGTAAATGATCTCGCAAAAATGGAATCTATGTATAGCCTTCTAAATTATGCATCTAAAAGTTCGAAGTGTGCCCAGTTGGTGCCGCCAGTATAAAAGAAGCCCGGAGTAAAATTCGGGCTTCTTTTTTTGTAAAAATATTTTGAAATACATTTTTATAAAGTAGACAATAATTGTTCTGTTAACTGTAGGACTTTTTCATATTTTTAATCTTTGACTTTTTGTTATTATGCCTCTTGTTATTACTAACACAGGGCTTTACTAACGCAGGAACGGCTCTCATTTGTACAATTTTACCGCTTGGAGGCTGATTAAGTGCACACACATAGCCATCTGTTTTAAGCCCTTTTTCCACTAATGATGGAATATCGTTAATTGCCATTTGGGCATCATCGTCATTTAAAATGTCTATTCCAAGGATAAAATTGCTTATAAGGTCTTTATTTACAGAAATATCTTTTAAATAGTTTTCTGCTTTAGAATAAAATCGAATATGATATTGAATTTGAGTGTGTTCTTGTAATGCTATGAGAAATTGGGCTATGAGGTAAGCATGCCAGCGAAGCCAGTATCCTCTTTCTTTATTTTCTTTGTCGAAAATTTCTGCTGTAATGATGTTATTTGGTTGTTTTTTAAAAAGCTCAATCACTTCATCTCGACGCATATCGATGAGATTGACGGTTATTGTTTTGTTGAGATTACTATTAGACAATTTGTTATTAAGTTTGCTTAAAATGACTAAGATTTGAAAAAGGCCACCACATCCGAAGTCGGTAATAATCACTTCATTCTTATTTTTTAAATAATCAATAATTTTGTTAGTTAAATCGTCCTCAAATTTTTGGCGTCTTTCAGGGTATTTAAGTCTATTTAATGGGCAATAATCTTCGGTACATTCTGCTAATAACCCTATTGGATTCTTTTTACACGCTTTTTGAAACCAGGAAAAGTTGAGTAATGACAGATCCTTGAGCTCATTATCAGGTGTAAAAATGGAAGATAATAATTTTTCAGGAGTTTCATTCAGGCTGGTTACAAGTCCTTTGGCATCCATATGTAAATCAATTTCCTTTTCTAGTTTAATTTCGATTCCTTGCCCAGCTCCCGGTGTATTGAAAATATGTAAGAGTGGTAATGGCGTTTGACATGCCTCTAACTGCTGTCTTGGGTTACAGAAAACTATGAAAGATATAAAAAGTGCTGAAATGGAAAAAACTAATTTTTTATATATAAGAATTGCCATTAAGAGCCCTTTTTTTAAATTATGGGTTTTTCTTCTTCATGGTAATTCTATCTGGATGTTTTATGAAAATACAAGGGTTTAGTCTTTTGTGTTGAAAGATGCTTACTTAATTTTTGAGACTTTGCCATCGAAAAGTTCGAAGAGTGCCCAGTAAGCGCCGCCAGTCAAAAAAGAGCCCTGAGTAAAATCAGGGCTCTTTTTTGACCTTTTTTAAAGAAAAATGCTTTTATATACGATGTTTTCTCCTGGGATAGGTTTTTTAGACGGGTATTGTTTTTTCTGTTCGAATCTGCGTATCGAGTAGAATGTGGGATTCTTGTTTTCTTCGTGCTTGTTTTGCTAAGCTAATAATAAGGGAAAGGCTTTTCAATAAGGGGTTATTTATAGAAAGGGATTATTTATATGAAATTGTTCAACTATAGATTTTTGTTTATGGGGCTGTTTGGCGTCTTAGGGACTTTTTTTAGTGATTGCGCCCATATGACATATTCTGATGTGAATGCTAAAGATCAATTTGGTGACACGCCTCTCATACATGAAGCTGAACTTGGTCAGATAGAAGGGGTTAAAGAAATACTTGACAGAGGTGCTGATATAAATTCACAAGGTTCGTATGGAGGTACTGCTCTTTATTGGGCTGCAAACGGACGGCAAAAGGACATGGTTGTTTTTTTAATCCAGCGCGGAGCAAAAATTGATATTAAGAATGAAGAAGGCAAAACGGCCCTCATGTTCATTTCTGGTCGAGAAGAAATCGATAAGGATGATGTAGAAATAGCAAAATTATTGATTGAAAATGGAGCTCAGGTAAATACTAAGGATCATTATCAAAATACTCCTCTTATCGATGCAGTTTTGAAAGGTCATTTTGAGATGGTTAAACTTCTAGTTGAGAATGGAGCAAACATATATTACCGAGATGAACGTGGAAAAACTGCTCTTGAATTAGCTAAGGAGAAGCAGTACCAAGAGATTGTTGATTATCTTGAGAAAAGGCCTGTGAATGTTGTTGACCAAATGAAGGCTAAGGCCTCATATATTATTAATGAAGCGGAGGAGGCAGTTGGAGCTGCAGTTGTTGGTGGTTGGCTTTCGATAGCGGGCATGGGATCAAAAATAAGGTAGTTTCTCTATAAGCTTGCTCCATCTAAAAGTTCGAAGTAAGCACCGTGAGTGCCGCCGGCATAAAAGAAGTCCGGAGTAAAATCCGGGCTCTTTTTTTGAAATTGTCTTTTGCGAAAATGGCATTGGGCCGGTTCTTGTATCAATGATGGCTTCAAACTTATGATTGTTTTATGAAAGATTATTCTATGGAAACAAATGATAAAAAAACAGAATTGAAAAAAATAACAGATCGATTTGTAAGTCAGCTACATGACTTATATGGAGTGTACTTTGATTTTGCTCGTGGATTGGCGCTTTATCATGAAAAACTAAAAGCGTTACAGCAACAAAAGGTTCCTAGAATAATAGTGGCAAAAGGTGCTCCAGATAATCCTGACACGATAATTCGCCATTCTGCATCAATACAAGAAATGATTGATAGAACAGCTCAACAAGAAGGAGCGAGCGCTGTTAAAATAGGGCAATTTATTATAGTTACGATAGCGGGTAATTGGGAAGAAGATATTAGACCGAAAATAGCAAGTGTTTTAGGTTTTTCAGGAAAAGATGAAGTTAAATCGGACATTATGCGTGATATTAATCAAATTAGACATGGCATTTTGAAAAATAAGGGTCGGGCAGGAGATGGTAATGCGGCAACAAACAAAATTATTAAGTTTAAAGAAAACGATAATTTAATTATTACGGAAGAAATATTGGATTTAATTTTTGAAGAGATATTTAAATACTTAAACAATTTATTTTTTGAGCAGACAGGTTCGATTGCCTATGAAGATGGTAGTCTTGATCAAAAATTAAAAGCCTGGCAGAAGTCCACGCCTCAGCACGTTATTCGATAAATATGGTTATTACTGTTTTTTTCTTGATGGAGCTATCAATGCCCATCAACAGTTATATATTTAGCCATAAGTGACTGTATTTTAGTGATTGAATGGGGCTCTTTTTTTGATGTTTCTTTGGGTTAACAATTTTTTGAGAAGTCTTGAAAAAATTATGTGAGAATTACTATGTGTGATGAGATACTGATTAGTAAAATATTGATTAGTAGTACCGGACCAATTGTTGGAGCTATGATTGCGTTAGCATCAGCTTATATGGGGTCTTGGATGGTAAATAAGCACAGAAAAATGCAAAACAGCCATCAATATGCAAAAGATATTTTGCCCATATTGCTTGAAATATTGGAAGACATAGAAAAGCTTAAAAGTGCGTTTATATTTCAAGGTAGGTTTTGTCCTGAAATTGAGCATAGAGGCCCTGGTCTTAACAAAGAAAAAGATGGCGATGGCATTTTAACTATGTCATACGCGCAAAGAGGATATCAATTTAGGAGTATTGGGAGTCAGATAATACGTAACTGTAGAAGGATGGTTTTGTTAACCCCGAAGCAGTATTTGCCTGATGTGTTGTTAGTCTGTTCGCAGTTAAAAGATTTTTTGTGCGAAAGAAAAAATGATGATCAAAAAATGAAGTTAGATTCAATGATTATTTGTTTAATGCATGTGTTAGAAGGGAATCGGGATCGTGATTCAGAGATTGATAAGTTTGTAGAAAGATTATCTTGGTTTTGTACTAAGCTAGAGAAAATGGCACAAAAAGAGGTGTCAGTCCTAGTGGAAAAAAAATAGGGATGAAATATATTCATGCCTTTGTTTGCAGAGATTTTTGAAAAAGTTGTGACTAAGTTAATACAATTAATTCTAAGGAATTTCTATGACGCCACATCAACTGCATGAACTACAAAAGCTCCTTATTTCATTTGGCTGTGATGTATCAGCTAATGTTCTTGCTGCGTTTATTTGGGATGGTTTAAAACGAGTTAAGAATATGACAAGGGAGCAGTTGAGTGAGAAAATAACAAAGAGTGCAAAGATTAACAATAAGGAAGATATTGATGAAATTATTAACGTTATGGCAAAAGAAGGAATAATTATCATTTCTGGAGCAGAGATTTATGCAGGAACTATTATTTTACAAAGTGCAAAAGGTGGTAAGTTTCAAGTGAACGAAAATAGTAGTTTGAAAACAGATAAAGCTTTTATTAATGTTGGAAGGGGAGGTTCTATTTGCGGGTCTGGCGGTTCTTGTATCAAAATTTCAAAAAAAGGGAAAAATGTTAATACTGCTCCACCTAAAAATTCGAAGTAAGCACCATGAGTGCCGCCAGTATTCAAAGAAGCCCGGAATAAAATTCGGGCTTCTTTTTTGACCTTCTTTAGAGAAAAATACTTTATATGCGTTTTTTCTTAGGGCCTAGCCTTTTTTTAGGTGTGTGAGGTATTTTGTTCGAGTCTATTTGTCATGCTTAAGGCGGCTCTTGTTTTTTAAGCCACCTATTGGTTAGATTAAAATGAAAGAGCTTTTGACAAAAATATTTTATGGAGGGGTGTATGAATTTTTTTGAGAAAACAGTTGCTTTTCTGCTTGTTGCTGGTGTCTTTAATTTGGTATATAGCAGGAATTTTCACTTCTATAATGAGACAGATAAACCTGTTCGCGTGCATATGGCATACTTTTCTAAAATACGTTTTATTGATTATACAGGGAGATTTCCTTTATTGATTTATAAAGATTCTCAACATGGTGAAGATAATGAGGTTATTAAGCCTGGCGAAAAAAACAAAATCATATATCAGCGGCATACATCTTGGTGGGATATGCCGCTTGTGGCTAGTCGAACAGAATTTAATGCCTCATTTGTTGATACAAAAACGGTTATTCCTCTTGCTGCAGATGGTTGCACCAGAGATGATGAAAGTATTGTCTTTGGCGTGGACAAAAATGGAAAATTAACCGTTGTCAGAAAGCTGTATGAAAGAGGGATATTGGAAAATATCCAGTTGATGACAAAAAGGACAGTACAAGTTTGTGCGGGTCTTCTTTTCTTAGCAATTCCGCTAGTTGCAGGCTGTAAGAAAATTCCAAAATTTTTACCCGGCTGATTGAGCACATGGTGAAACTCAAGAAGTGGTAAAAAGATCATATCCTTTATTTTTTACGAAGTCACGAGAGCTTTCTTGCCCATGCTAAAGCTGCTGTTAGCGCCTTTATGTTTGTGAAAGCCGATAACACATGATTATTTTTTAATTTTACCATTCGCTTAGGTTATTTTGCATCTTTGCTTTCATATCAGGACTCATTTGTTTAATGAGTTCTGCATTGTATGAACCTGTTGGCATTGACTTTATGCTTGCGTCTAACAGCGGACTTGGATTTTGATATATTCCTTGGTTGTTGACTATCTGTTGTGCAGCGATGGCATAAGAGCGTGAAATTGCTGCAGGAGTTCCTTTTTTGACAGACGGATCGACATTCGTTGCAACGATTGAAATGGTATAATCGTTGTTAAGGAAAATCTCAAAGGTTCTGAATTGTTGAGGAAAATCCCGTAACGATGATGTTTCAACCTGCCAAAATCCATTTTCAGGATGGTTGATAGGATCTGCTGATACAAATGCTTTGACGGTGTTG
>Ga0172381_10003953_pt1 | contig 15497 bp, 24 predicted proteins | sample Leawel6488metaG_FD_119754 | JGI IMG/M metagenome (GOLD analysis project Ga0172381, IMG submission 119754) | Leachate microbial communities from a municipal landfill in Southern Ontario, Canada - Leachate well 64-88 metaG | ecosystem: Engineered > Solid waste > Landfill > Unclassified | place...
AATCAATTTCAATGCTCCATTGGAAAGTGATGGAACTGACGCTATTTTAGTAGGAGCATCAATTAAAGCGGTAGCGGAAGCAACTTTTAGTGCTACTGTTAATGAAACAGCATTAGTATTTAGCACAGGTGCTAGTGAAACTGCTTCAGAGAAAGTTAGAATAAATTCTAGTGGCAATCTACTCATTGGCACACCATCCCTCACCGATATACATACGGGTTATGTCGCCCAAGGAAACAAACATTTCGAAATATGCTATCCTACATTGACGGCAATTTCCGCACCATACCCAAATATTGTATTATCAAAAAATTTGACAGGCGTCGCGCATTGTGTTGGTGGAGTCAGTTTTGTTAATTTGGCAGCTGGTGGTGCCGATTTAAGATTGTCTAGTATTATGTGCTACACTGATGGGGCGGTTAATAGTGGACGCCTTATATTTAATGTGAATAGTGCGGGAACATTAAATGAAGCTTTGCGAATAACCCATCTTGGTTATGTTGGTATCGGTGAAACTGCACCAGCATCAACGTTAGTAGTTAATGGTGGCGTAAACATCGGTGGCAACGGCGCAATTGCAGACAACAATCTGTATGTTGTCGGGGATGTGAATTGTGCGTCTGTGACTGATCACACCCCTTCATTCAAGGGCGACGCCCTTGAAATGATCAAGAAGATATCTAGGACCGAGAAGGATGAAATTGATCATAGCACGTTGCCTATGTTTGTGCAGCGTGTGTATAGGGACGTGGAAGGCAGAGAGAAGATTGGGCGAGACTTGGGGGGCATGATTTCAATTCTTACGGAAGCTATAAAGCAGTTGGTAGCTCGTGTTGAATTATTGGAGGCTTGAAGATGATGTATGAAAATGTTAGGGTGTCGCGAGACGATTTAGTTCCGTTAATGGTTGATGATGATTTGGTGGTAGCGAAGGTTATTGAGTTATGTCATAAGAACTGCCCAATTGATGTATTGATCTGGGAGATATCGGACGTTTCTGGTATTGATGATCTTACCTGGGATGAGCTGAAGCAGTTCATAGTTGATGCAAAATGGCGAGGATTGTTGTCAGAGGTGGCTATTTGTGGTGATGAGTCGCCTGCGGCGGTTATTCGCTCTGCTGCTCCGAGCGGATTGGGAATTGGTGCAGGTAATGTTTGGATAACTCCAATAGGTGAGAGTTATACCATACGGTGGTATGTAAATGGTATTTATAAGATCACAATGACTGATTACAATACGACATCTCTTGCTACTTTGGATGCGGTTAGTGGTGATGTAATACAAGTTTGTCAAATAGTTGGTGATATTGTTGGCTGGTGGGCCAGGATAGTGGTATGATGATTAATATTGAACTTGAAGATAATGATGTGAAGAATATCCAAATGTGTCTACTCAGGGTCGCCAAATTACCTGAGGTTGATGCTTCTAATATGAGGTATTTGATGATGTTGCATGACAAGATTGAAGTGCAGAAGACTAAATCAGATGAATCACATATCACTCCGGTAGGGTGATTCATATTCCTTTTAAACTTCGTGATGAAGAAATCCGAAATATGAGTGATCGGGATTTATTAATCTTGCAACACGAAAGATCGTCTGCTATGAAGGAGGATTTGTTGACTGTACTGGATAAGGTACTTAATGTATGTGAGAAACAAAATGAGTTGGAGAAAAAGGTAGTTGAAATTGATTCTAGGTGTACGAGTCATCATGATATTCCTACTCAGCTACGTGAACTTAATAACACGTCTATTAAAATGTCGAATGATATTTCCAATATACAGGGATCACTTGTAATATTAACTGCTAATCAAAATGAAACTAATAAACGTATTGTGCCGCTGGAAGATAAGGTTAGGATAGTCGGATTTGGTTGGAATACAATTTCAAATAGTAATACCATAAAGACTATGCTTCTTATATTGTCATGCATCGGTGTTTTTTGGGGTAGAGTTGGACAATACGGATGGCATATAGTAGGTGGATTTTTGTTTGTAGTATTGATCGTGTTGATTGTTACATGGATGATGCGACGTGAGAATCGCAATAATGTAATGAGATTATTACATGTATGAGGTGTTTAGATGAAAAAACTTGAATTATATGAGATATCAGAAGACGAAGTTGAGAGTAGGATAGATGGAAAACCTACACATACTCCTATTAGAGATCCTAATAATCCATGTATCGTAGTTCGAAAGGTGAAATGATGGTTTCTATTGGTGGTGGTTGTGCAGCATGGTTAGTTGGTGGTGGATGTTGGTGGAGATCTGCTACAGGTAAAACATATTATCACGGAGGAAGTAATGGAGCGTGTGGGGAGTGTGGTAATGGATGGGTTTATTTCTATCATATCACTGGGTCATCTGGTTGGCATTATTGTCCGTGATTATTACAGGGGGTCCAATTGATCAAGTAGATAATTCACGTTCAATTATAGTTCCGGTGTGGGAGATTATTTCGCCGTCTTCTGATGTGATAGATATTACAGAAGACGTGCATTCGATTCCCCCGTTTTATGAACCTACTTTAGACATGGATAAGATAGTAGCATCATTTTTCAATCCTGTTACCGGGGAATTTAATAATACGGCATTCGAGGAGTATATAATTGGTAAGTTCAATTTAAGTGAATTTTAGATCCCTAGTATCTCCTTGTATGTCTGTCGTCTTTTTTCATAGTGTTGTCTCAATCGCTTACCAGAGTCGGCGAAATCTACTATCGTAGCTTTCGATTTACCATCTTTTAGTCTTAGTACTCGACCGGCCCGCTGGATAGTTGCAGTGGCACTCTTTCCTGCCGATGCCATTACGATAACGTCGATACCGTTTATACTAATTCCCTCGCCCAGTAATGTTGATACTATAGCTCGACTTTTACTGCATGAAAAGTCATTGATTTCTGAAGTTCGATTCTTTGATGAGGCGTGTATAAATTCACAACCTATTAGTTGAGCTAATCGTTCGCCGTGTTTCTTTATCTTGACATTCACATAAACTTGTTTTCCCCTCCATATATATTCTTTTGCTATCCGTGCTATCATTTGGTTTCTGCCTTCATTTAATACTATTCCATTCATGTATTCTTGTTGGTATGTGTATCCAAGTTTTTCTGGTGATGGTGGTCTTTGTATTATTAGTTCCGGTCTAGTTAAGTATCCTTGTTCAATTAGTTGTTTTGCATCTATAGGTTTTATGATTTGTCCAATTCCGCCTATGAACTTCAGTTCTGCACCATCTTCTCGTGATGTCGTTGCTGACATCCCGATCCGGTAAAAGGCATTACATTTCATAGCTACTTTGCTGAATATCGGGGCGCTATAATGATGAATCTCGTCTCCTGCTAATAGATCGAAGTGATTTAAGTTTAGTTTATCGTCTTTTGCGAGTGTTTGAATCATCGCTATAGTTATTTCAGATACGTTTGCTGATTCCCAATCTTTCTTTTTTCCTCCTCCATATAACTGTGCTACATAACCAAGATTAGTTTCAATTTCTGTTTTCCATTGGTTCATTAGTTCTTTATTGTGTACGGTTATTAAAGTTGGTGCTCCTATTTCATGTATTATTTTCATTAAAATTAAGCTTTTTCCGGCTCCGGTCGGTAGATTGATAATACAACCTTCGCCTTTATTTAGTTTATCTAAAGTTGCATTAACTGTTGTGATTTGATAATCACGTAATTTTGGTCCTCTCCAATGCACGGTTCTTAGGGTTTTGTTTGGTTTTTGTCGTGGTGCTAGTTCTACTGAATATCCAAACGCTGCGAGTGTTTGGGTAATCATCGGCAGCAAGCCTTCAGGAAAGTACCATGCTTTATTTGATGCTTGTCTTAATAATCTATCGCGTCCATCCCATTTCCCAGTTGCCCATGCTTCTGAATATTCGTATCCTATTGTTTCGTAGCTTGTTAACTTATCTAATATACTCATAATTGATGTTGGTAATGTGTTTGGTAGCCAGATATATGGTCGATCTTTACTTCTCTGCAACTTAATTATCATTTACACCTCTCATATTGTGGTTTACCTCTGTTAGGGTACAATATTTTATTTAGTTTAGTGTTTAATTTCCCTCGATTACTTGATGTATTCCCACACGTTCTACAATGTGAATGAAGATCTTGTTTCGGATGGATGAATACTGTATATGTTTTGCAATTTAGACAATACCTTACGGATGTGGTTGCATTGTCAAGTGGATTCTTGTTGGGAGATTTGCATGTCTTGTGTTTTGTTGGTGTCGGGGTAATTTGTTTTCGTGTGTGGTTGTGATTCCATTCATGTATCTCCCAATCTTGTTGTGTTCCAATCCACTTTATTTTTAGGGAGCAGTTTATTAGTTGGATCATGGTCGTAAATGCCTCGGCCTTAAGGCCGAGGCAAATATACTGGTACTACTCTCTTTGCTTGCTCTATATCTCCTTTGTAGATGTGTAGAGATGTTGAGTAGTCTGTGATTCTAGCGAGTTTGCAATCATTTGGTAGTATGCATTCTCTGTTTACCATGTCGGATATGGCAACTATGTTGGCTTGCCAGGCGTTATAGAGGTCGCGGCTGCGCCAAATAAGATGCATGTCAATTAAGTCACCTGGATTCCATCGGAGTTGGATGATTTGGAGACATGGTGACGACGGCGTTTCCAGTCCGTCTTGATCTGCATACCATGTTGTTGCTAGTGTGTAATTTGATGATATCAGTCTTTCTTTTTGACCATATATGGCATTTTTCATACATTCCAATTGGTTTATTACATCTGGTTCATCATCATCCATGAATTCTGAACAGGATATTACTTGATTTTGTGCTAATCTGTCCATATACAAGTAATCAAATTGTTCTTTTGTTGGTTTGTTGTTATATTCGTCTAGATATTTATAAGTAAATTCTTTCTTGTAGCTATCTAGTGCGCGGAAGGTGCTTTGTGGGTGAATTTCACCATTCAATACCTGCTTGATTGCATGTCCTGTCAATTCAATCAGTTGAGTAGAATCCCAGGCTTGTTTCGGCTCGTTGTGCGAGCCGAAATGAAGTTCATTCTTTTGGTTTAATACATTTTGTATTGCCTTCCACCATGCTTGGTTGAAGTTGGTTTCTGATGTAGAGTTTAACATTGTAGTTTCTCCATTTGTCGTTGCCAACAGTTTCCATGTTTTTCAAGTTCTTCTATTTTTACCATTCTGAAATTGTGTGTTAATTCATGGTTGTTGAATAATCCTCCTTTCGTATTACATATTGGGCATTGACTATAATAATAACCATCTCCCATAATGGTTCGTTCTAATTTCATATCAAATTCCCATATTAGTTGTGAGCAATTCTTGTTGAGACATTTCTTTTCGTGTTCTTTTACGTAGTTGGTGTTTGTCTGTAATTCTATTTGTAGGTTGTTGTCTCTTATGTAGTTTGTTATCGTTTTTAGTGCTTTTTCTCCACATTCACTACAAAATCCTTTTGATGAATAACCTCTCATTAATACGAATCCGTCCATGAATGATATTCCAAAGAAATTTCGTGGTTTATTTATGTTTTGTTCTCCTTTTCTTCTTCCGGATTTGAATATTGGATATGTTGTTCGTTTGTTGCATGTTGCACAATTAGATAATTCTCTGTGTGTGTAAGTTAATTTCCCTCGGTCTTTAGCAAGTTTTACTATCTCTGCATACAGATTGTTTCCTATATCTTCGAATGATCGTATTTCTTTTATCTCGTCAATTATTTTTTGTGCTGTAATGGTTACTTTTCCATCAAGTAGCAATAATTCGTCATCTGTTAATTCAATTGACCTCATTTCTATCACCTTTTTATTGAGTTAAAATGTTGAATATTGTGTGTATTATATATGTTATGACTACAATCATTACTAACGTTGCTATGGTTGTAATTATGGCTAATATATGTGCTATTGTACATTGGATGTCTTCGTTCATGATCTCATTCCCATCCCTCTTTTTCGAATTGCTCGAATCGTTCCATTACATGTAAGAAACCTAGATGTGAAACTTCATCGAAGTTCCAATTATACCATTCGCATATTCTCTTAACATTATCTAGTATCCATTCAACGTTTTTCATTAGGTCTGTTGATGTTGGTCCTCCTATTATTAATGATGCATAGTAACAAATGGCTACTATGTGACGATCAATATCATGTTTATATTGATGATTCGGTACATATATCATCTTTAATCCTATTTTATTGTGTATTAGTCTGCATTGCATTATGATGTCTCCTAATGCAAGTTTCATTTCAGCCATATACGCTTCCCGTAGTGACGGGAAGCGTAATGAGCGTCCGTAACAGTAAACCAAGTCTCCTACATTACTAAAAAGATAAGATGCCCGACAAAAGGGGCTTGGGTTATCTTTCTCCTTTTGTTTCAGTATGTATGCATAGTTAATCATTTGTGTCCTCCGTTCGACGGTAGGTACATGAATTGTGTAAGCATTGCATATTTTGCAAGTTCTATTGTGTCTGCTGTTCCACTCCACATCGTTACATTATTTTCTTTATCTCTACCAAATATCTGCCAGTTGACGCAATCTGGCATTACGTCGAAATGTGCTGCGTAATGATTGGATGCAATTTCTTTAAGTATTTGTTCGAGTGATTGGTACATAATGAACCTCTGAGTTTTCGCCTTTAGATGTTCATGAATTTTACAATTTTTATGCATTGTTGTATGAATTCATCGTGTTTTCTATATGATTTCATTGCATTGCATTTATGACATATTATTTGTATGTTGTTTTTTGTTATCACCTTCTCTCTGTTTATTCTATCCATTGTTGGTGTTTCGTCTAGTGTTTTATTTTTACCAGTTGCGTATATCAATATGTTTCCACAATATTGACATTGTTTTATTTGTTTTGCGATTTGTTCTAGTTCGTATATGTCTATTTGTACGTCATATCCTTTTCTTTTATGTCCATGTATCGATGATTCAGCCCATCTTCTTTCTGGGTGTTTTCTGTTATATGTATTTCTTTTTTTCTGTATATTTTCTGGATGGTGTTTTGCATATTCTTTACTATATTTTAGTATTTTTGTTTTGTTCTTTATATAGTAGTTCTGGTTATAAGTTTTTGTTTTTTCTTTTGATTCCACCATGGACTGTGGCATGATGGACAAACTTTCGGGGTATCGGGAAGTCTCGGATACCATTGATGATTGCATCGTGAGCATATCATTTTTTTCAATTTTGGTTCCTCCTAACATATCATCATGATACGATATTATGATATAATAAGTTGTCGGCGTTCAAGCCGACAACTTATGCCAACGCTTTTAGTATCTCCTTAACCTGCCCGGCTCCGTGGACCAGTTCCATTCCTCGTTCTATGCTCCTATTCTTTTCGACTAGGGTAATTCCATTGATCAGGGCAAAAGCGGTGTTACGGTCCTCTGGCATAATAGTGGTGTCTCCTGCCATTGCGTCTAATATCCACTGTTCTTCGTCGTCGTTCAAGTTTAGTATTCCACTGACTTTCTCAATGGCTTCGGTAGGGCTTCCCAGCTTAAGTTCCTTGGCCTCTTTTAGGCTTGTGGCGAGATTATCAAAGAATTGGTCATTGGTGAATGCTTGTCCCGTTTGGTCTCGCACGATCTTGATTACCAGGGCTCGTTGGGCTTGGATGGTATCCATGGAGTAGCTGCCAACATCAAGTTTCTCGGCTCGATGGATGCGGCGGCTTATCACTCCATGAAGCATTCTATTTTCGCACATGTATCGGAAGAATCCAGCATCTACCTGGAAGGCTCCGGCACCCACCTCGGAATTTTTAATTGTTATCAATGGGTAATATAGATCCCCTCCACCAATATCGAATTGTCTCCTCCAATCAATGATACTGAGGTACATATTCTCCTCGGAGATGTCGGCTCTGTAGAATCGGGCAGGTTTTGTTTCAGGTCCTCTCATCATGTTTGTGGCCATGATAACTCCGGCAGTTGAGGCGAAGATATCAAAGTTGTCAAAAGCTCCATAAGAGGGGCTTACTAAGGCTCTATAGTAGGGTCCGACAGCTCTTATTCTTTGAGTTTCGTCTTCGTGCAACCAGAGATTTAGGTGGGCTATGGCTTCATCGATGTGACCTCTTTCTACAAGAGTATCATGATATTTTTTGGGTAGTGGTGTTTTTTGGATAGTCTGGTTGGCCGCATAGTTCGTTGGCTTGAAGACCTTCAAGCCTTCTGGGGTCTCGGCCCACAGTTGCCATTTTTCTTTATCCACTTTTTTGATTTCTAAGTTTTTTCCTTTTATCACGTAGTCTACTGATTGGTCTCGTATTTGTTTTAAGTAGTCTAATGCTCCTTTTATGTCTCGTGCATCGAACGACCTGTCACCTGACAGGTCGATGAGTGCGTTAGTTAAGTCGATTGTTTCCATGTAAAATCATCTCAGTGTTGTGAACGGGTTGTCGGTTGCGACTATATGTCCCATTCTAAATCCGATTGATTTGAACAGATACATTAATTCACCTGGTGTTTTCATTTGTTTTATTGCATTTTCGTAGAATTCTGTGAGATTTTTGTGTTGTATTTCGTACATGTAATTTTTTATGTCTGCTGAAATGTTTATAATTTCAGTGGATCGTTTGTCTGATACATATAACATTTCTTCTAATGTCGTGTTATTGAAGTTTAAAGTTGATATAATCACAGTCATCAATTCTTCTGGATTCATTGTGTGACCTCCTGATAAGTCGTCGCCACGCGACGACTTATTTCACAATCTTTGCCATTTGTCTTGATCCACGATTTTTAACATTAATCGGGGTTTCTTTTGATTTGGTTCGTTTTGTTGGTGTTTTCTTCGGTTTAGTTACAATTGGCTCCGGCGCAGCCGGAGCCAAGCGCGTAGTCGTTTTGTAACTGAATACATCTTCACGAACTATCACTGATTCTAGTTCTTCTTTACTGATCTCTGGTTCCAGGTCTTTTAGTGTAAACTTTGCCAATTTCCCTGCTAAGAATGGAAATTGGTTTACTACACGTTCTCCGATTATTTTACGATTGGTCTTTTTTGTTCTGATGATTCCGATTGTTCCTTCCCAGTATTCGTCTTGTCCTGATTTTCTTCCTGGTGTCCATTCGACTGATTCTAAGTCAGTGTTTTCGATTGCGTAGTTTAGTTGTTTGTTCGCGTCGTCGATGCTACGTAGGAGTGTTTTGTACTCTATGATTCGTGTATCTCCTTCTATTGCTTCCAACGATTCGTTGAGTTTCTTCAGCGTGTTTTGTTTTTCTTTAATAAATTCAAGCATTACTTCACGTCCATTTCAGTTGCCAGTATTTTCTCGTTTGTTCGTATGCAATACATTTTTACTTCTAAATGTTTTAGTCTTTTTTGTAGTTCATCGAAGTTTTTTACATCGTTGTGTATTGTTATGTTCATTTCGTTTCCATCATGTCTGATGGATTGTATTATACCTTGAAACTCCTTTCGGAGTCTCAATGATAGTTGTTTTCGGTGTCTTGATCGTTTTGTCCAACCATGCGGTTTCATACTAGTAGGTCATCGCTCAGTGAGTTGTCTTCTTCTGGTGGTGCGTCTGGTTCAGTTGATTCTTGTTCTGATGTTTGACGTTTGAATCCTCCTTTTTTATCTAGTCCCAATTCATTAGCCATTTCAGTAATGTCTTCATCTGTTAATCCCATTGCCATGTCAATTGCAGATTTTATTGCCCATGTTGATGCCTTCTGACCTAAGTAAGCAAACTCGATTGTTTTGTCTGAGCAACTTGCTGATGCAATACCATGTCCTATTTTTTTTTCACTATGGTTGAACACTTTGCATTCGATTATCACTAGTGAGTTGCTTTCGCTTAATTGCGAATCCAACAGTTTTAAGTCAATGTTCCAGTTCATTTTACGGGCCACTTGCATTCGGAACGATTTTCGTAGATCCCATTCACCTTTTCTTTCTCCTTTGGTAAATCTATAAAAATTCGAAGGCGTCGGGTTTATACCAGCCTTGATAAGATCCGGTCTCATTTCCAGTCCCTCAATAGTTTGCACATTTCATCGATGGTATCCATTATTCTGATTTCACAAGTTTCAACGATGGCTGATTCAAGTTCGTATCCACGGTTGTTCCATCGTCCTCCTGTTTTAGAGCACATAAACCAGTGATAGTACCATATGCCTGTATTGTTGTCATACAATGCGTGTAATTGGTATATATTATTTGGATCGTTGTGCATTTTGGCTAATACTATTCGATTCAATAACATGTTGTGTGTTATTGCATTTTTTGTGATTATGTTTTCATCGTTTACTACTTTTAGTATCATATAAACCTCTTATAAGTTGTCGTCTTTAGGCGACGACTTTAGTTAGTTCCTCATAAGCCTGTTCGATTATGGCAGTTGCAATTTCTTTTGTTAATTCTATATGTAGTTCGGCTGCTTTTACTACCAGCCAATCATCGTATTTGAGTTTGTCTATCAGGTCTTCACGGAATTTCATTCCAGCTAAATACTTCTTTTTCTCGTCTATACGTTTTTTCTTTGAGAAAATTCCAGCTCTTAATAGCATATCTTCTTTTATGATATCAATTAATGGTGAGCTGTCTATATTAGTATTGGCGCTTGGTTGTTCTTCTGTCACTGGTTCTACGTTTACTTGTTCTTTGATTATCGGCGATTCTTGGGGTTCTGGTGCCACTTCTAATTTCTGTTGCGGTTCAAATTCTCCTGAAGCTGGTTCTTCTCCATCAGGTATCTCAATGATTGCGTGGGTGTTCATAGAGACTGTCATACCATATTGTGGATTATCGTCCTTTCCAGTAACAGATCCTATGACAATCACGTTTTTTCCGTTTAGTACACCAGATACAAATTCTGTTTGTGCTTTCGGATCATCACTCTCTTTTATGGCATCCTGACATGCAGTAGTTAAGTCACTGATATCATAATATCCCTTTGAATATCTTCTCGGATTGATTTTTGCCCATATCGTAGCTCCATCATCGCCTTTTAGTTTCAGATTCAGTGCTGGATTCCCCTCTGTTATTTTCTTTTCTGTTTGTTCCCACACTGAGAAGAACGTTTTTGTTTCTTCTTCGAAGGGCGAACTCACGATTGGTCCGGCACTTATGATTGTTCCTTTTAGTACTGCTACCGGGAAATTGTATGTCTCTCTATCTGGTGTTCTTACTCCTTTGATAGTTGTTATTGCTTTAAGTGTTTCTATGTTGCTTATCACTTCTTTAGCAGAGTTTAGTTTTTTGTATTCCATGACACGCTCTAATGTCATTCCTCCACGTTCAGATGGTGACATTGCTATCTTCATTATACTTGGGAAGATCAACTGGCTCTCAATTCCATCTCCATATGGCACCTTGACATCCCAAAGCAATAATTCCATGTGACTTTGATTCCGAAGTAAGAATGCTGCTTTGATTGGAGCTTTCGAACCTCTTTTGTCAGTGCATCCGATTAAAATGCCAGTTTTTATGGTAGCATTTTCTAATTTGGTATCCTTTTGTATTGCAGTTTGTACCATCCTAATCGCATTGACTACTTGATAAGATCCTCTCTTATCATATACGGTTTTCGTGATAGCATCCAAGTTCTTTGTGACTGGGTGTAGTTCAGTAACAACTCTCGCGCGAAATTTATCCAAGCTAATCTCTGATAATTTAACCATGTATATCTAAGCCTCCGCTTTCATCAAATTACAACATTTAATTACTTTATCTAATGGTCGTTCGTATTGTGACCATTTTTCAAGTGTTTTCGGTGTATTTGTTATGTACATATGTACCTTCGTATTTACTATGTGCCCTGGTATGAGCCATACGTGCATCGGGTTTAGTTTATCATCGAATGCGATGCATAGAAAATCATTTGGTATTGTATTCATTTGTATTTCAAATTGCCATGTATGATTTTTTCTGTCGTTTCTGTATCTCGGACGTGAACTTTTCACGTCTATTTTGTGTTTCTTTTTACATATGAAGTCATAACCTTTGTTGTTATTTGGCATTCTGGTAATTCCGTCGAATATTTTTGATAATACGCGTTCCGCTATTACTATTCCTAAGTATTGTGAACATTTCCGATTTATGTTCATTGGTTGACATTTACCGTTCATATGATTACGTGCATTTTGATGCTCGTTGTATCGTTGTTTATTTGTTTGTCTCCATTCAGTTGTTTTGTTCGAGTTACATTTATTGCAATACGTAATAGGTTTTCCGTTTTTTTGAATATAGTATTCACTAATATGTTTAGTTTTTCCGCATGACGAGCATCGTTTACTTGTTTCCGTGGTCTTTCACCTCTCTAACCCTTGGTTTGTTGTAGTAAGGTGATCCACATCTAGCACACGTTTTTGGTGCGCGGTCTCTTTTTTGTGGCCATTCGTATCCACATCGATTGCATTTTAGTACTACTACAGTCAATATATTCACCTCATCTTTATACGTTCTATGTCTATATATAGATTGTGGTGTTTAAAATCTTTCGTGTGAGGCCCGTAGATGGGGTCTCAATTTACTAGGTCCTATAGGTCGTTTTTATGGTTGATCATGTCAGGACGGACCTCTGGCGAAGCCAGAGGTCATTCTAGATCTCGATATGGGTCTAGCATCTTAGCTCGGTCTTTGAATTCGATGCTTTTGTTTTCCCATATTATTGCATCTGAGTGATTTGCTAGTCTCCATCCTAACATAAATGTTAACAATTCTTCGTCTGACATATGTTCTGTCAGTAATTCAATTGCTGATACTGGTTCTGGTGAGTTAATGATGTTAAACATTATTCTTGTTATTTTTTGATCGATTTCTTCTGTGATTTGGATGATTGGTTCAGTTTTGTTCTTCTTTGAGTTTGCTTTGATGATATCTTTGACTTTTTCAGTGGTCGTCTCGGTTGTTTTGGTGCCCGTTTCTGTATCCATGATTCGAGTGTTTCCAATGTGAGTTGCCTTCCAGAGTTTGTCTCGACTTTCTCCGATTGATTCGTAAACATAAATTTTGTCTCCTATTTCGAGTATCGGTGCCGACCAGATTTTCTCTGGATGTAGATTTTGGTAGTGTAATAACGGTAGTTCTTCAAATGGTATTTGCCAGTCAAGTAATCGTCGTTTATATAGTTCACAACTACTACATTTCGGTATGGTGTATATTTTTATCATTCATTTCCTCCAGAAGCTAATAGCCATTCGATTGCCTCCTGATTTTCGATGATTTCTCCACATATTCTGTTCATTGTTACGGTCATGTATCTTCCTGATTGGTATGCTTCCCATCTTTTTGTCTTTATTCCTGCTTTTGGTAATTTCCCTTTACACCAAATGTGAATTCCTCTTCCACTGGGGGAGAGTTCGGTATATGAATTGAATTTTGATACTATTTCTGCTGCATGATTATCAACTCTTCCTTTTTCGGATACACAATTGTCTAAATCGATGCATAAAAACGGGTCGTCTTTGGTTAGAATGAAACCGATCCCATTCGATTTGTTGTTTAGCCAATTATTCAATGCTTCGTCGAATGTCATGCGGACTTTATTGATTGAACCAATTGGGATCTTCTTTGGGCTACGCCAATTGATCCAGTTATTCCACTTTGTTAATTCCAATATTGTACCATTCCTCCCGAGTGTAATACGATTTATTGTCGTATATTTCGTATATTATTCTATGTATTCTCGATTCCCATAAATCTCGGTCATTGTTTGTTGATGTATGATGTTTCATACACATTGTCGCAAAATGAACTGGTTTGCCATCACAACACGCTTGTTTGTTATATTCCACGTGGTGACAACACAATTTTCTTTTTAGTTTCGTTTCGTGTTTTCCACATATTATGCATTGGTATTCGAAGAATACTCGGATTCTTTCTCGTAATTCTCTTGTCCATTTTGGACAATACGGTTCGAAACTCAATCCTCCTTTGTAGTTTGGATTACTTTCCATTGTATTAGCACATTTCCGTGAACAATATATTCCTCTTCCTTGTTTTATTTTATGTTGTTCTATGTAAAAATCTTTTTTGCATTGATTGCATGTACGTTTTATTAATGGTTTACGTGAGCATTTGTGTGAACAATACTTATCTTTTCGTGATTTATATGTTTCAAATGGTTTTCCACATCGAATACAATTTTTTGTTATTGTTCCATTTCTTGCACATTCGTTCGAGCAATAGTATCCGTATCCATTTTTGATGTGACATTTCCAGATGTAGAATTCTCTTTCACATTTTTTGCATATACATGTGATTTTTCCTTTGGTTTTCTTATTCTTGGTTTGTTCCAGTACGGACTTTTGCACTTCCGATTGGGACAATTCTTGGGGTCCACGGGTGTCTTCGGGTACCATCGGTATCCGCAGCGGTTGCAAGTCAGCATTGCCATTTTTCTCGTCAAGTAATTCCTCCATATCTATTACAGTGTACTCCTGAGTATATAAATCATGGGGCCCTGGTAGCTTCCGGGGCTGTCCGAGAAATCATTACATCACATCCGTCATCTGAATTGTCCCTATAAGCTTCAATAGTTTCAAGCTCGGCATCCATTCTCTCCCAAAAGTCTTCATCCAGGCGAGCTTCTAAGCTACCAAGACCGGCACATTCCATACAAGAAACTTGGTGGCAACCAAGTTTCTTGTTTGTATGCTTTGTGTATTGCTTTTCGTAATTTAGTTGGAGCATTTGCCCATGTGTCGTAATGGTTTATTTGTTTCAGTAATGTTAAATGTTTGCGTTGTGCTAATGCATATTTTTTCTTTTTCCCATGTTTGTTTTTTATCATCCCATTTCCATTACAACGTGGACAACCGTCCACGTTGCTATGGGCAAACGGGGTGTAAAATTTGCCACTGGGGGTTAAGTCTAGGATGCTTCCCAAATAGATTGTTTGAATTTTGTTGCCTTCTTCGTCTTCGTATATTTCGGCTAAGTCAAGTTGCTGCTGCAACTCGACTAGATCTACAAGTGTGGTGACTTGTCCTTTTCTGTAGTCGGGCATTATTCCTCCTTAATTAGCGACATCGCCGTCGCGATGTCGCTGGTCGAGAATCCCCATATTTTTAAGTCATGTGTGACATCTGATTTGAGGTCTTCGATGATAGTTTGTTTGTGTTCTTCGGTGGCATCTGATTCAATTCCCCATAACGAGGCATTTACTTCTTCATGAGCCCAATTCTTCTCGTCTTCAGACACCTCGATTTTGGCAGTGACAATGATTCCTATGCACCACCATGTATCCGCGTTGAAATCTTGTAATCTTTTTAAGTCTCTGTAGGCATAAGCAATGTCGGCTCGCCGTAGCGAGCCATATTTTGCTATGACTTCATTTTTTGATTCTTGTGAAACATGATTCCAGTTATTGATTTTGTGTGGTAGATGATTCGCTGGTGCGAACCACCCTTCGTCTATGTTGTCTGGGTTTATTGGTATCCAGTGTTCATCATAGTTTTTTTCTGTTGCCATGTGACCTAGATAGGAGAGATCTGGGTCATTGTCATATTCAGTTTTG
>Ga0172381_10003954_pt1 | contig 15497 bp, 12 predicted proteins | sample Leawel6488metaG_FD_119754 | JGI IMG/M metagenome (GOLD analysis project Ga0172381, IMG submission 119754) | Leachate microbial communities from a municipal landfill in Southern Ontario, Canada - Leachate well 64-88 metaG | ecosystem: Engineered > Solid waste > Landfill > Unclassified | place...
TGAAAATACATAAAAATAGAACTTGATTCTAATAAAATAGGACTTGCTTCTATGGAGTATTGAAAAATTATTTGTACAAATAAATAAGGACTATTATTTTTTGTTTAGATTATACTATAAAGTAGTAGAATATTTGTAGGAATAGTTATGATATGGCCAAAGGGAGTGTGATGGAAGGTGATGCCTATTAAGGAAAAATGGTGTTAAGTGAATAGAAATTAGTGTTCATTTGGATTTATTAAAACTAAATTATATATTTGCAAAAATAAAGTGTAATTTCGTATTAATGTATTTTTTAATATTTATAGAATTATGGATGGTGTTAATAAAGTTATTTTGATTGGAAATCTGGGAAAAGATCCTGATACTATTGTCTTTGATGGGATTATGAAAGCAACTTTTCCTTTGGCTACAACTGAGTCTTACAAGAATAAAGATGGTCAAAAGATTGAACAGACTGAATGGCATAATATTGTTTTGTGGAGGGGTTTGGCTGAGATTGCTGAGAAGTTCCTGAAAAAAGGTATGCAGGTTTATGTTGAAGGTAAATTAAAAAATCGTCATTGGGAAGACAAAGAAGGTAACAAAAAGCATTCAGTTGAGGTTGTTGCTGATAATTTTATGATTCTTACGCGCAATCAAAATCCTCATAATGAAACAAATAAAGTTTATAATGGAAATTCAAATACTACTCTTTCTAAAATTATAAATGATTTTTCGGATGCTGATGATTTAGGAGATTTACCTTTCTAAATTTATAACAAATTACAGATTTGATTTTAAGGAACAGGGTCATAACCACTTCCTCCCCATGGATGGCATCTAAATATTCTTTTTAAGGCAAGCCAGCCTCCTTTGAATGGTCCATATTTCTTTATTGCTTCAAGGGAGTATGAGGAACATGTTGGAGCGTATCGGCATGTTGAAGGAGTGTGGGGGGAAATAGCTGTTTGATATAACCTTATTATTCCCACAAATAAGTAATATATAATCTTACTTATTATTTTGAGTATGGTTTTCAATTTGATTTTGCGTGTTTTGTATTATCCTATCAATTATATTTATTATGGTTTGTTCTACAATTATATATAAAGGTATTTTATTACTAACTAATGATATTGCAATAGTTATGTCGCATGCTTGTGTTTTTGAGAATTGGATGATTGATTCTTTGTTAAGTCTATAACTTTCTCTAATTAATCGTTTTGCTCTATTCCTATTTACAGCCAGCTTTTGATATCTTTTTGGGCTTAACAACAAAACATGAACTTTTGGCGAATTTATATTTAGTTTAGTTGTATATCTAACGCTAAATGGATAAATCAAAAAAGATTGTCCTTTTACAAATAGGTTTTTAATTTCATCCCTATTGCAAAGTTTTTCTTTTTTATGAAATTTATACATTAGCTTTTACTGTTTGGCTTGGGTTTAGTTGATGTCCGTTTCGAAGTAACTTTAAGGGATACTGCTGCCTTTTTATCAGTTTTCTTATTGAATTCTTCGTCAATTTTTATAATATGTTCTTCCATCTCTTTTGGAGAGAAGGATAGATATTTATCAATAGCCATTATCATTGATGGGGCAATGGATGTTGGTGCTTGTATTAGAGTTTTGATTTTTGCTTCTTTCAGGGCTGCATGTGTACTTTGGCCAAAAGCTGCAAAAACAATTTTTTCATGGTTATAGCCTGGAAAGCTTTGGATAAAAGATTTTACACCAATTGGGCTAAACATTACAACCATATCATAATTTTTTATGTCTATATCCTGTAAATCTTTTGTAGCAGAACAATACATTACCGATTTGGTATACTTTATTTTTAACTTTTCAAGTAGTTTAAAATTCTCAACTGAAGTGTCTTCTGAACAAGGGTAAAGAAAGTTTTCATCGCTATGTTTTAATATTACGTCCATTAGTTCTGAAAACTGTAGTTTTCCATAAAATATTTTCCTTTTTCTGTACTGTATGTAGTTTTGTAGATAATTGGCGATGCTTTCTGTAACACAGAAAAATTTCATCGATTCGGGAATTACAACTCTTAATTCTTTTGCAAGTCTAAAATAATTGTCAACTGCCAACTTACTTGTTACAATGACTGCTGTATGGTCTAAAATATTAACCTTTGAAGCTCTATATTCTTTATTTGAAACTCCAACTACATCAAAAAACTTATTGAAAGTGAAATTAATATTATACTTATCTATTAAAACTTTATATTGCGACTTTTCAATATCCACTGGCGCAGGTTGAGATATGAGAATATTTTTTATTGGCTTACACATAAATTTAAATTAATCTGAGTATTTAATATTATATTAAAGACTTATAAATTATTATTAATGGTATAAATTCTAAGATGCAAAGATACACAAATAAATAGAATTTGGAGAATTTTGTTTGACTCAAAACTATCACAAGACCCCTTATAATTCTAATTAGCAGAAGAGTAGAAATAATAATTAATATGGTAATTTGTATAATATTTTTAGGACTATAAGGCATAAAATAGTATAAAAACAACAACGGAATCATAATTATTCCATCAACAAAATAGAATCCTAATTGGTTTGAATTATAATTATAGCAGACAGATTGTGCTCTAAATAGCTCCCCAAAAAAATAAATCAAAAGGTATTTTGTGATACAATAAAGCAAAATTGCAAAATAAATCAAGAGATAAATTGCAAAATGAGATTCAATTGGGAAATATGGATAGTAGTTATAGAAGCTTATTGGAATATTAATAATTAATGCTAGCAAAGGCATAAAAAGAAAAGAAATAAGAATGATTAGGGTGAGGTGATTATAGGTTCCACTTATTACACTTTTAATTTTTTTGGATAGAAATTTTATTACTACTATATATAAAATGCTTACAAGGAAAACCAAACCATATATCCATCCATCAAATTGATTGTTTGGACGTTTGAATAGTTTTAGATCCTTATTCACATAACTCTTAGATTGAAATAGAGATTTTCTTTCAACCATGTTTTTTGTGTTGGAATTTAAAGTTTTTACTATATATTCTCTAAAATCAACAATAATTGTATCTTTTTCTAAAGAATCAGTTACAAAAAGTATTGGATGATTAATTTGATTATGATTAATTGCTTCAAGATTTTTGCCAATAGTATCTTGCATTATTTTCTATCGTGCTATAATAATTTTCTTATTAATTGTACTGTTTTCTGTTTTGATGGTCAAATAGTAGATTCCGTTTTCAAAATCGGTAACATTTATTTTTGAAACAATTGTGTTTGAACTGAAATACTTAATTCTTCCTATTGCATCATATATGGTTATTTCAGAACTATTTTTGAGATTGTAAATATTGATAATATCTCTAACAGGATTAGGATAGATGTAAATATTATCAGATTCTTTTTCAATAGCGTTATTTGAATAAACAATTGCATCTGGAGGGAAACAAATATTATCGACCCACACTGCATCACTTCCATTTGATTCAGAATAATCTTTTTGATATTCCCATCTATAATTATGCTCACCCGCCATAACTGCAAAAGAGTGTCTTTGCCAATCTTTTTCTCCTGATATTTCTAACTGCAAAACATCGTCAATATAGAAACTAAATTTATCATAATTAGCCTCTGTTGATGTTTTAAGATAGAAAGACATACTATCATTCATTATAGATTTAATGTTAATCATTAGTTTGGTGGATTGGGTATTTGTAATATCTCCAGACCTAAGTGAGTATTGCCCTTGATAAACTTTTGATAAATTAGATTCAATGGTCCAAGGTTTTGAAACATCATTTATCCAAGGGAAGAATGTAATATCACCTGTTTCAAATGTTTCAACATTACCACTTAAAAATATTGAATCGTAAATTCTTGCATTAAAATATTGATTTGCCACTGCACTTATCTTAAATTTCAAGAAATCTTCTGTTATATCGTCATCTAAAATAAGATTAAAGCTATACGGAGTTGAAGAATTAGTGCTAAGTATATTTAATATTTGATTACTATCAGATTGGAATGTAAGATTTGAAGAAAGAGATGATAAGTAAACATTTCCTAATTCAGTATTGTTTCTTCCTATGTTTTTGATGTCAAAATTAACTATAAGTTTTTCTCCTACCAACAATTCATTTATTGTATCTTTAGCTATTCTTAAATTTTCGATTTCCAATTTAGGACAAAATGCTTCAAATGAAAATGTCTTATTTTCTAAATAATTATTTTGACCTACTATATTGATTGAGTATTGGATTTGAGTTTTATCAATAGTTCCGTTTAAAATTTTTATCTTAAATGCATTTGAAATATTCAAATTGGAGCTTGCGGCTAATAGTCCAATATATTGATTTGAATCTAATAAAAATAAGTTTGGAGTATTAATTATGTTTAGTCTTATACTATCAATTGAAACTGTACCTATATTAACTATATTAAAACCAATAGTATATTCTTCATTATTTTTTAATTCTTCAACTTCTTGTTGCTGATTATTGTAATATTTTAATGAGTTGATGTTGACAAATGGATAATTTGGAATAAGAACATTGATTGAATCAATTATTGGATATGAAAATTGATTTGTAATTACAACTTTTAGTTTATCCATACTATTGATAATGTTTGTGAATATAACATTAACCCCTCCGGTTGAATCGGCTTGAGAGGCTCCAATTAATTGACCATTTTGAGAAACACCAACAAAAGCAAAAGGTGATGTTTGAATTGGCAGATTGGATGAACCAATAGCTATGGAATCAGGCAGATTGGATGATATTGTGAAAGGCAAACCAACATATGGAGATAATGAAGGATCTCCTAAAAGATGATATATTTCCCAATAGTAGTTTGAAAGATTTGAACCATATTTTTGAACCGAAAGATTTCCTGCTTGAACAATTTGGCCTGCTGTTGTGTACCATTGTTCAAACGATTCGTTATTTTTATGAAATAGTCTGTCATATGCCCCCAAATTATTAGAGTCATAGTTTGGATTTACATTTATAGATTTGCTACCAACCGACCAATAAAAGTCCTCATACCAATAAGTATAATTACTTCCTCCAATAACTCCTATTCCTCCTTTATTTGATGCTCTAAGAATTGCTTCAGCAAAACATTCACTTTCATTAAACCTGCTCGACAAACAACAATTATTGATGTAGAAAGCATATTTCCCAAGATTATTCATATTTTTCACTTGAGTTGACGTAAGAGAAGGGCTTGACCAACCTGTTTCGTCGCAATGTGCAGTGTAGTTGATAAATGAAAAACCATAATTTGAAATACTATCTCTTATTTGAGTAGCGTAATTTGAGGATGATGGATTATAATAGATTAGTGTGTCTATATTAGGATTATTCATCAAGTATAATTTTCCATAATTAACCTGACCATTTCCACATGTTGGAGCAGGGGCACTAGTTTCCCTCCCAGCCACTAAAAGTGTTTTCTTTAAATAGTTATTATCCTGCATCAAGTTTTGCTCATAGGTAATGGTTTTATTTATTATTGCTTCCATTTGAGCAACTGTTTGAGCTGAAAATCTTCCATAGAATAAATCAGGTAAAAAATCCCCTGTATATTCAGCATAATAAAGGTCGGTTGGAGCCGGATTATTTGGGTCAGTTACCGCACTAAAGGCTGGTATTTGTTGGATATCTCCACAAATTAGGAGATAGTCAGCAGATGGAGAATTTGGACTTGCATTATTCCATAAAGATTGCAAGCAATTCTTCATATCTTGATTTGTTGTTCCAACATTTGGCTGCCCCTTATATAATTCAATTATTTCAATTCCTTTTTCCTTTTTCCATCTAATAAAAGGCTGTAGTACATCGGTGAACATCGGGTCTGACAGAATAATCATTTTCAATGGTCTGTTTATTGGGGAAGAAGAAAGGGTTGCTGATTGATTTTTTGCATTAATTACTTTTTGTCCAACAAAAGCAGATTGTTGGTTATTGTGTTTTAATTTTGCATTTTGTGTTGCTTCAAAATCTGTGTTCTTAAATTTAATGTTAACATCAAATGATTTTACGAAAACTATTTTATTGGTTAGAGGATTATATTTTATTGGAGAAATACCCAATCTTGCCAATCTAACTCCCGACATATAACCTAATTTTTCTATCACTACTAAATCATTGCCAAAAAATTCATCTTTAAGATATGCATTTTCATTAATGATAAAAGGGTTTTCTGTTTCAGATTTTGACATAGATTTTTGAAAAGGAATAATTTTATAATTTCCATAGTTGTCAAGTGAATATGTTTCAGTTATAACATTACTATATTCTATCTCAAAATCTGCCCCATAGGGAAGTTCAATTAATTGTGAAAAAATCGGGAGCTCGGGCATACCAATTTTTTGAGTTGTTCCAAAGTTTTCTCCCATATCAAATTTTATAAACACACCCTTTTCAGTATTAACATTTTCTAAACTTAGAAAAGAGAATTTTTGAGAAAGAAATAAACTCATCTGTGTTTCTTTTATTATTGGATTTGGATTTTTAACATCCTGTCCAATAATATTTTGTGCATTTAATTGGAAACTAAATAGGAAAACTATTAGAACAAATATTTTAAATACGGATTTCTTCATAGCAAATAATATTATAAATAACGTGCAAAAATACAATGATTTTTAGAACTTTCACAATAGTAAAGATAAAAAAGTAAAAACTGAACCAAAAACCATATCTTTTAAAACCTCAAATATATATGTTAGAATTAGAGAAAAAGAGTTTTTACAATATAAATGCTCTGTTTTTTTATTTTTTATTTTTCATATCACTAAAAAATAGTATCTTTGCACGAATATATTTTACTTTAAAGAAATGTTTTCAAATTCAGAAAAATTCGTTGGCGAGGGATTAACATACGACGATGTCTTATTAGTTCCTGCATATTCAGAAGTTATCCCAAGAGAAGTACAAATAAATTCATTCTTCTCACGTAATATTCCTATTAATATTCCTATCGTTTCTGCAGCAATGGATACTGTTACAGAAGCTAAATTAGCAATTTCAATGGCACAAGAAGGGGGTATTGGCGTTCTTCATAAAAATATGAGTATAGAGCAACAAGCTGCAGAAGTGTTGAAAGTTAAAAGATCTGAAAATGGGATGATAATTAATCCCATTACAATTCAAAAAGATGCAATTGTTAAGGATGTTTTGGCACTTATGAAAGAGTATAGTATTGGAGGAATTCCAGTTGTTGATTATAATCATAAACTAATTGGAATTGTTACCAATAGGGACTTGAGATTTGAAAGAGATCTTTATCGACCTATTGTTGAGGTGATGACAAAAGAAGTTATTACTGCTCCTGAGCACACAGATTTTGAAAGTGCAGCCGATATTCTTCAACAGCACAGAATTGAAAAACTTCCTGTTATCAACTCTAAGGGAGAGCTTATTGGTTTAATTACCTACAGAGATATTATAAAATTAAAAGAACGTCCAAATGCATGCAAAGACAAGATGGGACGACTCAGAGTTGCTGCAGGAATTGGAATAACTCCAAATATGTACGAAAGAATTGATGCCGTTATTGCAGCAGGAGTTGATGCTATTGTTATTGATACAGCCCATGGCCACAGTAAAAATGTCATTGATGTTGTTCGTAATGTTAGAAAAAAATACAATAATGTTGATATTGTTGTTGGCAATATTGCAACAGCTGAGGCTGCAATTGAATTAATTAAAGCCGGAGCAGATGCATTAAAGGTTGGAATTGGGCCTGGAAGTATTTGCACAACAAGAATAATTGCAGGAATAGGTGTACCTCAACTAAGTGCAATTTATGATGTTGCAAAAGCAGTTGAAGGAAAAAATATTCCAATCATTGCTGATGGAGGTATAAGATATTCTGGAGATATAGTTAAGGCATTAGCTGCTGGAGCAAGTTCAATTATGGCAGGCTCACTTCTTGCTGGAGTCGAAGAATCGCCTGGCGACACTATTATTTACGAAGGAAGAAAATACAAATCATATCGCGGAATGGGATCTTTGGAAGCAATGCAACAAGGCTCAAAAGACAGGTATTTTCAAGATATGGAAGATGACATAAATAAATTAGTTCCTGAAGGAATTGTTGGAAGAGTTCCATATAAAGGAACAGTTTCAGAAGTTATCCATCAATTAACAGGAGGTCTTAAGGCAGGTATGGGCTACACAGGTTCAAAAGACATCAATACATTGCAGAAAGCAAAATTTATTAAAATTACTGCAGCTGGTTATACAGAAAGCCATCCTCACGATATAACAATTACAAGAGAGGCTCCAAATTACTCTCGTTAATAAATTATTTTCAAAACAGTTACTATTAATTATGAAAAAATTTGTAAGTATTCTATTTATTAGTTTTATTGCTTCATTTACATTCGCACAAACAGATAAAGATATTGTGCTTGAAGTTGCTGGTGAAAACATTTCCAAAAAAACATTTATTGAAATGTACCAAAGAAATAATCCAAATCCCGATAAAAAAATCATAAAAAAAGATTTGGAAGAATATTTGAATTTATTTATCAACTTTAAACTAAAACTTGCCCAGGCAAGAAAATTAGGCTATGATACCCTATCAACCTATGTTGAGGAGGTAAATACATATAGGAAACAATTAATTGAGCCTTACTTAAACGATAAAACGGTTACTGAGGAGTTAATCAAAGAAGCATATGATCGTACAAAAGAAATAATAAGAGCTTCTCATATCCTAATTTTAATTCCTACAAATGCTACTCCAAAAGACACTTTGGAAGCATATAATAAGGCTTTAGAAATTAGGAAAAAGATTTTTAATGGAGAAGATTTTGGAGAGTTGGCAGTTCAATTTTCTGAAGACCCTTCGGCGAAAGATCAACAAATGAATGATGGTCAGAATAAAATAAAGGGCAATAGAGGAGACTTAGGCTATTTTACATCCTTCAGTATGATATATCCTTTCGAAACAGCTTGCTACAGCTTAAAAATTAATGAAGTATCAAAACCAATTCGCTCACAAAGAGGATATCATATAATTAAACTTACAGATCGCAAGCCAGCACCTTTCTCAACATGTACAATTGCACATATCTGGGTTAATTTTGATAATCATTCAAATGCCCAAGAGTGTAAAGATATAATTAATAAAGCATATTTAGAGCTGCAAAATAATATTTCTTTTGATTCTGTTGTAGCAAAATATTCAGACGATAAATATTCTGCAAGGAAACAAGGCGTACTTTCAAATCAAAGAGTTGTAAATATGCCATTTGAATACACTGATGTGATTATAAAAACACCAATGAATTCTTTTTCAGAACCTTTTGAAACAAGATATGGTTGGCATATTATCAAACCGATAAATTTAGTTCCAATTCTAGATTTAGAGCAACAACGTAAGGAAATTGAACAACGTATTTCAAAAGATGTTAGAAGCTATAGAACAATCGAAGAGTTTATAAAAAAGAGCAAACAAGAATACAATTTTAAAGAAGATATTACAAAACTAGCCTCTGTTGGAGAAATTATTACAGATTCTATTTTTTCTGCCAAATGGGAAGTACCTGAAAACTATGAGGGAAAAGAAATAATATTTACAGTGGGAGATTACTCATTCAGTCAAAAAGACTTAGCTCAAGAAATTGAAAAAATACAACAAAAACAAACTCCTGAATATATTCCAACCTACCTAAACTCTATTTACAACAAAATAGCAAACGAAAAAGTGCTTGCTTATGCTGATGCAAAACTTGAAGTTAAGCATCCAGAGCTAAAAATTACTGTTGATGAATTTAGAGATGGAATTCTAATATTTACTATCACAGATAAGTTTATTTGGAATAAATCAATTACAGATAGTGTAGGTTTAAGCGAATTCTTTTCAAAAAACAATTCAAATTATCAATGGAAAGAAAGGGCCGATGCAACAACATTTAGCTTTAGTTCTAACATTGATATCTTAAAGGCGAAGAAAGTCATTGAAAAGGGTGTAAAGAAAAATAAAACTAACGATGAAATTAAGGCACTACTTGAAAAGAAATTTAAAATTAAAGAACAAACAACAAAATATTTCGACTACAAGTGGAACAAATTTGAAAAAGGAGACAATAAAGTAGTTGACAAAACTAATTGGAAAGTTGGAATTAGTGATGTAATTGAAATGGAAAACGATAAGAAGAAATATATTGTTATTATTCACAAAATTCTTCCTCCAAGCCCTAAAACCCTTGAAGAGGCAAAAGGAATAGCAACTTCCGACTATCAAGAATATTTAGAAGAACAATGGATAAAGAAATTACGCAATGATTATACTTATAGTGTTAATGAAGACGTTTTCAATTCCATAATCAATTAATTCTTTTTTAATGAAAAAAATTATCCTAATCAGTTTAGTTTGTTTAATAAACACTAATCTTATTGCTCAAACAAATGTTTTAGATAAAGTTATTGCCGTTGTTGGTAAAAACATGATAAAGCAATCTGAACTCGAAACAACCTACCTCCAACAAAAAGAGAGCTTTGGAATAATTGACGAGCCTTTTGATATTAAATGCGAAATATTTGAAAGTCTCCTTATTAACAAACTTATGCTTCATCAATCTGAAATAGACTCAATATCAATTACAGATGAGCAAATTAATAGAGAGATGGATAATCGTATCAACTATATGATTCGTTCTTCGGGATCAAAAGAAAATTTGGAAAAACAGATGAACAAATCTGTAAGTGATATAAAAGAATATTATAAAGATGTTATTAAAGAGAGTCTCCTAATTAAAGAAATAAATGGTAAAATTACTTCCAACGTTAAAATAACGCCTAAAGAAGTCGCTGAATTCTATAATAATATTCCTATGGATAGCCTTCCAATGGTTGAGCAAGAATATGAATTTTCTCAGATAGTCATTACTCCAAAAATATCGAAAGAAGAAAAGGAAATCATTAAAGATAAACTTAACGGTTATAGAGAAAGAATTTTAAAAGGCGATAAATTCACAACTCTTGCAGCACTTTACTCAGAAGATGAAGCCTCTGCAAAAAAAGGAGGAGAATTAGGTTTCTTTTCAAGAGGATATATGGTGTCAGAATTTGAGTCAGTTGCTTTCTCATTAAGAGAAGGAGAAGTGTCTCCTGTTTTTGAAACAAAATTGGGATTTCACATAATTCAAATGATAGAAAGAAATGGAGAACAAATAAATTGTCGCCATATTCTTCTTCAACCAAAGGTTTCAAATCAAGAATTAATTAGGACAAAATCTAAATTAGATAGTATACACACACTGATAAAAAACAAAGAAATTAGTTTTCAAGACGCAATTAAAACCTATTCTGACGACCCTTCAAAGCTAACAGGAGGAATTATTGTAAATCCATATACTGCAAATGCTCGTTTTCCAAAAGATAATATAAACGAAATGATGGAAAACATTGACAAAGTAAATTTTAATAATTACAATCAATCTGAAATAGTTGGTCCAGTTCTTTTTAAAACAGAATCGGGCTCTGCATACCGATTAATAAATATTAATACCAAAACCCTTCAACATAAAGTTAACCTTAAAGACGACTACGACAAGGTTTACAATTCTACTCTCGAAGCAGCAAAAACAAAAGCAGTTATTGAATGGGCAAATAATAGAATTGCAAAAACTTACCATAAGATTGATAAAGACTATATAGATTGTGATTTTAAAATGAATTGGTTGAAAAACAATTAAATATGCAAGATTCTTCAAATAACAACTTATCTGAGGTCGATCAATTAAATTCACTTGTTGAAAAAACCCAACTATTAAAAAAGGAAATAGCAAAAATAATAATTGGTCAAGAAGCAATTGTTGATCAGGTTTTAATTTCAATATTTTCAAAAGGTCATTGCCTATTAGTTGGAGTTCCTGGATTGGCAAAAACCTTACTTGTAAACACAATATCTTCAGCCTTAGGACTCTCTTACAATAGAATTCAATTCACTCCCGACCTTATGCCCTCTGATATTGTTGGAAGTGAGGTTTTGGATGAAAATAGAAAATTTAAATTTATCAAAGGGCCAATATTTGCAAATATCATATTAGCAGATGAAATAAATCGTACTCCCCCAAAAACTCAAGCTGCACTCCTTGAAGCTATGCAAGAACACTCTGTAACTGTTTCAGGAAATAGTAATAAATTGGAAGAACCTTTTTTTGTACTTGCTACTCAAAACCCAATTGAACAAGAAGGAACCTACCCCCTGCCAGAGGCTCAATTAGATAGATTTATGTTTATGCTTTGGCTAAACTACCCAAGCTTTGAAGAAGAAATCAATATTCTTAAAAACACAACAACTGGCAAATCAGTTCAAATAAACAAAATATTCTCTAAGGAAGAAATTATCCTAATGCAAGAAATTATTAGGAGAATCCCCGTTACAGATAATGTTTATGAATACGCCGTTAAATTAGTTGAAAAAACAAGAGTTTCAACTCCAACAGCTCATCCAATTGCTCAAAAATACCTTTCCTGGGGAGCTGGGCCAAGAGCATCACAATATTTAATTATTGGGGCCAAATGTCATGCGGCACTAAAAGGGAAATATTCTCCCGACATTGAAGATATTAATGCAGTTGCAGTTTCAGTTTTGCGTCATCGTATTGTTCAAAACTATTCCTCGCAAGCAGAAGGATATACAACAGAAAAAATTATTAATGATTTAATTAATTCATAAAACCTATGAAAAAAGCATTACTTTATTTTTTTATTATGTCGATTGGAACAAGTCTTTTTGCCCAACCTACACCAAATTCTCTCTCACAAAAAAACAAAAATCTAAATAAACAAGAACTCTCATCTTCCTCATGCAGCCAAATAATCCTTCCTACCAATGTTGGTCAAAGAACACAAAGAGGAATTAAACAATCAACACCTTTTCCAGATAAATTTGAAGCTTATATTTGTTTTGAATCAGGCAAATCAAACTACACAGAAGAAGCCCTAAACGTTTTGGATAGTGTTTATAAAATTGCATTTGACAAAAATAATGGTAAATTCTACAAAATAACCATAATTGGTTACGATGATGCAGAGCTTGTTCAAGAGGATAATTCATCCTTAGCAAGACAAAGAGCAATTATTGTTTTTGAATATTTTTCAGCAAGAGAAAATACAGAATATATTGTTAGAAGAACACCAAGCAAATATTTTCACTCCTGCGAAGGAGAAATAGAATGTGTTATTAAATATAAAATGCCTTTCGATTTCAAATGGATCAACCTCAACGATAAACCCCAAGCAGAAAGAAAAAATAATGGGATTGACCTTAAGAGTAAGGTTTATATATTGGTTGAAAACAATCCTGAAGAATGCTTAGGGAAATTCAATGACTACTACTATCCATCACAAGACACAACAATTCTAACAAATAATATGTCTATGCTAAAAATGCCAAAAGGCGCCTTAGGAAGCATAACACACACCAAAGATACACTTGAGAGTGATTTAACCCTTAGATTTGAAGATTTACTGTCATTTGAACAGCTGACAAGAAACTACCAACTTATACCACATAAAAGACAATATATTATTAACGCAGGTTATTTTGTTGTAAAATCAAATCGCCAACCTTCCTATGAAAACTGTAAACTAAAAGAAAATTACACCCAAAACATCACCATTAGGCTCCCTCTTGAAATGCAACAAAACAATGCAAGACTTAAATTCTATGCAAGAACCTACAAGCCAAATGGAACATGGGAATACAAAGCCGTTCCAACAACAAAAGAAAAAGACAAAGAAACCAAATTAGAAGCAATAATAGGGAGTTTTTCAGCCTTTCAATTAGACACAATATATGTTGGGAAGAGAATAGATGAGGCAGAAATGTCTAATTATTTCTATCCAGCAAAAGAAGGAGAACCAGGAGCCTTTCAAGCAATGGGAGGATTGTTAAAACCATACAAATTGGACAAAAGAGGTTCAATTATTCTTAAAAAAGAAATGGAAATGATACTTCGTAAACCTGTTGGAGAATCAATTTCTGAATAATTAAATATTAAAGCAATTTCTCAATTACTTCTTCCAATTCCTTTGGAGTGGTTGGAGATTCAAATCTCATTATTATTTCACCATCCTTAGAAACAATGAATTTTGTAAAATTCCACCTAATCTCATTTCCACCAAGATATTCAGGATAATATTTTGAAAGAATTGAGCTAAGCCTATCCCCCATTTCCTTATCCTTAAATCCTTCAAACGGAGCTTTCTCTTTCAAAAATTTATATAAAGGAGAAGCATTTGCACCATTAACATCAATTTTTTCAAACATTTGGAAACTAACTCCATAATTAGCAGTACAAAACTCCCTTATCTCATCATTTTCACCAGGTTCTTGAGCAAGGAATTGATTGCAAGGAAAACCAAGCACAACAAGCCCTTTTTCCGAATATTTTTTATTTAATTCTTCTAAACCCTTATACTGATTAGTAAATCCACATTTGCTTGCAGTGTTAACAATAAGCAAAACCTTATCCTTAAATTCAGAAAAATCAATTTCCTGACCATCTAAAGACGTCATCTTAAGCTCATAAACAGAACTAATTTCATCTTGTTTAGAAACATTTTGAGCAAAAACAAAGAAAGGAAAGAAAAATAATAGCCCAAAAAACAAATAACCTATTTTAAAATTCTTCATATAATAATAGATTATAGCATTTTTTCAATCTCAGCTTCCATATCCTTTGGAGAAACAGAAGACTCAAATCTTTTTATTGTTTGACCATCCTTTGAAACCAAAAACTTAGTGAAGTTCCATTTAATTTCATCACCTTTAAGAAATTCTGGTGAATGTTCTTTCAAAATTCCAGAAAGCTTATCCCCAACCTCTTTATGAGGGAAACCTTCAAAAGGAGCCTTAGATTTCAAAAACTTATATAGCTCAGATGCATGTTCACCATTTACATCAATTTTAGAAAACATCCTAAAACTAACCCCATAATTAAGAGTGCAAAACTCCGAAATTTCCCCATCAACACCAGGCTCCTGACCAAGAAATTGATTGCAAGGGAAACCAAGCACAACAAGACCCCTATCAGAATATTTCTTATTTAATTCTTCCAAACCTTCATATTGACCAGTAAATCCACATTTGCTGGCAGTGTTAACAATAAGCAAAACCTTATTTTCATAATCATTTAAGTCAACCATTTGACCATTAATAGTTTTTAGCTTAAAATTGTGTATATTTCCCATATCATTTCTAATTTAATGTTATTATAATTTGTTAATTCATATAAATAATAAACCAGAAAATACAGAATTTATTGTTTATAAACAAAAATAAATATATCCACCCTCAATTATTTGCGGGACTATTTTCTATTGAGTCAATAAATTCTTCAAACGGCAAAATTCTCTTGCCAGGCATACATATTATGTATATTAAAATATGCCAAATCGAACATCTTATTCTTAAATTCCAAAAAGGTAATTCTATATTTTATTTCTATAATGATGCATAAATAGTGAATTTTGGAAACAAAACAAA
>Ga0172381_10003955_pt1 | contig 15496 bp, 49 predicted proteins | sample Leawel6488metaG_FD_119754 | JGI IMG/M metagenome (GOLD analysis project Ga0172381, IMG submission 119754) | Leachate microbial communities from a municipal landfill in Southern Ontario, Canada - Leachate well 64-88 metaG | ecosystem: Engineered > Solid waste > Landfill > Unclassified | place...
AGAGGTACTTTCATATAAGTCTTTAATGTTAAAACACTGACCATAGCCATTACCAGTAGTAGTAACTACTGGCCCACATTTAGTAATAGGTCTAAAGAAGGCAAAGTCATTATACACTCCTCTGTTAGTGTAACCAAGCCCACCTAAATACATAAATACTTGTTCAAGATGTGCGGCTACATTCATAGCATTCTTTAATATGTTTAAAGAATATGGCATACAAACATGTACATGTATACCACTCTTCTTACTTTCTGGACATTCTCCCCTTGATTCTAAAGAATATAAGAATCTTTCAATAGAAGGGTAGATGTCTTCTTTATTATTAAAGGTTAATATACTACTCTTAAATTCTGTGCCAGATACCACTCTCTTTGATCGAGAAGTTAGTGGTCTTTCTAGCAGCATACCAGAAAGTGCTGGATCGGTATACTTATATGTTTCAATACTAGCATCGTGGTCTTCACTGAATTCTCCGCTATTATTTCCTGTTCTAATTAAGTTATCAGTTTCGATCTCTAAACCAATGCTTTCTATAATAGGTACTGTAGACATCTATCTCTCCTCTTTAATTAAGTATAACTTACCATTGAGTAATATCATATTCATCTTCCCATTCCCAGAAACTAGATATGTCATGCAAATGCCTTAGTGTACTTATTGGTATAATACCTGGCCTAATAAGTGCTTCTCGCTCACTTATCTCTTCTCTATCTGCCCTCTCTTCTAGCTCTGTCTTAGATGTGGTTTCTAGTTCACCACCAATAAATATACCTATACAGGGGGATCTACTAGGTATGGAGATAATATAGAAGCTTTTACCCACTAAAAATATGGCTCTCTTTAAACTACATTTAAGTCCAACATAGTTATCAGGTGGCCATATTAATGCACCATCTCGATAACGAAGTCCGAATCCATATGGAGATAAATCAGTATAAAATAGCTCTCCTCTTTTTATATCATTAAAAGGTATACTCATACACCCTCACTATTAACATAATAAACATAATAACCAGTATAATTTAATGGTATGTGCATTAGATACACACCCAATTTAGTAAAGATCATTGCATTATACATACCACATTTTATTTTAATGCCATAATAAAAATCACAATAAGTATCAAGATGAAACATTCTTTTCTTAGCAATACTAGGTATAGCCATATAAAATATGGCATTAATCGGCACACTTTTATAGTACTCAAATTCTATTTCAGAGTGCCTGTTCATAGTTTACCTAATAAAGAGCCACAATAATCACCAGGTATTTCTGCTGGATATAAACCATCAGCAGTTATAATTAAACCATTAATAAAATACTCCTCCATTTTATAAGGTTTTATTTTTAAGCAGAAATAATGCATACCTATATCAAAGCTATCTGGTACATTATCCATAAATACACTATCATCCATATCAAACCATACTATAGAATTAATAGGTAACTTACTAAAGTCACTAAATCTTTCTTTCATATTAATATCCTCTCATTAAATGTATGTATTCTACCAATAAAGGCTATTCGGGTACAAGGTTAGTAGTACTAATTATGTGGTCTTAAAATGACTTGACCTACATAATCAGACGGTACATCAACCAGCTCAAACTCTAGTGTCTTATTATTAAAGACTAGTAAAGTACTTCTATAATTTATAAGTCTATAGTATTTGCTGACATTGATAGCAAATAAATACCTCCCATGTGCTTGTCCAGTATCCCTTTCATTAAGGATAGGTATACAGATTAACACTACATCCCTATCAGTAAGTCTTCCTACTAGTCTCATTTAATAATTCCTCCAACTAGATCATTAAATCTTACTAATTTATAATTAAGCAATTCTATACACATATTAATGTGTGTACTTTCTTTATGTTCAAAAGGATTGTTATGTACATGACCATGTAAGTTATAATAACCTACAGGTATAGGTACAAAAGGTATATGAGAGATAATAATATTCTTATAAATAAGAGCGTTATACTCTGACTTATCTTGTTTAATATAATTCCTAATAGCAGTAATACCTAATGAAGAATAAAAACCATTAGAGTAACCATCGTGATTACCTATAAGTAAATAGATATTGCCTTTTAACTTATAAGTATCCATGAAAGTTCTTATCTTACTTTTGGAGGACATAAACATATCCCCGCCAATAAATACATTGTCTGTATCAAGCACTTTGTCTTGCCAGTCTTTAGTTATTAACTCTAACCAATTGGCAGGTCTATTAGCCAGTTGAGTAATCCGGTTATGCAGGAAATGTGTATCACTTACTACATAAGGATTATTATTAAATAATTCATTAATCATTAATTTGTCCTTTTAATAATGTCACGCTAAACCTAGATATTAAATTGTTTACTATAGATAATTGCTTAGTATGAACTGAAAAGGCTAGATACCCACTTCCTATTTTAATAACATACATACTATCTGAACAAGGAAGATAGTATACTTTGCCTTCCTTCATCTCTGCAACATAGCAGTAAATAGTATCACTCATTTATTTACTCCACCAATCTTATAAACATACCTAGAGCTAAGTCTCTTCGTATAGTTAGTTCTTTTGTCTTTAATGAAAATACAATATATATTCCGTTTATTTTTGTTATAAATAAGTCTCCTGATGTTAAAAGAAGTGAATATACAAGTTTCTCTTCCATATAAAAGACTATAGTTTGTTTATCCATTTATTATCCTTATAGATATTACATATAAATATTACATGCCTAGTCGGCGAAAAATAATTAATACCAATTAAATGTATTGGTTCACCAGTATTACCATAAGTTAAAAACATAGTACTGCTTATCTTAAGTCTAATATAGTAATAAGTTTCTTTCCAGTGTAAGTCTTTAACTATATCTCCTATTTTCATTTCACCTAAAGTAATTGATTTATTAATCATGTAATAACCTCGCCGTCTGCTAGAGCCACATAAATATCATGATTATTGCACAATAATAGTTTATCTTTAATAACCAACAACCAAGTCGTTCTATCTAGTTTTGTATAATAAGCTGGAACAAGATCCATTTTACCGGTTGCTACATAAGAATTACAGCGGAAAGCAACCTCACCTATATTTAAATCCTTAATTGGTTTAAACTTTGTCATAGATATTACCTATAATGTAAACTATACCTTCATCAATTTCTTGAAGTAAGTAAGTATAAAAAGTATTCGAGCTAGCATAGTATACTAGTATTCTGGCACCATATATTCTTAAGATAAATATATCATTGTATTCTAGTATACCGATATCTCCATTATGCATATTTTCTATTGTTATCTTTTTATTTGGCATCATATATATTATACAACCTTCTTACATAGAAGTCTCGTGTATTATCCATACTAATGCTTCTACATATACTGTATTCAAATTCTACTATATGTAAATCATCTATATATAGATAGTATATATTTAATCCACATGCTTCATATATATCTCCAGACTTAATATAGTCATCTATTTTGTCACTATCTAGTTTTAACATTAATACTCCTTTAGTTAATTAGTACATTTGGAGAGTAGAGTTATCTACTCTCCTGATCTACTAACTAAGCTTCTCTTAATTCTGGGTGCATAATTACATTAAGAGTACGACTAAGAGCTAGGTTATAAATAGCAATAGTCTCTCCATGAGTAAATGCACCATTATTAAGTGCAGTTTCTAGGGTAGTACGCATGGCATCTGTGCTGTCAGCAAAATAAAATCGGCTAGTATCGCCATTAACGAGTGCTACTAAGGGTACACGACTACTTGGTGTACTATTAGCTGCTCGTTGTGGGTGGCTATCATTAACTACCCTACTCATTACAGAAGGTACAACAGGTTCTGGAGTACTAACAACAGGTACAGGAGAGGGGTTAAGATTATTACTAACTACCTCAAAGTGGCTTTTAAGATAGGGTCGTACATTACCTTGGTCATTAGTAAGGGTATAACAAGTGTCTCCCTCTTCGGCAATATATTGTTGGCCTACTGTAATAGCTTGTCCACCTTCATTATTATTAATACATCTTACTGTTGGCATACTTAATTCTCCTTTTTAAAATTACTTACTTTGACTGAGTATTAGAAGTACCAGAATTAATTGTTTTAAGGTTACCACACACTGTGCATCTCCAGCCACCTTGTTTATTAAATGCACCCTTGGCTAGGTTATGTACTCGCTTTCCTTTGCCATATAGCTGGTCTTGAAACTCGTTCTTACACGAGCAGGTAATAATTGCTCCCATATCAATTCTCCTTAAATAGAATACTAGAATAATGTTTGACCTCATGCTGGTCATTAATTATAGTAAAATACTTATTAGACTTTTCGCATACTTTATACTCCTTATTTTTAGTTAGACCAATTAAGTTACCATCATTAATACAAATTACTTTCATAGAATTACCTCTATATAAAAAGAATAGCCTATACACTTAATATCATGTATAGGCTATTGGCTTACTATGTAGGGTTACTGTTTACTTAAAGAAAGTAGTATGGTTCTTATTCTTTTTAGTACACAAGATAGCCCATTGTCTTTGAAGCTTTGTGTAAAGCTGTTCACAAGCCTTCAAATGGTCTACTAAGTTAATCTTACCAATCTTAGTATAACCCATACTCTGCATACGCTCAGTGATATTAATCTCAGCAGCAACCCGTCCCATTTTACCGGGTAATTGTTCGGGTTTACTAAAGTCATTAAAAATCTTAACACCATTGTTATATAAAGAATAGTACATTTTAGTCCTCCTCTTTTGGTTTAAAATCAACAGTAGTTTCTGGTTTAATAGTACCAAGTTCAACTAAGCCAAAGATAGTGATCCCATCATCAGTATCTAATTCCCCATCAGCATAGTCTGTCTTAATATCCCCGACAAGTTTACACAGCTCAGTTGAGCTTTCACCCTGAATGCTAGGAAGATCGCCGGTTAAGGTGGGTACATACCCGTCTTCAAAATCTATATCTTTAAGACTAAGCTTATTATCATGGTGTTGATTCCAGCAATTAAGCAAGTCTTTAACTGTGAACTTCATCAGTACCATTTATTCCTCCTTGTTTATTGGTATATATTTAGTATGTTTTTGAACTTCAACTTCTCCAAGCTTTACTAGACCATAAATACCATAGTATTCACCATTGTCAAGGTTGTTAGCACTTGCATCGGTTTCTACTTGAGTTAGCAAGGTCTTAAACTCCATTTCATAAAGTGGGTCATTACTTGGTTCATCATCAGGGGCGGCCAAATAGCCACCGGGGAAGTCAATATCATTGATAGTTACTTTAGTATCACTAGTCTCATTATAACTATCAATCAACTCTTGAACAGTTATCTTCTGTTTATTCATTTACTATCTCCCTTTCCAATATAGTTATCAAACCGAATATCTCTTTGAGTCTTATACTTCTTACCATTTAAGACCCATACACGACCAAGTAAGGCATCACTAATACGAGTAGCCTCATGGTTCTTCTTAAATCCTTGCTTATTTCTTTTCATTTATCCTCTCTTTCTATTAAGAACCAAAACATACTTAATGTAATAGAAACTAGCAGATATAATAAGCTAACAATACGCCTTTTAATATCTTCATCACTTAACCACCCACCAGCATATAGTGGTTTAAATTGCTCATTCCACTTATTCCACGCAGTCTTGTATTTATTTATATTCATAATTAGCTCCTTTCAATCCTTATAAAGAATTACTTTTATTTGGTTTTATATTTCATAGCATAACCAACATAACCAGTAAATACTGCTTGCATGCCGGTTGCTCCAGTTTCATATTCAATTACTTCAATCTTTTCTTTTAAACTCACCACTGCATCTTCCATTTTAGCCTCCTTTACTCTTGGCATAAATATCATCCAATATCTTAACTTTATTTAAGTCGGTAATTGGTCTTATTTCCCCAGCTACCCAATTAATCCTTGTTTTATAGTCAAGTTCTTTAAGTAATGGATTAATGGTATCAATCAAGACATTCAGTGTTTTACAGCTAATTTCTTTAGCAAAGCCAAAGTAAGTAGTATTGTAGCCATGACCATATACCATCTCACCATCTTCAATCTCATTTTCAATCTCATTAACCCACTGTAGTAATAACCTTACATCATACAAATTAATCTTGTCATCTTTACTCTTTGCCATATTATTCTCCTTTACTATAGTTTAATTACCAAACCTGTGATAGGGAATCGAACCCTATATCCATTAAGTTGTGCATAGAGTATAATGTTATTTGGATGAAAGGAGTACTATACTAATTTGCACTAGATTTTAATGGGTCTTACCATTAAACGACACAGAGTATTACTTATTTATGGCCGTTTCTTGCTTCTGCTTCGGCACGTTTTTGTGCCTTCTTCTCTAAGTGCTTAGTAGCAATGCGGGTTCTTTCGTGACCCTAACGTCTTGCATAAGTTGATTTCATAATCTCTCCTTTCTATATTAATAGTTTATTAGTTATAATTGTGCCTTATTCTCCTACCCTTTTATATCGGCGCTAACCTGCTTATCCATACATACCTTAGTATGCTGATACGAGTTTTTCAAGGGTACAGGTTATCCAGCTTCTTATTGTTTACATAGTATACCTCCACCAGTAGCCGCTGGATTTAAAGATATTTAGCTATTTCAAAGCCAGAACAAAGCATTCTTATGGCAAATATAACAAAGATACTAATTAATACCAGAGCCTCTAGGTCGGTTAGCATTACTCTACCTTAGTAACCCAAGCAGAATCAATGAATCCGGGCCTTCTAATATAGTCAGATAAAGAAGTACCTAATGTTTTACCACAGCATGTACACTTTTCTCCACCATCGAATGCAATACCAACACCACTACTATAATGTAGTGGCGAATTATAGTCTACATCTGTTATGGTTCTAACTACACTTTCTTGACCCACTATAAAAGAAGTAGTTACTTTATCGCCAACTTTAGGATTATAATTATTCATTTTAATACCTCCTTAGTATTAAGGAATATAACTAGCCTAAATAAATAGACATTTAAATTTCCCTTTCCTAGACTAAATACATAGATAGTTTTATGATTAGCTAGTTGAGTAGCCCTTTTGGGCTGGATTAATATATCCACTATTAAAGCATGTGTTTTATATTTAATTGGTAGCTTCATCTTTCTCCTTTGCATAGGGATTTAAGAAATACCCAAATATATCTTTCAGTTCATCAAATACTATTACATATGCTATAGCTTCGTATGGGTTGCCATCGGCAACATCTGTATAAGCCACTAGATACTTATTATTAAACTCAACTACAAAAAACATGTCACATTCATATATAATAGGACTATTTTGGAACTGCAAACACTTGTCAATATAAGCATCTTCATATTCTTCACTAGTTAATCCCAATAATAGTTCATTAATATAATCACCAACCTTAACTGGAGTATACACTATATTATTACCTCCGTTTGTTTAGCATACTTATCACATAGCTCGTCAAAGGTCAAGTTCCAGTCCTCTTTATGAACAACAAAAGCAGCAATGGGCCACCTGCCTAACTTACACTGAATAATTTTCTCGACATAAGCAGCATTATATTTATGTGCTAGCTTAGTCGCTTGTTTTATGCTATAGGCAGTTAGCATATTTGTATACATAACTCCATACTTACTGTGCTTCTTAATGCCTTGAGGAAATGCTACCCAGTAAATAATGCGTGGGTTAGCTTTCCTAATATCTTTAGGACTATATAGGATAGTCCCGTCCTCATTTGAATACTTATTCATACTAAACTCCTTTATTGATCTTATTTAAGAAGCCATTTAGTACATTAACAAATCTTTTATTAATACTATCTATGTAAATAAAGCGAGATTTATCATAGAAGTAATTATTGCCCTGCTCATTGGTAATACTAATTAAGGCATCATTTTTTCCGCTAATGGATAAATAGTACTTGTCTTTAATTAGTTCTTTACCTAATGGATTAGTACATTTAAATATAATCACTTAGCCTCCTGTAACACCTTAAGCTTTACACGACCTCCACACATGCCTCTTAAAATAAATAGGCCTTCTTCATTAAATCCAAACCTATAATACCAGTTATTTTCCCCTTTTAGCAAAAAGTCATTGCCCCATTTAATAATTCCACCTACAGGTATATCTTTATACAACATAGTTTTATACATTAACTAATACCTCTACTAAAAAATTTTCATTAAACCAACCACGTGCTAATGCTAACCCATAGCCTGTACTAAATACCACTTCGTAACAATATCTACCCTCCCCCTTAAGGAAGTATCGTTTCTCATACTGAATTACAGAACCAGTAGGTACATCTTTATACTCCATTATAGTTGTCTTATATTTTATCATTAATAATCTCCAATATAATTAACATATTTTAGAGGACTAAGTAATTAGTCCTCTATGATACATTAACTATAGCTTGTTAAGCTCTTCTTTACTAACTGTATAGATTACACTGGCTTTTTTGCCGGAATGCAATCTATATAACTTACCATCAAAACTAGGAACCAATCCTAATTCCCATAACTTAACACATGAACTAAAATCATATCCATAACTAATACAAAAGAATGAACTAGTATACGCCCAAACAGAACCCCAAACAGAATCCCTAACAAAACCCCTAACAGAATCCCAAACAGAATCCCAAACAGAACCCCTAACAGAACCCCAAACAGAATCCCCAACAGAACCCCTAACAGAATCCCTAACAGAATCCCTAACAGAATCCCAAACAGAATCCCCAACAGAATCCCAAACAGAACCCCAAACAGAATCCCATTTATTAAGTAGTGTAATCATCTCTGGTGTAACTGCTTTTACTTTGGGTAGATCAGTAAATGGGTTAATTATGGGTTTAATAACTAAGGCAGGAACTATCTTGTTAAAGTCCAATTTAGTAACCCATTCTTCTGCCTGAATTCTATCATCAATGTTTGTAAATCTAGATATGTTATCTACTGTAAACTTCTTTGTTAGGGGGTTAAATTCATATTTGTTACAATGGTCTTCTTTAAGTTTAAAGTATTTACATATAGATGAGTGAGAATCCAGCCCAATATTTTGATTGGTTATGTTATTCTTTCTAATCTCCCAATCAAAATAAAACCTCTTACCACCATAGTTATTTGGTTCTGTTACAAAGCTAAAGAATTTACACATGTTAGTTCTCCCATTTTCCATACATAATAAGTACCATACCTTTGTTACTTCCATCAGTTCCTGTGTACCATCCTTGGTCAAGAGGCAAACCAAAGAAAACTGACGCCATAGCTTTTAGTGCACCAATCCAGATAGAAGCATTATCTTTATTAATAACTGGATTACATTCAACTATTACTGACTTACCAGATGCTCTTCGATACCTATTACCATCTAAATCAAACATTTCATTCATCTTATCTCTCCTTCTTATTAATAAACCTTAAAGCTGGATTAGACCGGGCATAACCACATACCCAAAATACATGCCCCAACATAGCCCTATTACTTAAGTTATCATTAGGGCATAAGTTACGAGTAATACCTGTCTTACTGTATTTAAACCTTCTTTCTTCCCATCTTTTCATGCTAGCCTTCTTTTTTATTGCTTTCAATTAAGAATAAAAACATAGTGAGCAGCAGTCTTATAATAATAATGTATTGTAGCTTTAACTCTTGCTCCATATGTTTAAACCACCTACTATTATCATCATAGGCCTCTATAAATTCCTTTAGTCTTTCATCAGTCATGTTAACCTCCTCTATACTGTGCAGTACCTACGGGAGCTTCTTTCACCCACTTAAATAACTCCCAAGCATCGATCCAAGCATACCAGAGAATATACTCCCCTAATCTATCGTAGGGATTAGTATCCATATTTCTATTCTCTTTGGCAGCAGTAGCCCCGGCTATTTTAGCCTCTTTTAATAACAAGGCAGTCTCAGGGTCATTACGATTAAGTACTTTAGTTTCACTCACTTAAGCCTCCTTTATGGAACTATTTTATACATCTCTGTTTTATTAGAGTAAATATGTATCTCATAATCCTGCTTTTCAAAGCCTTTAATAAGCAACGAAACGCAGTTACAGGTATATACTGGAAATATACCCTCCATATCAAACCGCTCTAATTTGGAGCTAAGATAGGCTAACAACCTTTCTTTAATATTAGTATCAATTACTTTAATTAAGTGCTCACCCATCATTTCCTCCTTCTATAAGGAATATAAACGTTTGGTCTTCTTCATACATACGTAGGCCATTGCGTCCTGCTGTATTCTGATATTCATAATAAACACAGAACTTATCGCTTACTTTTAAGCAGATATAACGATTATCTTTATATATCTGGCCTATCTTCATATCTCGAAATACTATTTCTTTATCAAACATAATTACTTACCCACCAGTTTATAAATTCTATCTATAGCTTCCATATAAAAGATAAGACGTCTACTGTGGTAGTCATAATAAACACATCTTTCCGTAGAAAGTTTAAGGCAGACAAATAATATCCCCTCACAGGTATCATCTATATATACCTGCCCTATTTGCATATCTTTAAATGCTAGTTTTTTATTTGGCATAATCAACCTCAATAATATACATGCAATAGTAATCACCTACGGTTTCCAACAAAATGCACCGGTCTATACCACCAATATGAATAACTTTATCCATACTTACTTTAAGATACAAACAAAAGTACCCACTACAACTTCTCTCACCAAACGTTATAAGACAACCTACAGGTATGTCCTTAAATAAAGTGTATTGCTTTAGTGTCAAACTCATATTACAGTAACCTTATAGTATTCCTGATAGGGCGGAATAGTAACTATAATTAAATTATTAGTAGACCATTCTAAAGCCAGCAGTTTGCTAGAAGATATCTTAATATAAATGGACTTGTTATCTTCTTCTGGTTCATAGTCAGTTAATAGTCCAAAAACTGGTATATCTTTAAATTCTACTAATATACTCCCAAATATTATTCTCATCTATGGTTTTACCTCTCGGAACTGCGCTGTTATAGATACATCAACTAGCATTAATTTTCTTTCTGGATAATGTATACATAATAACTTATCTTGACTAACCTTTAGATAAATGCCTATACTGAGGGAGAGTGGATAGGACTCTGTCATCAACCCACAAATAGGCATATCTATAAACTTAGTTAGATAAGGACTAATGGTTGCTCTCATTTTAGTACCTCAAGGAACTCTTTATCAATGCTACTAACATAAGTAATAATAATGCTATTATCATAACTAGGTGCTATTAAAGCTATCATATCAGATGCCACTTTAAGATAAATAGCTGTATGGTCTAAAGCCTCATCAGTTATTATTGTACCTATAGCTAATGCTTTAAACTCAATTGCTTTATTACTAGTAGATAACATTAAATACCTCTATTAGTTAGAGATAACATAGTTTCATTGCTTACCCATACTTTGTGTGTTTCGTTTAAAGCTACATAGCTTATTAAAGGACTTGGTATACAAATACCTGCTTCATTACTAACCTTAAGATATATATAAATCCCGCCAAAAAATATAGTACCAATACTCAACTGATTAAATTTAACAATATACTTAAAGGTATCATATAGATTTTCCATCTAAACTCCATAATATATTTATTAACATATTTGATAGGATAAGTTATTATCCTATCTGGATATATTAACAAACAAACCCTATTAATTCCACGAAATTACAAAACTACCCCTATAATTTTGCCTTATTGTATAGCCAATACTTTCAAACTTGCTTACTAATATGGCGGGTAGATGGTCAATATGAGTCCCCTCTTCTTTTAGTGGAGGATATTTATCAAAGGCAATTACTGCAAACCCGTTTTGTATAGAACGTCTTATATTATTCTCCACATACTTAAAGAACTCTGGAGTATCTAATATAGATAGTATATTACTTATCTTTTCATTAATTGCTTCTTCTTTCAACTTTCGAGCTTCTTCTGCGCTTATCATAATTTTTATGTTATCTCCTATAGTTTGTTAACAAGTTTACCATCTAATTATTTATTACAAATAGGACATTCTGTTGAAGGGATAGTCAAAGCATCTAGAAACGTGATGGAATGTTCCATAGCTTTATATAACAAGTCCCTTTCTCCAGTCTTAATAACTCTAGAATGCCCACATGGACAGTATTGTACTGTAAATATAGTGGGCTTATTTTCTGCCCGTTTAATGTCAAACTCATCTAGTACTTTTTGTATAGTATCTTTTATATCAGACATATTATCTCCTTTGATATTAAATATCTAATCCCACCAGCTATGCTGATGGTTATTACTAAAGAATAATTCATCGGCTTTTTTATTAAACTTAAGAAACTCAATTATTTCATCTATATTAGTTTCTTCTCCAATTAACCCATCTATGCTAATACGATAGTCAGGACGACTTATATCAATAGCATAGCCTTGAACCATAAAACCGAGGTGTTTCTTAATAAATAATAAAAACTCACCTATACAAGGAGAATCATTTTGCCTTTCTTCTGGATTGGCATAATTATTATTTATTAACCATTCCAACTGCTTGGCATTTAATCCGGTATATGGTTTAGTTAAATTAGCTAGATTACCAGAGTAGTCCTCAGGTTTAATGTTTAAGTACCTATCTCTTTTGGTTTGATCTTTGTTCATTTGGAATTCAAAGAAGTCAGTATAATACCAATCTTTTCGCCCATATTCATCTTTCTCAATTATATACTTGTTATAGTTATACCGTTCTATTACATCCCTATGATCTGCTATATTATCCAGCCCAACCACAGTGTAGATGTGGCCTTTCTTTATTGAACAGGACATTGTGTCTTTAGCTGCTTTTATTTTAAATGGTATAAATTTACTCACGATATTTTCTCCTTATTTAATATTAGTAGTACTAATTACTTCATAAGTAAAGTACGTACAAGGCATATAAAACAGTAATTTACCGTTATGATTAGATATAAAGTATGCCCCATTCTCGCTTACTTTTAAATTTATATAACCACAGGATTTATAAATAGTACCTATAGCCATATCTTGAAAGTGAAGCATATTCTTTTCCATTAATTACTCCTTAATTCAAATACTATATTATAGGCACTTAGTACAATAGCTACTAATTAACTAAATAAAGGCATTATGTTAGCCCAACTAATTAACTAGTAGTTACTTACTAATAATTAAATTATTTATTACTAGAACGCAAAAATCCCCAACTAAGGGGATATATAATTACTTATTAAGTACTTAATTATCTATAAGCATACCATAGAGCTTTACCAGTCTTATTATCTCGGACTTCATAAACCTGACCAGATTTACCCATAAAGTACTCAAACTTACTAGTCTTAAGATGATAGTATCTATAGTAGCCATTAGAAGTAGATTCTATCCTGTCATTATTATCTGAGATATCTTCGATGTAATCAAGGGGGAGTATTTTACGACAATCTTTAGCCATAATAACCCACTGGACTTCTCTAGTAGGATGATTAGTAATACTTTTTTGGTACATTACTACATCTACTTTATAAGTACACCCTGAATCTTGATTAACTTCTTCACCTATTAAGGTCATTTGTTTAAAGGCGGTAATAACCTTACTATCTATAGATTCAGGGGAAGAGTGTACTAAGTCGGTATGAACTATATTATTATCCATTGTTATTATCCTTTATAAATTGTTATCCATAGCACAATACCATTTTAATAAACTGTATTCTACATCAGTTATTAAGCCCTGTACCTTATATGAGTTATAAAGCCAGAACTGATAGTTTAAATAACCGTGTATATTATTAAGGCTATTTAATGCATCAAATAACTTCAATGCATAGTTGATTTTATTATCTAAGTTATTAACTATATTATTTTCACCCATATTATAACTCTCCTTAATAACTAATATACTTACTATACTTACTTAGTTTACTTACATTATTAACATTACTAAATAACCTTATATACCAACCCTTATTTGGGCTGGTTAATTACTTACCTTATTTATTAATTCAATTATATTAAGTGTACTTCAAAACCGAGCAAAAGTCAATAGCTATTAAGTATATGAAGAATTTTCTTAATAACCCCTGAAATAACCTATATATATATAACTCAATTCCTAAAATAAGTCCCTTTAGGCTAATTAAAGGAGTTAATAAGTTCATTATTTTGCGGAGTAAATAAATACTCAAATAATTCAATAATAGAAGTAAGCATATTTAGAACGGTGTACGATAGTTATTATTTATTCTATTACTATCAATAGAATAGTATAGATAATATCCTAAGGTTATAAGGTAAGAATATAAGGGAAGGAAAGAATAAAATATAAGGCAAAACCTTATACAACGTTATACAAGCGCATAATAAGTGGAAGAAATAAATAAAATACCTAAAAAGTTATACATATCCAACCTAAAAAAGCCTATATTTTAGCTTTGATTTTATAAAATGCGATTGTAAGAAAATATAAGATTTCTCATGTCGCACGTCCTTATATATCGCGTATAATAAAGCTAGATTTTAGAACCTTTACAATTGAAAATTAGATTGAAGTCTAGTTGACGCCTTGCACGTAGAATCCAGAGCGTGCCGGTTATAAGTCATAACAAGTCTAGCGATTTTCTCATTCTTAGTACATGAGATTAGTCAATCAAAATTCATATATAAAATACCTCGTAAAATTAGACTTCTTCATATAAGAAGAGAATAGGAATATAAATGTTATCTAATCCTAAGAATGAAACTGTTGCTGAACGTGTGAAGCGCTATACACAAAAAATGTATAACGAAGTAAGAGAATGTAATCGTAAAGAAGAAGGCCCGAACCTTCTTGCAATACTCGAATATAGTGATACTTGCTATACATTGACTCGACTGTTAGGTTATGCGCTGGTATCATCTATTTGTGCTAGTAAAGATGTAATCAAGGAATATGGTATGGAGTATTCTAATACTCTAGAATTAGTTCTTTATTTGATGCTCGAAAGTAAAGAGGTATAAAATGAATAACTATCTCGAAACTTGGAAGAAATATTTCTCGCTTTGCACGACAAGAACGTTATGGCAAGTATGTTTAGCTTGGAGCAACACGCTTATTGAATATTCTCAACCCGCTGGTGCAAGCGAATACATGCTAGAAACTGCAAGCAAAGTACTTATAGCTTCGCGGCTGGAGCTTGTAGCACGTGATCAATTCTAAGTAACCTAAGCTAAATACGCTTAGTTATTATCCCTTACAATCTGGTAAGAGATTACACAGTAATACTATCAATGAAAGGATAGGTAATAAAATGTCAACTATGAAAGTAACCTCACTTGTAATCAATGGTAAGCCTATTGATACCTCTAAGGTATCTGCTAAAACAGCAGAAGCACTTGATGCTATTGGCCTGTTCAATCCATCGTCAGATACCTTCAAGGGTGGAGTCAAATATCTGGACACTATTTTCCCT
>Ga0172381_10003956_pt1 | contig 15494 bp, 16 predicted proteins | sample Leawel6488metaG_FD_119754 | JGI IMG/M metagenome (GOLD analysis project Ga0172381, IMG submission 119754) | Leachate microbial communities from a municipal landfill in Southern Ontario, Canada - Leachate well 64-88 metaG | ecosystem: Engineered > Solid waste > Landfill > Unclassified | place...
ACTGGTTTTATTGGCAGAGATATTATTCATATTTTGGCTATATTAAAGTAAATTATACCTTTATTATACCAAAATTTTGATTGTTTTTAAAGGGGATAAGTGGGGTATTTGGCGACAGGGCCTTTGTGGTTGTATTACAACATACTCAGTTACCACAGAAACAGAAGATTGTGGCATAAATTTAAAATTATTTTTTAAATAAAAATTTTGTTGTCCGTATAAATTATAGTATTATATTTGAATTATATTAGTTATTATGAAGTATGACAAGACTTTCTTCATTGAACCTGTGGATAACAATGCCAAATTGGCTCAATGATGATGATTTGGTAGGGTTGGTAAAATGTGGTATAATTAAATATGTCGAATAGGCAAACACAATATATAGTGTCTAAAATCATTTTTAAACACAATATATAGTTTTACTTAAAAATTAAAATAAATAATTAACCTAAACATCGTTCTATGTTTAAAAATATCATCAAAAGAAATGGGCAAACCGTGGCTTTCAATGCCAACAAGATCACCCAAGCTATTTTAAAGGCCGGTCAATCCACCGGTGAGCTTGATGAGCAGCATGCCAATAGATTGGCGAGTAAAGTGATTTTGGTGGCTGATGATCTTTTAAAGACCGACACCCCAAAGGTGGAAGATGTTCAGGATATTGTGGAAGAGGTCTTATTGAATTCACCTTATACGAAGACAGCTAAGGCCTATATTATTTATCGTGAGCAACATGCCCGTATCCGTGAGATCAACAATCAGGGTGGAGTGGATTTGGTGGATCAATATTTAGAACAAATGGATTGGCAGGTCAAGGAAAATAGTAATATGGCTTTTTCTTTGCAAGGCTTGAATAACTATATTTCTTCGGAAATCAGCAAGGTATACTGGCTAAACAAAGTATATCCGCAAGAAATTAGAAATGCTTACAATAATGGAGATATGCATATTCATGATTTGGATAAATTATCCGTCTATTGTGTGGGTTGGGATTTACATGATTTGTTGTGTGTTGGTTTTAAAGGGGTGGCCGGTAAAATTGAAAGTTCCCCGGCTAGTCATTTGCGTTCGGCTTTGGGTCAGGTGGTGAATTTCTTTTATACTTTGCAAGGTGAAGCGGCCGGGGCCCAGGCTTTTTCCAGCTTTGATACTTTACTGGCTCCATTTATTCGCTATGATAAGTTGGGTTACAAAGAAGTAAAACAAGCTTTGCAAGAGTTTATGTTCAATATGAATGTGCCAACTCGGGTGGGTTTTCAAACGCCATTCACTAACATTACTATGGACTTAAATGTGCCATCTACCTATAAAGATGAAGCGGTGATTATTGGTGGTAAGCCACAAGCGGAAACATACGGAGAGTTTCAAGAGGAAATGAATATGTTTAATAAGGCGTTTTTTGAAGTAATGCAAGCCGGGGATGCCAAGGGTCGGGTGTTTACTTTCCCGATTCCGACTTACAATATTACTCGTGATTTTGATTGGGATAATCCGAATTTGGAAGATTTATGGCAAATGACCGGCAAGTATGGTATTCCGTATTTTTCCAATTTTGTAAATTCAGATATGAATCCGGATGATGTCCGTTCTATGTGTTGTCGTCTTCGTATTGATAATCGTGAATTAAAAAAACGCGGGGGTGGTTTGTTTGGTGCCAATCCCTTGACCGGTTCCATCGGGGTCGTCACTATCAATTTGCCACGGTTGGGTTATCTGGCAGAAAACGAAGATGATTTTATGACTCGTTTGGAACGGGTGATGATACTTGCAAAAAAGAGTTTGGAAGTCAAACGCAAGGTGTTGGAAAATTTTACGGAAAAAAATCTTTATCCCTATGCTAAGTTTTATTTGCGTAAGATAAAAGAACGCTTTGGTACTTACTGGCAAAATCATTTTAATACCATTGGTATTTTGGGTATGAATGAAGCTCTACTTAATTTGTTTGGTGAAGATATTACGAGTGCCAAGGGTCAAGAATTCGCTCTCAAGATCATGGATTTTATGCGAGAAAAATTGGCAGAGTATCAAGAAGAATCAGGTAATATTTATAATTTGGAAGCGACTCCAGCTGAAGGAACCTCATTTCGTTTGGCGAAGCGTGATAAAGAAAAATATCCGGATATTATTTGTGCCAATGAAGATGCGTATCGTGCCGGTGAGGTAAATCCATTTTATACCAATTCCACTCATTTGCCGGTGAATTTTACGGAAGATATTTTTGAAGCTTTGGATTTACAAGATGAGTTGCAAACTAAATATACCGGTGGCACCGTGGTCCATTTCTTTATCGGAGAAAAAATCAGCGATACCTCGGTGATTAAAAATTTGGTGAAAAAGATCTGCGAAAATTACAAATTACCTTATTTTTCTTTTTCCCCGACTTTTAGTGTGTGTCCGGAGCATGGCTATTTGAATGGCGAGCATTTTCAATGCCCAAATTGTCAGAAGGATTGTGAAGTCTATTCGCGTATCGTTGGATATTTAAGACCAGTAGGTCAATGGAATAAAGGCAAGCTTGCGGAATATGCGATTAGGAAAAAATATATTACTCATTCTGCGATTACTGTATAAAATATGCTATTCGGTGGTTGGCAAAAATTTTCCGCGATTGATTATCCAGGAAAAGCCAGTACAATTGTTTTTACTCAAGGGTGCCCTTTCCGGTGCCCTTTTTGTCATAATCCGGAATTAGTGGATCCGGAAAAATTTGAGGCACCGATTGATGAAGCGGAAATATTTGAATTTTTAAATAGGAGAAAAGGACGATTGGATGCGGTTGTAATTACCGGTGGTGAGCCGACGATGCAAAAGGGCCTGTTGAAATTTATGGAAAAAATAAAAGTGATGGATTATTTGATCAAACTGGATACCAACGGCAGTCATCCGGATGTATTAAATAAAGTTTTACAAAGCGGAATGGTAGATTATTTGGCTATGGATATAAAATCACCAATGGATAAATATCAAGTTCATACGGTTTCTAAAATTCAAGAAGAAAAAATCAGAAACAGTATTAGTCTTGTAATGGCATCAAAATTACCCTATGAATTTAGGACGACTGTGGTCAAAGAACAACTAAATTTGGCAGATTTGTTAGCCATCGGGGAGATGATTCAAGGTGCGGAACTGTATATTTTACAAAAATTTAATCCACAAAAGACTTTGGATATAAACTATCAAAATGCGACAAGTTATACGGATGAGGAATTTGATGAACTGGTAAAAAAGTTGAGTGGGATTGTGAAAAAAGTAGAGTGGAGGTAAACCTCTTGATTTATTTTAAAACTCGTGATATTATCTATTTAAGTTTTATCAAGAAACCTATCCATGCCCGGATGGTGGAATTGGTAGACACGAGGGACTTAAAATCCCTTGGCTTCGGTCGTGCCGGTTCGATTCCGGCTCCGGGCACCAGAAAACAATTTGTTTTTTACAGATTGTTTTTTATTTTCTTAAATTATTTTAATTATCTCAAAATTAAATTAAAAAGATATCCGGTAAAAACAATTCCTATTCCAACGATACCAGCAAAAATTAAAATCAATTTTGTTTTTATTATTTTTTTCAAAATCATAAATTCGGGAAGCGAAAGACTTGTTACGGCCATCATAAAAGCCAATGTCGTGCCCATGGCGACACCTTTTTCCGTTAAAGCACTTACAAGCGGAATAACGCCTGCGGCGTTTGAATAAAGTGGAATACCGATGATCGTTGCTATTGGTACGGCATACCATTTATCAGCACTAGCATATATTGCTAAAAAATCGGCTGGCACATAACCGTGTATCCACGCACCAAGACCAATACCGATTAAGATATAAATCCATACTTTTTTTATAATATCAGCTGTATATTTTTTGGCATAAACAATTCTATCTTTCCATTCCATTTTTATGCCGTTTTCCGAATTTGTGATTTTATTATTAAAAACAAAACTTTCAACCAAATTCTCAACTTTTAATTTACCAATAACAATGCCTGCCAAAATCGCAATAATTAAACCGCTCACGATATATAGTGCTGCAATTTTCCATCCAAACATTCCCAAAAGTAGAACGAGAGCGACCTCATTAATCATCGGAGAAGCCACTAAAAAAGAAAAAGTGATGCCAAGTGGAATTCCCGCCTCAACAAAACCTAAAAACAATGGAATGGCACTACAAGAACAAAAGGGGGTGATAATTCCCAATATTGCGGCAAGAAAATTACCAAGGTATTTATTTTTTCTTGATAAAATATTACGGATTTTTTCTGGTGGCAAAAATGATCTGATAATTGAAATAATAAAAATAATAACCGAAAGCAAAATGAAAATTTTTATTGTATCATAAATAAAAAAATCTATTGTCTCTGCAAGAATCGTTTTTGTTGCTAGGTGAAAAACGTCATAAGTAAACCAGTCAGCCAATAATTTTACGAGGTAAAAAATATCCATAAATTTCTTTATTCTTTAATGTCTTTCTTGATTAACTCTTTGATTTTTTCAATATCAGGCAATGAATCAACCAAAACAGGTTTTCCGTTTATAACCAAAACAGGGCTAGACATCACACCCAGTTCAACAATTTTTTGAATATCAGTAATATATTCCACTTCTGTTTTTAGATTCAGTTTTTCCACTGCTTTTTTTGTTAGCGTAAATAATTTTTTGCAGGTCGGGCAACCCGAACCTAAAACTTGAATTTTCATAGTTTTATTCTCCATACGAATTTAGATAATTTTTTAATAATTTTAAATATTTTTTAATAATTTTTTTATTGATTGAGTAAATAACCTTCAATCCTTCTTGTTTTGATGACACCAGCCCAAAGTTTCTTAATACTTTTAAATGGTGAGAGATGAGATTTTGGGGTAAATTAAGATATTGCCAAATGTCACAAACACATTTTTCCTCCTTTTTTAAAAGACAGATAATCTTTAAGCGGTTTTCTTCACTGATTATTTTCAAAAATTCAATTGTCTGCGACAGATTGGTAACAGGTTTTTTATTTATACAACATTTTGGTTTCATAAATTTATTTATCAAGGATTACTATATCAATTGTCATTGATATAGTAATCCTTTCAATATTTTTTGTCAAGTCTTTATTTTTTGGTTATGCTTAATTTGTTTAAGGTCTTTATCATAATTATCTTTTCATTACCTCACTTGACAAATTATTGTTTTGGGTATATACTCATAATAGGCAAGAACAAAGGTCGGGTTGCCATTATCTAAGTATTTTTAATAAATATAATAATATGCCTAAATTAGACGGAACCGGCCCTACCAGTCAAGGCGCTGGCAGTGGGCGTGGTATGGGAAAATGTGGTGCAGGTGAAATGCACAGAAGTTGCTGTGGACGATTGGGTGGAATGGGACGAAGATTTTATTCTTCTAAGAATGATTTATCTTCCCTGTTGGATGACCAACAATTTCTTAAGGATGAGCTAGTTTCTATAGAAGAAAAAATTAAAGTTGCCAAAGCCCAAGAATAAAAGAAGATCACATATTGTCGTCTCGGCAATGATTGTTGGGACGGCTAGATTTTCTTTGTAGTATAATAATAAATATAAACTAAAATATCAATCTATGTCCCCTAGACCAAGAAGTTGTCGACGAGTGTGTATAAATCCTGGTATTACATATTTTAAACCGCGGGGTGTTCCCATGTCGGTTTTGAAAATCGTTAATTTAACTATTGAGGAATTGGAAGCTTTACGACTTCGTAATATTAAAGATTTAGATCAAACTGAATGCGCGGAAATGATGAATACTTCACAAAGCACCTTCCAGCGGATTTTAGAATCAGCTTATAAAAAAATCACTGATGCTTTGGTTAATGGTAAGGCTATTGAAATTATTAAATAATAATTTTACTTTTAAAAAATATGAAAGTATTAAAATTTGGTGCTGTTTGGTGTTCAGGTTGCTTGGTGATGAAGCCAAGGTGGAAAGAAATAGAAACCGAAAATTCTTGGTTACAGACAGAATATTACGATTTTGATCAAGATAAGGATATAGTCAATCGGTATAATATAACGGATATTTTGCCAACTTTTGTTTTTTTGGACAATGAAGGTGGTGAGTTTTTACGTCTTAATGGTGAGATATCCAAAGTTGAATTACTAAAAATTATTAATGATAACAAGATTAAATAATTATGACTAGAATTAGATGTTTAATTATTTTTGTTTTTGCTGTGTGTTTTTTATTTTTTTCGCCTGTTCAAGCCGAAAATGATGTTAATTTAATTACAACCGATTTAAATTATTCTGAAGACACTAAAAAATTTATCAATGTCCCTGGTTTGGGTGAAATAGATGTTCTTAATTTTTCTCTGCCATGTATTACTATTGTCATGGGTATTTTAGATGGTTTTAACCCTTGTGCTTTATGGATACTCTTATTTTTAATTAGTTTGCTTCTAGGAATAAAAAATAAAAAACGAATGTGGTTTTTAGGCGGTGCTTTTATTTTGGCTTCCGCGTCAGTTTATTTCTTATTTATGGTTGCTTGGTTGAAATTTATTTTATTTATCGGTTTTGTTATGTGGGCCAGGTTTTTAATTGGCAGTGTTGCTTTTTTGGGAGGATCATACAACCTCAAAGAATTTTTGTTTAATAAAGGCAGTGGTTGTAAAGTAGTCAATGATGAAAAACGACAAAAAGTATTTGTTCGATTAAAACAGATAATTCAACAAAGAAGTTTTTTGATCTCTTTGGTTGGAATTATTTTTTTAGCTTTTGCTGTAAATTTGGTTGAATTATTATGTAGTGCCGGATTACCAGCTGTTTATACACAAATATTGGCTCTCAATAATTTGGTTGGTTGGCAATATTATTCTTATATATTATTATATATTCTATTCTTCATGGTTGACGACCTATTTATTTTTTTTGTTGCTATGACGACATTGCAGATGACGGGCATCTCTACTAAATATTCTCGCCATTCAAAATTAATTGGTGGGGTAATTATGATAATTATTGGTATTTTATTTATCTTTAAACCAGAATGGTTGATATTTGGATAATATATTTTTTTATAGGTGTGATAGCTTAATTGATTTAACATGTGGTATGGCTCTAAAAGCTTTAAATTTATATTTATATTAAAAATATGTTTAAAAAAATAACTTTAACATTTTTTACTTTATCATTGTTTTTACCTATTTTAGTATTTGCTCAAGATGAAACTGATATTCAGCCAGTGAATGATCAAGTGTTTAAAGCCAAAGTAATAAAAATAATTGAAGAAAAAATTATTGAACGAGCTGGTGGATCAAAAGCTTTGCAACAAAATTTACTTTTGCGAGGATTAGAAAACAAATGGAAAGATAAGGAGATGGAACATCTGGGAATTTCTGAGCTTGATATTGCTAGTGCTAATACTTATAAAGTTGGAGACAAAGTTATGGTTAGTGAAGTAAGTACCTTAGATGGAAATGTTGAATACTATATTATTGATTTAGTTAGAAGTGTTTATCTGTTTTGGTTAGCATTACTTTTTTCAATTATAATTGTCATTATTGGCAAGAAAAAAGGTATAAAATCTTTAATCAGCTTGGTAGTTAGTTTTTTTATTATTATAAAATTTATTATTCCCAAGATAATGGCAGGCTCTAGTCCTCTTATCGTTGGTATTTTGGGTTCTTTGATTATTTTGGCAATTATAATTTATCTGACTGAGGGTTGGAACAGAAAATCACACATTGCTGTTATTAGTGTTTTCTTTTCTTTGGTGGTTACTTTTATTTTTTCTTGGATTTTTACAGGTCTTACTCGTTTAACCGGATTGGCTCAAGAAGAAGCTGTTTTTTTATTAGGGACTAACAACGGAACCATGGATTTTAGAGGTTTGCTTTTAACGGGAATTTTGATTGGTGCCGTGGGTGTTTTAGATGATGTAATAGTAGGACAAGTGGAATCTGTGCGACAAATTAGAAAAGCTAATCCAAATTTAACCAATGGACAAATATTTAAATCCGCCTATGAAGTTGGTAATACTCATTTGGGAGCAATAGTGAACACTTTATTTTTAACTTATGTTGGTGCCAGTTTACCACTTCTGTTATTGTTTTATGTGAACCCAACAGGCACAGCTTCATTCGCTCAGATTATAAATAATGAGCTGGTTGCTACTGAGATCGTGAGAACATTAGTGGGCAGTATCGGAGTGGCACTGTCTATGCCTATCTCTACTTGGTTGGCGACAATTTGGATGAAGGAAAAGTAATTTATTCGGATATTTTTGAAGAAGAGAATTTAAAAATGAGAGGAAATTTGGGAATTTTAAAATAGCTTTGAGTAGCCTTTATGATTATTTTTTTATTTTCTAAAACTATGCTATACTATAAGTAGAATTTTTTTTACATGAAAAATTTAATTCAACGTAAAGTTATTTCCGGATTTACTCTTGTAGAAGTCATGGTCGCCGTGGCTGTTTTTGCGTTATTTGCGACCGGGGTTTATGGGGGAATTCAATTTTTATATAAGATTGTGTATCTGTCCCGGGTTAGAATTTTGGAAACCTCTATTTTGAGTGAAGAATTAGAAACAATTCGTAGTATTGAATATAGCGATATTGGTTTAAAAAATGGCATTCCACTCGGAATTATTCCGCGTACGCGCATAGTTCAGCGAAATGGTATTGATTTTGTTTTAATCACAACTGTTAGGAATATTGATGATCCGTTTGATGGAATGGCTACTGGCACTACGCAAGTGGATCATAGTTCGGCGGATTATAAGACTGTAGAGCTATCAATTATGTGTGTTGATTGTATTCAAAAAAAACCAGTTATTGCCACTAGTCTTTTTTCTGCCAATGGATTGGAAGGGATGAGTGATGCTGGGGCTTTGTATGTGACTGTGTTTGATGCCAGTGGTAATCCATTGCCAGAGGCGAGTATCCATATTGTTAATTCCTCTACCAATCCGTTTACTGTTATTGATGATATTACTGATGGCGAAGGGATGTTAAAGATCAATGGTGCACCAACCGGAACTATGTCTTATAATATCACTATATCTAAAGATGGGATGTTGACGACTGGCACCGTTGCACCCAGTGTAAGCAATCCTAATCCAGTTAAACCCCCAGCTACTATCAAAGAACAAGAAGTGACTTCAATAAGTTTTGCTATTGATTTACCAAGTTCTATATTAGTCCATACTCTGGCACCGAACTGTTCGGTTTTGAGTGGTGGGCATGTATCTATGCGTGGAGAAAAATTGATTGGCAATTCTCCAAATATTTATAAAACTGATTTATTGTTTGACACAGACGGTTCCGGCGAACATTTATCATCAAATTTAGAGTGGGATACTTTTTATATTTTTGCTACTGGTACCAGTCATACTATGTCTGGTTCCATTCCGGTGACCCCAGTAAAAATATTGGCTGGTTCTGATCAAGAAGTGACGTTGATTTATAGTCCTTACACCCCAAGAAGTTTGTTGATGTCGGTGGTTGATCAAGGCACCGAGCTTCCTCTCTCAGATGTGACTGTTAATTTGTATCGCAACACTTATAATAGATTTTTAACAACAGATCTGGGGTATAGTCGCCAGACCGACTGGTATGGAGGTGGTGGACAAGAATTTTTTATTGATGGAACCAAATACTGGGTAGATAACGGGGGTATAAGAATTAATCCAACTACATTTGATTTAGAGTTGAAAAAATATAGTGGTAATAATTATGCTACTGATGGTTGGTTGGAATCGTCTACCTTTGACCTGGGTTCCACAGTGGATTTTCAAAGAATTTCTTGGGATCCGGTAAATCAACAAACACAAACCGGTGTTAACTCAGTCAAAGTGCAATTTGCCACCAGTAATTCCAGCTCACCGGCCGTGTGGGATTTTTATGGTCCTGATGGCACGACTGGCACTTATTTTACGGCGACAAGTACTCAAATAAACAGTGTCCATGATGGGCAAAGATATTTTCGTTATAAAATATTTTTACACTCTGCAAATAGTCATTATACACCAAAAGTTTCTGAAGTTTCTGTCACCTACACCAATGCCTGTGTTCCTCCGGGGCAAGTATTTTTTAGTGGCTTGGATGCTTCGACTACAAGTACCCCCTATAATTTTAGTGCTACCAAAACTGGCTATGTCACGGCGACTGGTACAATTGGGGTAGTGGGTAATGAATTGCAAATATTAATGATGTCGGAAATTTAACTATATGATAAATTGGAAAAATCAAAAAAATTCCGGGATGACTTTGTTGGAAGTGACAGTAGCTATTAGTATTTTTTTACTGATTCTTTTTAGTTTGACCGCAATTATGACAACTTCTTTTCGGACACAAGGGATCATTTGGGAACAGTTGGGTACGCAAAGTGAAGGTCGGCGAGTGGAACAACAATTTGTTAATGAAATTAGACGTGCTACGAATTCTTCAGTTGGAGCCTACCCTTTTGAATTGGCTCTGGATAATGAAATTATTTTTTATAGCAATATTGATACGGATTTGGGGATTGAAAGAGTTCACTATTTTTTAACCAGTACTACCTTAATGAAAGGTATCGTAGATCCGACTGGTGATCCTTTGACCTATAACACTTCAACCGAGGTAGTGTCAGCCGCAGTGCACAGCATGGCTAATGGTGGTGTGCCGATTTTTAGTTATTATGATGGAGATTATAGTTATATGAGTACAAGTACTTTGCCTGCCCCAGTAGATGTGACCGATATTGATATGGTGGGTATCAATTTGACTTTAGAGCGAGATCCAAATTATTCTCCGACAGCTTTTCATATTGAATCTAAAGCCAAAGTGAGAAATAATAAATAATAAACTTTATTCCTATGCTTTTTTTCAAAAATAACCCATTATCAAAAAACCGAGGTAATATTTTGCTTTTTTCTATTGTGTTTGGTGTGATTTCTTTTAGTGTAATCGTCACAGCCGTATCCAGCTATGCTATTTTTGAGAATCGTGCCTCTATTTTTAAACATAATTCTGAAGAATCTTTTCATATTGCCGAAGCTGGGGTATCATACTATCGCTGGCATTTGGCACATGATGGTCAGGATTTTCAAGATAGCACATCTTCTACCGGACCGTATATTCATGAATACAAAGATGTTGATGGTAATATTATTGGTCATTTTTCTCTTAACATCGTTCCGCCGGATTCCAGTTCTACGGCCGTGATTGTGGAATCTACAGGTTGGTTGGACAGTCAACCAGGAAGTCAGCGAACCGTGCAGGCCCGAATGACCCCAATGTCTTTGACCGACTATGCTTATGTACTCGGTACCGGTGCATGGATAAAAAACGATATGACTATTCACGGTAAATTTCATGCTAATGGTGGAATCAGATTTGATGGAACTACCGATTCTCTAACTTCAAGTGCTGTTGAAACCTATACCTGTGATTGTTTTCAAGGTTGTTGTCCGGGTTCAGGTGGACAACAAACTAAGCCCGGGATTTGGGGTGCCGGTGGACCAACTAATTTTTGGGATTTTGCCACACCAGCTAAAGATATTGCCGGAATTACTCCTAAGCGTACAACAATAAAAACCGAGGCACAAAATGGTGGACTTTATTTACCATCATCTGGTACTTATGGTTGGTGGCTCAAATTTAAAGACGATGCAACTATTGAAGTGAGAAAAGTGACTTGGGCGAGATGTTTTTCTTTGGCTTGGTCGCCACTTTATCACACTTATGACCATTACCACGGTCATTATTGGTGGTGGTGGAATATGGCGTGTTATGATATTGGCAACAGCAGTGCTTGGGCGACTTATGATATGCCAGATAATAATTTTATTTATGTGAATGATGATGTCTGGGTGGAGGGTGTAGTTAATGGTCGTTTTACCTTGGCAGTACCAAATGATGTTCATATTGTAGTTAGTGGTGACTTGACTTATTTAGCCAAAGATGGCAATCATGTGGCGGCACTTGTGGCTGAAGATGATATTTTTATTCCTTTGGCTGTGCCGAATCAAATGGAAATTGATGCAGTTTTGGTGTCGCAAAATGGTAGTATTATGCGTCATTATTATTCGGCTGGTTGGTGGTGGTGGGGTTGGTGGTGGGGAGGAGAGTGGACGGGAAATTTAGCTAATAGAGATAAAATTATCACCTACGGATCTATTATTTCACAAGATCAATGGATTTGGATTTATCCACCAACATGGTTTCATTTTCAATCTGGTTTTCAGACAACAGAATCAACTTATGATACAAATTTGACTACCAATCCGCCACCGGGTTTTCCTTTTACCGCAGAATATCAAATTGTGGACTGGGAAGAAATAATTAAATAAAAAATATGATTAAACAAAAAGTAAAAAAAGGAGTTATTGTCGTTGGCGGTTTGGGGACAAGATTTTTGCCGGCTACCAAAGCTATGCCCAAAGAAATGTTGCCGGTATTGGACAAACCCATTTTACAATTTATTGTGGAGGAAATGGCTGATAGTGGAATTACTGAAATTATTTTTGTTACCAGTTCACAAAAACGAGCGATTGAAGATCATTTTGATCGGGATAAAAATTTTGAAGAGTATTTAAAATCTAAAGGTAAAGAATCTTCCATTAAATCACTGGTGGAATTGACAGAAAAAGTAAAATTTTTTTACACTCGACAGTCCACACCTCTTGGCAATGGTGATGCAATGCTCTGTGCTCGAGAATTTGTTGGGGATGAACCGTTTATTCTTTCTGACGGGGATAGTATTATTGATGCGAAAGTGCCGGCGACTAAACAGCTAATTACTGCATTTAACAAAAAACAGACTTCTATTATCGGGGCACAAAAAATTACAGACAGGCAAATGATGATCAAATATGGTAATATTTTTGCTAAGCCGACTACGGAAAAAAGATTGTATCGGGTGGAAAAATTTGTAGAAAAACCGGATATTAAAAATACTTCTCCTTTGGGCTTGATTGTTGGGGGAATGCGTTATGTTTTTACTAAAGATATTTGGCCGGTATTGGCTGAACAAGAAAAAGGTACCGGGGGTGAGTTGTGGGTGGCGGATGCGGCAAATAGTCTGGCTAAGAAAAAGCCGTTTTATGCCTATGAATATGAAGGTAAGTATTTTGATACTGGTAATAAAGTTGCTTTATTAAATACAATAATTTATTTTGCGCACAAAGAAGGTTTGTTGACAGACCTCCGTATTTAACAAAGTTTGTGGTATAATAATAATGTTGGAATTATAAGTTTTATCTATGTCTAAAAATTTTAAATTTATCACACTTATTTCTCTGGTATCTTTTTTGATTTTTACCGGATTTGGTTGCAAAGGTATGTCTGGTAAAGAAGTGGCGGCCACGGAAAAAGTAACCCTGGAATTTTGGACTGTCTATGATGATGTGGATGCTATGCAAAAAATAATTCAAAAATATCGAGAAACTAGACCATATTTGACCATAAATATTAAACAGCTTGGGTATGATGAGCTGTATCCGCGTCTGGTGGAAGCTTTGTCTGAAGATAAAGGTCCGGATATTATTTCTGTTCATGCTCGTAATTTGGAAAAATTTAAGAGTAAATTAGCACCCATGCCAGCAACTGCTCCGGATACGATTGTCACGCAACAGAAAAATATTGCTAATCAAATAGAAACAATTGTCACAATCAATACAATAAATATGCCGACTGCGGATCAAATCGATCGATCTTTTGTACAAACAGTTAAAAAAGATACAATTATTGATGGTAAAATTTACGGACTGCCCTTATCTTTGGATACGATGGCTATTTTTTATAATAAAGATTTATTAGATCGGAGTGGAGTGGCAGAGTTGCCAAAAACTTGGGAAGAATTTCAAGAAGCCGTCAGGAAAATTTCTAAATTTGACAAAGAGACCGGTAGAATTATTCAATCCGGTGTGGCGCTTGGTCGTTATGATAATATTGCTTCAGCCGAAGATATTCTTTATGTTTTATTCAAACAAAGCGGAGTAGATTTTATTTCTGATAATAATCAAGCAATTTTTAATTTAAAACCGGCTAATTTGCGTTCCAATGAGATGACTCCAGCGATGACGGTAATGAATTTTTATACTGACTTTGCTAATCAGAATCGAGATACTTATAGTTGGAATCAAGAAATGAAAAATTCTTTGGATGCTTTTATTGAAGGTAAAACAGCTTTCTTTTTTGGATATAGTTATGACAATGACACCGTCAAGGCACGTGCTCCACAGCTTAATTATGGAATTATGCCCATGCTTCAATTGAATACAGATAAGCCAGCGAATATTTCTAATTATTGGGTACAAACTGTGGTTGGTAAGTCTAAACATCAGGGTGAAGCATGGAGTTTTATCAAATATTTGACTTTTTCTCAAGCCACTGAGGATTATTTGGCGGAAACCAAGCGACCGACGGCTTTGCGTTCTTATGTAAACAAACAAAAAGAAGATTTGGATTTATTGCCTTTTGTAGAACAAATTTTAATTTCCGATAGTTGGTATCGGGGTCAAGATTATGATGTGGCTAAGCGTGCAGTCGGGGATATGATTAATGAGTGGTTGGATAAGCCGACATCCAACAACGAACCAGAAGCACGAAGTGCTGATCAAAATATTTTAAATCGCGGAGCTACTAAAATAAATCAAACCATGTAGTCTATGAAAGTTTATCAAAAAAATATAATCTTTATTTTGATTTTAACAGTCATAGCTTTGGCTGGTGTGTCTAAAGTTTGGTCAGCCGGTAGTCAATTTATTCCCGATTGTGTGGCGACGCCGACCAAGAGTTGTGATGATGTGAGTGTTTTTATTACTTTGGCAATTGTGGTGGCTCGCTATATCTTTACCTTTGTTGGAGCAGTCGCTTTATTATTTTTTGTTTATGGCGGTTTTATGATGATTATTTCTCGTGGCAATACGGAAAAAATAGGTCAAGGAACCAAGGCTATGACCGCAGCAGTTGTTGGTTTGGTGGTGGCTTTCAGTGGTTATGCTCTGATTACTTTTTTGGGCAAGGCGATTGGTTTACAGGGTACTTATTTAATTAATAAAAATATAGAAAAATTGGAAAATAATAATTTTTGGGTATGAGATATTTCAAAAAAATATTTATTGTCAGTTTGTTAGGTTGGTTAATATTGGTCGGGACAGCAAAAGGACAGACAGATGGTTTGTCATCAGAAACAGTGGTGGATGAGGGAATAACCTGTACTGATCCAAACGATTTGAATACTTGTTATTCCGATCCGGATTGGGATTTAAAACAAATTTTAGATGAGGGAGAAGTCAAGACACCTGAGCCGACACAACAAGAAGCGGATGAAGCTTTTGTTAATCAAGTAAGGGCTATTAAAAATGTTTCCGGAGATTTGAATCCACTGAAGATAACCGGACCTGAGGATATTTTTTCTGTGGCTATCAATGTACTCATGATGTTTATCGGGTCGCTGTCTTTGGTTCTCTATATTTATGCCGGGTTGATGTGGATGTCAGCCGGAGGTAATGCGGAAAAAGTGACAAAAGCTAAAAGTATTTTAGTCTGGACCACA
>Ga0172381_10003957_pt1 | contig 15494 bp, 14 predicted proteins | sample Leawel6488metaG_FD_119754 | JGI IMG/M metagenome (GOLD analysis project Ga0172381, IMG submission 119754) | Leachate microbial communities from a municipal landfill in Southern Ontario, Canada - Leachate well 64-88 metaG | ecosystem: Engineered > Solid waste > Landfill > Unclassified | place...
ACTTTAACAAAAGGAGATACACAAAAGTATGATTCATTTGTTGTTGTTTTGAACAATAATCTTTATGAATTAAGTGCAATAGCTAATAGTATAATAGAATGGGAAACCATTTATGGAGATGCCAAAGTAACAACTTATATGACATACTATCATAATTTAAAAGTGGAAAAAGTAACAAAGGGAAGTGGAGAAAAAATTTATATGTTAACAAACAGAGATACTGGTGATAAATTTCAATTTGCAATCCGAGGTCAAATATGGCCTGAAGGATATGTAATGCCAACAGCATAAAATGAAAAGAGGAAAAATAGTTTCATCGCTAATTTTAGTAATTTTCCTAATTGGAATTGTAAGTGCTGCAAATTTTTGTTGTGAAAAAACAGTTGGAACCAATCCTTCATGGTGTCAAAATGTTAATTCAGAAGCAAGTTGTGATGCAAATTTTCAAAAAACATCTGCTTATTGTGAAGCAACTTCTTATTGTAAGGTTGGAACTTGCATTAACCAGCAAGAAGGAACTTGTATGCCTTCTACAAAAAGTGTTTGTGAAGATAATGGTGGTTCTTGGAGCAGTCAACCAAAAAGCGAGCTTCCTCAATGTAAAAATGGATGTTGTTTAATTGGAGAAAGTGCTTCATTTGTAACACAAGTTGCATGTAATAGAATGTCTGCCTTATATGGATTAACAGTAAATTTTCAGGCCGGAACAAATACTGAATTAAGTTGTTTAGCAAGTGCAAATCCTAATGCAAAAGGAGCTTGTGTATATACTCAAGATTATGCAAGAACTTGTAGTTCAACAACAAAAGAAAAATGTCAAGAAAAAGCAAAAAATGCTGCTTTTACAGATGCATCATTTCACGAGGGATATTTATGCAGTGCTCCTGAATTAGAAACAAACTGTGCTAAAAGTCAAATAACAAAATGTGGTGATGATGATAGAGTTTATTTTGTTGATACTTGTGGGAATTTAGCAAATGTATATGATTCTTCAAAGATTAATGATGAAAAAGATTATTGGACAAAAATTCAAGAACCAACTTGTTCTACAACAGGCAATGAAGGAAATAAGGACTCTTTAAGTTGTGGAGATTGCAGTTATTATTCAGGAAGCATGTGCAAACAGAAAAAAATGGGAGATACAACAGATTATGGAAATTATATCTGCAAAGATTTAGATTGTAAAACATATAGAGGAAAATATAGCAGTTCATCAACTGGAATGGCAACAGCAGAAGATTATCCTAAACATGGAGAATCATGGTGTGCTACTGATGAAAAAAATGGTGGAAATTCAACTTCTCCTGGAGCAACTTCTTTTGTATTAACTTGTTATAATGGAGAAGTCAATCAACCTTCTGAATGTGATGCTACAAGACAAAAAGTTTGCAAAGAAACAATTATGAATACTGAAACAAATTTTAAAGTTGCTGGTTGCCAAGCTAATATTTGGCAGGATTGCACAACTCAAAACAAAAGTGCTGATTGTTTAAATGAAGAAGTTAGGGATTGTAAATGGGTTACAGGAACAGATTGGAATGGATATTATTTTACTTCTGAAAAAGGAATGCTGAATGTTACAACAAGTTCATCTCCTACAGGAATATGTGTTCCAAAATATCAACCGGGTTTTACTAGAGATGGAACCACAGATGTAGTAGTAAACTGTCAGCAGGCAACTTCTGTATGTTATGTTAAAATGCAAAAATGGTGGTTAAGTGGAAGAGTTAATCCAGAAAATGCACAATGGAAATGTGCTCCAGATACAATAGGATTCAAAAATAATTGTTCTTGTTTAGAAAGCACTTGGGAAAAAGGGCTAAATAAAATATGCACTTCCTTAGGAGATTGTGGAAATAAAACAAATTATATCGGAGAATTTGGATATCAAGAAAGTAGCATACAGATAATAGAAGGAAATTCAACAGCATAAAATGTTAAAAAATAATAAAAAAAGAGGAGAAAAAAGCATAGCAATATTTGAAATTTTTGTATTGACAATTAGTATTTTAGCTATTTCTTATTTTATTGGGACAGAATTTAAATTAGTAAGTAGTGCAGATACAACACCCCCAGCAGATACAACGGATGATATTTGTGATTCAACTCATTTAGTGAACTGTTTGACTAGTACAAAGTGTGCAAAAGCCGGAGGTCATTGGTATGATGATATATGTAATCCAATAGAAGGAGAACCGATAACACCCCCCACATCTACTGATGACGGAACAGAAGGAGATTTAAGTTCATTATTGGAAGATGCTGCAGGACTACTTCCAACAGTAGCATCAGCAGTAATACCTAGACCTAGTGGGACTCCTGCAGATAAAGCAGGTTTACTTAGTTTTTTAGAACAACTTGGAGGAGGAACACCTACTGCATTAAGTAATTCAGGTGCAGCAGTGGGAGATGCAGAGATAGCAAAAATGGGTGCAGGAATATCTAAATTAGCTGCAGAACAATTTTGGGCAGGTGCTTTAAAAATTGGTGCAGGGCTTATTGGAAATGCAATAATTGCAACTGGACTTTATTTTGGAGGAAGATATCTTGGAGAATTAATGTTTGGAACAGGATCTCCTGTTGCTGAAGATTTGGGCTTAGCCCTTTCATTAGGTTATGGTATTGGTGCTGGATTAGGAACAATAATGGGAACTCTTCTTCCAGATGTTGGTTTTTTCACAACATTTACTGCAATGGGTGGATTCATTTCTCTTTCTTGGTTAGGATTAATTGGATTGGGTGTTGGATTAATAATTTGGTTTTTTACTGCTCAAGATGAAAGAATGGATACTGTAATGTTTACATGTTCTACTTGGCAACCTAAGAGTGGAGGAGCAGATTGTGAAAAGTGCAACCAAGGACAACTTCCTTGCACTAAATATAAATGCCAAAGCTTAGGAGCAAGTTGTGAATTAATAAATGAAGGAACAGATGAAGAGTTCTGTAATTACAATGATAGAAATGATATAACTCCTCCGATAATATCTTCTTGGAGCGAACCATTAACCGAAGGATATTCTTATGTTCCAGAAAGTGCAACTCTTCCTGCAGATGAAACAGGTTCAAAAGGAGTTACAATAAAATATACTGGGGCAGGAAGTGATTCAAAAGGATGCATACCACCATTCAAGATAATTAATTATGGTATAAGTTTGAATAAACCTGGAAAATGTAAAATGGATACAATTAGAAAAGATAATTTTGCAGATATGGATTATGACCTTAGCCAAGGATATTCTGTATACAATCATACTCTTCGTGCATTTTCTCCTGGATTAGTTGAAGCAGAAAGTGAAAGAATACCTATTCCAAACGGAGGAAATTATGAAATAAGTGTAAGATGTGAAAGCAGAAATGGTGTTTCAAATACTGGAACATTTGTATTCAAATTCTGTGTGCAATCAGAACCAGATATTACTGCTCCTACAATAGTTTCAACAGACCCATTAAATGGAATGCCTTTCAATTCTGGAATGGCTTCACAAAATGTTAATTTTTATGTAGATAAACCTTCTGATTGTAAATGGGACCATAACGATGTAGGATATGATTCAATGGCAAATGAAATGACTTGTGCACAAGGTATAACAGATATAGGAACAAATATGCTTTACAAATGTTCAACAACTCTTACTGGATTACTTAGTGATGTTGAAAATAACTTTTATGTCAAATGTAAGAGTTATCCTTTGATGGAAGAAGCAGATAGAACAACAATGGTAGAGTCATATGTTTACAAACTAGCAGGAACACAACCATTAGTTATTGATAGTGTAGAGCCAGTGGATGCATCAACAATAAAGGACTCCACAGAAAGTGTTAAAGTAACATTAAAGGCACAAACATCTGCTGGATTTAAAGACGGAGAAGCATGGTGTTCTTACAATGAAACATCAAATCCCACAAGTAGGAACTATATATTATTTGCAAATACTAATTCATACCAACACTCACAAGAGTTATGGTTAGGAGAAGGAGATTATGAATATTCAATAAAATGTTGTGATTTAGGAAATAATTGTGATATTGAATTAACTGGATTTGAAGTAGAAAGCGACAATAATGCACCGATAGTTGTAAGAGTTTATAATGAAGTTCAAGAATTGAAATTAGTAACAAATGAAAATGCAGATTGTGTTTATGATGTGGTTGATTGTAATTATAACTTTGATGAGGGAATTAAGTTAACAACAATGGATGGAATAAATCATTATACTGAGTGGAGTGTTGAAAATAACTTTTTCATAAAATGTAAAGATGCATTTGGAAATGTCCCTGCTCCTAATCAATGCAGTGTGATTGCAAGACCATTTAGTTCTTACTAAAATAACAGGCAAAAATTTATAAGTTTGTTTAAACAAATTGATTAATGAAAGAGGGAAAGAAAAATCGCTCGGGACAGGTGGCTATATCATTTGGAATGATTTTCTCAATAGTATTAATAATTATTTTTCTTGGGTTTGGATTTTATGCAATAAAAAAAATGCTTGATTTGCAAAGCACTGTTCAAATTGAAAAATTTTTAAGTGATTTTCAAAGTGATGTTGACAAAATGTGGAAAAGTGTTCAAGGAAGCCAGAGTGTAACATATTCTCTTCCTACAAAAATAATATCAATCTGTTTTCAAGACGACGAATTTGAAAATGTCAGGTTCAATTCAAAAAGCTTGATTAAAGGAACAAACATTGAAAATATTGATATTGGAGCAATTTTAGAAGAAGATAATCCTTTCTGTATTAATAACATTAAAGGAAAAATAAGTTTTACAATAGCAAAGGAGTATGGTGAAACTCTTGTTACAATAAAAAAATAAAATGCTAAATAAAAAAGGTGCTATTGAAATGTCTTTTGGCTGGATTTTTGCAATTATAGCTGGAATTGTTATAATTTTTATAGCGATTTATGTAAGTTCAAAATTTATTAAAGTTGGACAAGAAAGTGTAAGTGCCAAAACTGGAAAAGAGATTAGCATTTTGCTTGACCCTTTAGAAACGAGTTTTGAGTCAGCACAAACAACTTCAATGACTATTCCAAGCGAAACTAGAATTAACAATCAATGTGAAGAGACAGGAACTTTTGGAAGGCAAGTCATTAGCTTGGACCAAAAAAGTTTTAACAAATGGGTTGAAACAGAAGTGAAAGTTGGATTTAACAATAAATACATATTTTCAAAAGAAGAAATAGAAGGCAAAAAATTTTACATATTTTCCAAGCCATTTAATTTTCCATTTAAAATAGCAGATTTATTTTACTTAACTTCCGAGGGAGATAGCTATTGTTTTAAGAATGCTCCTGAAGAAATAAATGAAGAACTTTTCAAATTGAATCAAAGCAATATCTTCATAGAAAATTGTCCAGTAAGTAGTGCAAAAGTTTGCTTTGGAAATAATAATTGTGAAATTGAAGTGAATTATGCTCAAGGATATGTTGAAAAAGGCGAAGAGAGAATGTATTTTTCTGGAACAGGAGAAGATTCAACTGCCCTTATGTATGCAGCCATTTTTTCTGATAAAAATGTATATGAATGTCAAGTAAAAAGATTGATGATGAGATTAGAAGAGCTTTCTCTTTTATATAAAGATAAAGAAATAATTATTGAAGAGAAAGGATGTGAAACCGATCTTAGAGAAGATTTGTCTACTTTAAGTGAAATAATTCTTGGGGGTTCTGAAACATTAGTGGGCCTGAAAACAATTGTAGATGGAATTGATGAAAAAAATAATCTTAGGAGATGTCCATTATGGTAAAAAACAAATCAACTCGCGATTCCTCTTGCTTATCACTGCCCTTAACTCCGAGAAATCGCTCTACTCCCGACTTCGCTTGTTTATCACTGCCCATACTTCCGCGAAATCGCTCGGGGCAGATGAAAATCCAACAAATGATTTTTATGATAATCGCTGTTGTTCTATTGTTTATTTTAGTTGGATTATTTTTTCTTTCTATAACCTTAAATGAATTAAAAAAATCATCTTCGGAATTGGGAGAAAAAAGTTCAATGTTGTTAGTTTCAAAACTTGCAAACTCTCCAGAATTTTCTTGTGGAAATGCATTTGGAACAAGCAAGATAAATTGCATTGACTTTGACAAGTTAATGGCTTTGAAAAAGATTTCAGAAGAATACTCTGATTTTTGGGGCGTTGCTAAGATAGAAATAAGAAAAGTTTATCCAGAAAATGATTTAGTTTGCACAGATTCAAATTATCCAGATTGTGGAATTGTTAAAATATTAGACAAGGATGTGAATATTCTTCCTTATTCTTCTAATTTTGTTTCATTATGCAGAAAAGAAGCAATTGAAACAGAAATTTATAATAAATGCGAGTTAGCAAGATTGATGATTGCTTCACAGGATAAAACATGATAGTGGGGTTCTTTGAGAAGAAAGAACCTACAATGGTAGAAAATTTGAGGAAACAGATAAAATTTATGGTAAACAAAAAAAATAAATTAGGACAGGAGGAGATGGTTGGCTTTGCAGTAATCTTAATTATAGTTGCTGTAATTTTGTTAGTTCTAATAAGTTTTATGGTTAAAAAAACAGACAGTGTAGCCGTGGAAAATTATGAAGTTGAAAGTTTTATTCAGTCCACACTTCAATATACAAGTAATTGTGAAAATTACCTTGGATTCCAATCAATTCAAGAGTTGATAATAAGTTGTGAAGCAGAAGAAAATTGCTTAGATGAGCAATTTAGTTGTGATGTGTTAAATTCCACATTAAAGGACTTGATAATGAAAAGCTGGAATGTGGGAGAAGAAAGTGCAATAAAGGGATATAAGTTTAAAGTTTTAGTAGGAGAAGAAGAAAAATTTATCCTTAATGGAGGAAATGAAACAATAAACTATAAGGGTGGCTTTCAAGATTTTGCTAGGAGAAGCAAAGATTATGAAGTTTCTTTAAACATTTATACCTAAATTTTAATATTAATTGTTATAGTATCTGTTGTAATTTTTGGTTTATATCTTACCCTATTATTTGTCTTTTCTGCAATTAGTTCAATAAATCCAAATCTTTCAAGCAATCGGGAGTCCTCATAGACGGATTTAAAGTTTCTTCCAAGCTTCTTAGCCAAAGCATACAAAGAAGTTGGCTTCTCTGTTTTTATGACATAAAGCATTCTTGCTTTCTCATTGCTTAAAACCTGCCTTAAAGCAGACATCCCTTCAAAATTAAAATCTTTTCTATTATTAAGGGCTTTTTTAAATAATGAAAATGCCCCTTTTGATTCTTTTATTGTTATCTCCCTCGTTATCATTATTTTTTAATAAAAAAAACTATTTTTATAATGTATATATTATAGTTATATGTTATTTTACTCCTTATATTATAGAATTACAAAAATATCTTAATAAAACTTCCTTTCAGACACCTTTGAAAGTGTAATCATAATAAAGTGATACCATCAGGTTTATAAATAAATATAGGAAAACTACCTAGTTTGGATAGTGAAAGCGAAAATTTCACAACAAGCTTTTTAAAGAGAATTGAATTTTCTTCTCTAACACTCGTTAAGGGTGTTCTAATAGGGAGTTCATATTCATCTCGACAGGATAGATTACCCTATGCTATCAAGTTGAGAGGAGGTTGTCATAGACAACATAGTATATAGAGTTGAAAGGAGGTTAAAAAATAAATGAGAATAAATTTTAAAAAAGTATCGGCAATCGCGGCTAGTGTTTTAATGGTAGGAATGACTATGGGAACTGCTGTTGCAGCAAACTACCCAGCACCTTTCGTTGCTGGTGGAGCTGCTAATGTAGCTGTTGTTTATGGTACAGGTTCTGGTGTTTCTTCACTTGATTTAATTCAAGCTGGAAACATACAAAGTAACTTGCAATCATATATGACTGGCTCTGATGGCACTACTGTTACTGGTGGAGAAAGTTGGCAAGTTGGAACAAGTTCAGATAACCTAGAAATAGGAGAATCAATAAAAGATGTTACAGCTTATATTGGTAATGATGAACTTTCTCTTTTAGCAGATGGAATTGTTTCCAATGAAAAAGGAGAAGCTGATTATGAACAATTTTTGTATTTTGCAGACACCGCAAGCGAATATGTAACTTATGCTGAAGACAGTGAAGATAACATCGGATTGTTCTTCAAAATAAACAGCGGACAAGAAATTGCAAAATATGTTATGGATTTCAGCACTGACTTAAAATCAGACATTGAATCAGATGGAAAATTATCTGATATTGAAGACAAGTCAATAACTTTCTTAGGAAAAACATACACAATAACTAGCGCAAATAACGGTACAGGAACTGGTGGAACAGAATTGACACTTATGAGTGGAGCTTTGGGCGGAACTATAAAAGAAGGAGAATCATTAACACTTGACGGTTATACTGTTAGTGTTGTTGTTTCAAGTGCTACTGCCGCACAATTTACTATTACTTCATCAAGTGGCACTAAAACAACAGACAAATTGGCTAAAGGAGATACAGAAAAACTTTCCGATAACAATTACTTAGCTGTTACAGACATAACTTATGAAGGTTATGCTGATGGTGACCAATCTGCTACTTTTTATATTGGAGCAGATAAAATTGAATGGAAGAATGGACAGTCAATGACTGTAAATGGCGAAACTATAAGTGATGCTGCTGTATCAATAACCGACACTGAAGCAGGAGGAGACATTGCAATTAGCGAAATCACAATTAACATGACTGCAGAGGATGATTTATATGTCCCTGTAGGAGGTAAATTAAGTGAAGCAACTGATTTAGATGAACCTCAAGTTCTTGTAAGCCAAAATTGGGATGTTCAGTTTGCTGGATTAGAAGCAACTGATTACGAAGACCTTAGTTTGAAAGTATCTGGAAGTGATAAAAAATACACTTTAAGATATAACAACTACAATGGTGATGAAGTAGTATTACCTTTAGTATTCACAAATACCAGTGGTACATACACTGGAGAAGATGATGATACTAAATTTGTAATCAATGGTACTATAACCAAAAAAGATTACTTTGTATTACATACTGCTGATCCTAAACTTTCTGGAAGTGATGCTAAAACAGTATTAGTCCAGTATAGTGGAGCAGACAAAGGTACTGATACAAACCCTAAAGTAAGATTCTTAGTAAACCCTGGTGAAGCTCAATACACTGAAGAAGTTTCATTAACTGTGGCTGCAACTACCTCAATAGGTACTGCTACATTAAAAGTTGCTGGAGGAACATTCACTTTCTCTAGTACTGGAAATGCAAGCACAGCAGATGACTTTGACATTGTTAGAACTGGAACAGGAGGTTATGCAAGTGTTGAAAGTGTTAATGCAACCGCATCAAACTACATTAGAACTTACTACAATACTTTCATTAACATCACAGATATGAATCTGAATGATACAGTTAATGGAGGTAATAATGATGGAATTACTGGTGCATCTATAGAAGTAAATGTAAGTGTTGATGACACAAACAGAGACGGAGATGACTTTAATGTGCCAAGCCAAGTATTCTTTGTAACACTTGGAAACACATCTAGTGATGCATCATTAAGTTACACAGGAACAAGTGCATGGTTAACAGACCCAGATGATTCAAATGTACAAAAATACATTGGAAGATATGGATATGAAATAACAAGCACTGACCCAGCTGACTCACCTGCAAGTGTAGAAGTTAAGATACCTAAAGATATCGTAACACCATTAGTATATGTTACTAGTAAAGAGGGAGTTATTGTTTCATCAACAGTTGGTGGAGCTACACAACTTGGAGACGTTATTGTAAAGGACTCTGAAGTAAGCTCTGTAAGTTCAAAGAACTTAATTGTTGTTGGTGGAAGCTGTATTAACTCTGTTGCTGCTAAATTAATCGGGGGAACTGCCGCTTGTAGCGCTAGTTTCACTGAAAAGACCGGTGTTGGTTCAGGACAATTCTTGATCCAAAGCTTTGGCGATGCTTACACAAGTGGTAAGATTGCATTGCTAGTTGCTGGTTATGAAGTTGCTGACACTGTAAATGCTGCTACATACTTAAGAACAAAGACCGTTGATACAACAGCTGGTAAGAAGTACAAAGGTACATCTGCCACAACTGCTGAATTAGTTGTAGTATAAAGACATAAATTTTTTATTTTATTTTTCTTTTTCTTTTTTTTTAATCACTTAGCTTTAGCTATATTATCAATTGAAATAAAAATAAAAAAATTTGATTAGATAAGTTTTTTATAGTATAAACAATAAAATTAGTTATGAAGATGAGAAAAATAATTTCAAAAGAAGATGAAGCTAAAAAAACAAAAAGAAATCAAATTATTCTTGGTCTTGTTATGGTGCTTGTTATGGTATTTAGCATTGTGGGTTATTCTTTTAGTGTAAAAAATAAAGAAGAAGAAAGTGAAACGATAATTTACAATGAAATGGAATTTACAAAAGAAGCAGGGTTATGGAGTGTTAACATAGAGAATTTTAAATTTTCTTTCAAGTATAACCCAAAAGAAGTTGAAAAAATAGATTCTCAAATAAACTTAATGGAAAGTTATTCAGAGAAACCGTTATATTTTTCTGCTAATGGGGCAGAAGCAGAATTTGCTAGAAATTTCTTTTATCAAAATCAGATAGTTCAGAGAGTTCAATATGCTTGTCTTGATGGGGAGAAATGCATTGCAGATTATCCTGTAAAAACTTGCCAAGACAATTTTATAATTATAAGAGAAAGTAACACAACTGAAGTTAAACAACAACAAAATTGTTTGTTTATTTCAGGCAAAAAAGAGGACTTAATCAATATAACAGATAGTGTTCTCTTTAAGATAATTGGAATACAATAAACCTTATAAATAAACAAAGGAACTTAGAAATATGGTAAAGGGGAAAAATACAGCAAAAAAAGAGAAAAAAGTAATAGAAGATGAAATCTTTAAAGTAGAAAAAGATGGGAAGGAAAAGATAATTAGAAAAGAAATTTTTGAAGAAGAAAAAGCACCTTCAGATAAACAAATTAAAAATGAAAAAAAGATACTTCAAATAATAGTTATAACATTGATTGGACTTGTCCTTTTTTTCTTGGCTTTTTTATATTTAGTAAATTATTCAGACAAATTTAAAACAGGGGGTGTTATTTTTGAAGTTGATTCAAAAGATATAGCCGGGAAGATTATATACAAAACATCCTTGCCAGTATATGGAAAAAATGCTACAACTGGAAAAATAAATACTGCTATTTACAATATTTATCTTAGGAATGACCCAAGAAAATTAGAAGAGATTACTTTTGATGGAAATCTGGCTCTAAAGAAAAGTATGGTAATCAATATGACAAGAGATTTTACTTGTGAAGGAGATGGAACAATAGGAATAGCAAATATCCTTAATTTATATCAAATTGTAGGAACAAGTGTTATAAAAGATGAAAATGCAACTTGTGATAAATTGGGAAGATATACTTATGTTAATATTCAAGAAGGAGAAGAGACAAAAATAGAACAATATGGACCTGCATGTTACAATATTTATGTCAATAACTGTGAGATTCTCCCTGCTACAGAGAAATTTATGCTTGAAACATTAATAGAAGTTAATAAAAAGATAAATTAAGATGGATTTTAAACTTCTTCTTGCAATACTTCTTTCAATTCTTCCAGTAAGTGAATTAAGGGGGGGATTGCCTCTTGCAATAGTTTATGCAACTCAACATCAGATTCCAATTTATCTTGTTTTTTCTTTAATTGTTTTAACAAATATCCTTGCTATTCTAATTGCTTTTTATTTTCTAGACAATATTCACAAGAAATTTTTATTGAAAATTAAATGGTACAAGAACTTTTTTAATTCTTATATAGAAAAACTGCAAAAAAAAGTAGACCAATTTGAAAGCAAATATTCTGCAATGGGATTTTTAGCATTGACAATTTTTGTTGCAATACCTCTTCCTGGAACAGGAGCTTGGACAGGATGTATTATTTCTTGGCTATTAGATTTAGACAGAAAGAAAAGCATATTAAGCATTGCAATTGGAGTTTTAATTGCAGGAATTTTAATGCTTCTTGGAACTCTTGGATTTATGAACCTTTTTTCTTGAAGTTTTATCTAACAAAAATTTTATATCTGAATAAAAAGGAACTTCTTTTATTTTGAATATTTTAATGCTAAGGAACCATATTCCAATTACAAAAAGAGTGCTTCCAAGATACCAAAATAATCTGTGAGTAATATCAAAAGAGGGCTGTCCTGAAACAAACATTATTGAGAGCAGAGTAATTCTTAATATATTAATCAATAAAAGAGATAAAAAAGAAAATAAAAGCATTCCTATTCTTTTTTTTAAGGTTATTCCTCGTGTGGATAAGTTCAATATTAAAAGCAAGAAATAAGCAGAACCTGCTATGCAAGAACCAATTATTTCAATGGGCAATTTATTTATTATTATAATATTTGAAACGAGAGATGTATCAAAAAACAATTCAAGCAAAAAATAAACAGAATAAACAGTTAGTGAAGTAAAAAGAACATAAAAAATAACATTGCTTAACAATCCAATAATGATTAATATTGAATACCTTACTGCTATATCTAAAAAAGAACTTATATCACTCTTCATAAAATGGAGTAGGAAGATATATTTAAATAATTTCGCATTTAGATAATCCTGTATGAATAAAAAAAATAAGGGTGTGATTCTCTGCATATTGACAATTCTTTCAATTATTGTTGTTTTTTATTTTGATGTTTATTTAGTAAAAAATGTTTCTTTTTTAAGAAATATTTTTTTAGACAATTTTTTTATGGTTATTACTTTTGTTAGTTCTGAAGTAATCGTCTTTTTTGTTCTTACTGCTCTCTTTTTATGGAGAGAAAACAAAAGAAGATGGATACTTCCATTGTGGGTTACATTAATGCTTTCTGCAATAGTAAGTTTTATACTTAAAATAATGGTTCAAAGAGAAAGACCATTCCAACAAGGAATAGTAAGTTTGATTCCAAGTTTGCAAGAAGCAAGTTATTCAATATGGAATTTTTCATTTCCCTCTTTTCAAAGCATGCTTGCTTTTTGTGCTATTCCAATTTTATATGAACAATTTCCTAAACTAAAAAAAATATGGATAATCTTTGCAGTATTAGTTGCATTCTCAAGAGTTTATTTTGGAGTTCACTTTGTCAGTGATGTTTTAGTCGGAGGAATAATTGGATATTTAATAGGAATGATAATTGTGAAGTTAGAAAAAGAAAATAATTTTGGGAAAAATATTTACAATAAAATTTTTAAAAAATAATTAATCTTCGTCTTCTGTAAATGTTGTTAATTTCATTGTATGGAATTCCTATCAAGAACTCTTTTTCCTTAACGGGCTTATTTCTTTTTAACAACCTTAATTGCTACAAAGATTATTACAAGCACTAAAACTACATTCAATGCTCCAATTCCCCACAAGTATGCATTGCTCTTTCCACCAGAAACTAATCCAGTTATTGCTGAAATTAAAGATGGCTTTGATTCTAAAGCAACTGTAACTGGTTGAGATAAAGCTTTAGTTCCATCTTTTGCTAAGATGTTAAAAGTTTGTTCTCCTGAAGCATCTGCATTTACTTTTAATGTAATAGTAATATCTCCAGCTGTTTGTGAAGCTAATTCAAGTGAAGTTTTATCCATGCTAACTAATGTAGCCCATTCATTGTAACCACTTAATTCAAAGTTAAATGTTTTCTTGACAGAGCCAGTGTTTACAATTGTTGCTTTAACAATTAATTCTTGTCCTGCTTTAACTTCTTCAGATTTTAAATCTGCTGTAACTGTAACTAAAGGAGTAGTTGAACAGCTTCCTTCAACTTTTAAAGTAGCTGTGAATTTTGAATAATCATCATTATCATTTTGGAAAACTTCTCCATCTTCATTGTAAACTGAAAATTCAATAGTGTAAGTTTTTTCTTCTGCATTTTGAGGAACATTTACAAGAATGTCTAATTTCCCATTATCAAAAGCATCAATATTTCCTATTGTAACTTTTTGGTTTAATCCAAGTTCTTTGTTATAAACAACAACATAAACATCTTCTTCTTCATTTTCATCATTACCAATATTCCAAACATCTGCTGTTAATTGAACTTGACTTCCACAAGAAGCAGTTTCAGATAATTGAATATTATCAAGAATAACAAAGTTATCTTCTACATTAAGAGTAATATCATCTGAATAATCACTTGAACCAGTATATTGACTATCACAAGTGCTAGTGCTTAAAGTATCATCAACTTCCCCTTTTGCTCTTACATATAAAACTAAATTAGCAGAAGTTAATTCTTCTAAATCCAAATCTAATGAATCATCTAATTTAAAGTTAAGTAATATTGTTTGTTTATCTCCATCTTCTAAGTCAAATTCATCTTCTTCATCAACTTCTATAACCCATTTTCCAGAATCTTTATCAAATAATCCCCATTCAAGAGAAATATCTTCAACATCCTCATCTGAACTTGCAGTAGCTTTAACTTCAAGTTCTACTTCAATTTCATCAAAAAGATTCCACTCTTCATCTTCACCAAATCCACTTTTTACTACAATATCTTTAATATCAATTTGAATATCTGAAGTATTATCAAAAGTATTTCCACCGAAAGAACAAAAATCAGTTTTAGCGAAAGTTAATTTTTGAGAAGTAGTTTCAGTAGCTGTTGAAGCATTAAGAGTTATAGAATAATCTCCTTTTATACTCTTTTCAAAGTTAAACATAAAATCGGTTGGAACAGTGTAACTAACATTAACTGTGTGAGTAGCAGAAGTATATGTAGCAGATACTACAAAACTTTTAGTTCCTTCAGTTATAGTAAAAGTAGTTGGAGTTACATCAGTTTCATCTGCAACAGTTAAGTTGTAAGAATGACTTCCTGAAGTAATTGATAATTCAGAAGGGACATTTGAAAATGAAGGAGCTGCACTAGCAAAGCTTGTCAAAACTAATAGAGAAAGTATTGCGAAACCAAACAAACTGAATATTTTGTTTTTCATGTGTAATCATTTTGGAGTTACAGTGGTTTATAAAGTTTTGTATTTTTGGAAATATAGGTTAGTTTTGATATTTTGAACTATTTATCCCGTCGTTGATAAAGGAAGGAAAAACCTTATATATTTCAAGATATACCAATTATAATGATTAAATCAAAAGAGAATTCTTTAGGTGCAAAGGCCTTCTTTTTTGGAGTTATTCTTGCAGTAGTTATCGGCATTTCAACAAGCTTAATTCCTTTGTTCGCTCTTACAAAATATAGTAGTTTCATTTATCTTATTCTTGTTATACTTGGGATAATTGTAGGGTTTTCAATTAATACCACTGGAAGAGATTCTCAAACCTTCTTATTAATAGGAGCAGTTATTGTTATTGTAAGCAAATTTGGAATGGAGAGTGTTATTAGCTCTTTAATTGGAATAGGTGCAGGAGATATTGTTTCTTCAACATTTGCAGCATTATTGGCTTTATTTGTTCCTGCAACAATCGTTGTAGCGATAAAAACAGTATTTGGACTTTCTAAAGTTTA